>JAEEGL016698354.1_pt1 | contig 10263 bp, 6 predicted proteins | sample 9134231 | NCBI WGS metagenome assembly JAEEGL01 (sample SAMN16246548, study PRJNA631951) | gut metagenome | biome: gut microbiome; feature: rumen; material: fiber-attached | host: Bos | place: Iran: Karaj | collected 2018-10 | reverse complement strand
TCAGTTCACATATTGACGGTAGCAAGCACCTTTTCACTCCAGAGAATGTGGTTGACACCCAGCGCATTATAGGCTCCGATATAATGATGGTGCTCGATGAGTGCTGTCCTGGCGATGCTGATTACAATTACGCTAAGAAATCCCTTGACTTGACCCTGCATTGGCTTGAAAGAGGTGTGAAGCACTATAAGGAGACATCTCCGCTTTACGGTTACCACCAAAGCTATTTCCCTATAGTTCAAGGCTGTATATATCCTGATTTAAGACGTGAATCCGCTTATCGAGTGGCAGAAACTGAAATGGACGGCTACGCCATTGGCGGTCTTGCCGTGGGAGAACCTACGGAAAAGATGTATGAAATGACGGAAATAGTCAATGAGATACTGCCTAAAGACCGTCCTCGCTACCTTATGGGAGTGGGCACGCCTGCAAACCTGCTGGAATCAATTGAGAGAGGCGTGGATATGTTTGACTGCGTGATGCCAACCCGTAACGGCCGTAACGGAATGCTCTTTACAAAGAACGGAACTATCAATATCCGTAACAAAAAGTGGGCTGACTGCTTTGAGCCAATTCAGGCTGACGGCGCATCATACGTGGATACTGCATACACCAAGGCCTACCTGCGCCACCTTACAATAAGCGGAGAACTTTTAGGCTTGCAAATAGCCTCTATCCACAACCTTGCCTTCTACTTGTGGCTGGTGAAAGAAGCGCGCAAACATATTATTGCAGGAGACTATACAGCTTGGAAAGCCACTACGCTTGACAATGTGAGCAGGAGACTCTAATCAATTATCTACAAGCAAGCACAATGTAACTTGACTGCGCGCCAATAACGTCAATTTGTTTTTGACAACTACTAAAAAATTCATAACTTTGTAGTTTTGTAATATAGCACGCGTGAACAAGCTAAGGATACTCATATCAGTTCTCTCCATTCTGCTTACTACGGCGATAGCAAACGCCAGACCTGGCAGAGGTGAGACAAAGGTGGTGGAGACTGAATCCACCGCCCCTGCAAGCGCATCTGAGCAGACCGACAGCAAAGAGGAGAAGAAACCTGAAAAGAAGAAGAAACTTACATCAGGAGAGGCGGTTGTGGCATGGCATGTACAGGAACCGTCAGCCATAGAAATACCCACAACGCCTGACACGCTTCACCTTAACTACCAGTTAGCCACCACGCCTGTTTACATTAAGCACATAGGGGCTGAGTGGCTTGGCAATATGGGCCTGCCGGCGCAGCCTACGGTATTCTCTGAGCGCACCACGCTTGAGCTTTTGGGAGACAACATGTTTCTGAATCCATACCGTCCCTACTACCTTGGAGTTGAAGACGTGTATTTCTACAATACAAGGGTGCCGTACACAAACATTTCATTTTACACAGGAGGTTATTCCCAGCATGGCGAGGACCGTCTGAAGGGACTTTTCTCCGTGAACGCAAACCAGCGTCTTAACTTTGGACTCTGCTTTGACTACATATATGGGCGCGGCTCATTCTACAGCCAGTCTTCAGACGCTCTTAACGGAGCCTTTAACCTGAGCTACCGTGCGGAGCATTACAGCATGTACTTCATAGCAGGCATTAACAATTTCCGTAACTTTGAGAACGGCGGTATAAAGAATGACGCAGACCTTGAGGCCATGACTGACAGTCATGACGTGGGCACAAACCTGACAAACCAGGCACAGTCAACATTCCGTTCCATATATGTATGGACAGACCAGCAGTTCCATCTTGGATATAACAAACAGGACCCCGATGACAGCGAAAAGCACACATTTGTGCCTGTATCCACCATATCATACACACTCAAGTATGAGGGCCGTCACAAACGCTACCTTGAAAAGAGCCTTACCACAGGGTTCTATGAGCATAACTACTACTCTGACACACGCACACGTGACACTATTTCACAGAATATAGTGAAGAACATTCTCTCCATAACTTTCCGTGAAGGGTTCAAACCATGGGCTGTGTTCTCTCTAAGAGCCTTTGCAGAGGCTGACATAGAGGAGAATATGCGCCTTATAGCAGACTCCATGTACACATGGCGCACTGAGTGCAAGGTTAACGTGGGCGGTGAGCTTTACAAACGTACAGGCAACACCACATTCGGTGTGCTTGGCGAGGCGCTGGTACTAGGTTATGACAAACGCTTTGCATTCAGCGTGAAAGGTGATTTCCACACTATCGTGCCTCTTAAGACATGCAGCCTCACCATTGATGCGGAAGGCCACATTAAGAGCCTCAACCCAAGCTATTTCCATGAGCACTACTACTCCAACCACTTTATATGGAATAATAAGTTCAACAACACATGGGATGCACGAGGCTACGCCAAGATAGGCATACCAAACAAGTGGTGCGACTTTGAGGTGGGAGCCGGCTGGCAGGGTCTTAAGGAGTACATACACTTTGACACGCTAGCCATGCCTGCACAGAACCATGACTTCATTCAGATAGTGAGCGGAGAGGCCAAGCTGAACCTTAAACTGTGGTGGTTCCGCTGGGAGAACAGAGCCGTACTACAATATTCATCAAAGGCTGATGTACTGCCGCTGCCGCTTGTAACTCTTTTCTCAAACCTGTATGCAGACTTCAAGATGTTCAGAAAGGTGCTTAACGTGCAGATAGGCGTGGACTGCCGATATAACACATCCTACTACGCCAACGCCTACATGCCGGCCACAGGACAGTTCTATCTGCAGAACAAAGTGCTCTGCGGAAACTATCCTGAGATGAACGCCTACCTTAACATGCACCTGAAGCAGTTCCGCTTCTTTGTAATGTGGTACAACTTCTCAAGCCTTTTCATGCCTCCAACATATTTTACGGTACCCCACTACCCGCTTAACCCAAGCATGGTGAAAATTGGATTATCTTGGAACTTCTATGACTAAACGCCTGACATACATAGTAATTTGCGCCGCCATTCTTGGCATCGTGGCTTTGATATCAAGTGTAAGACACTACAAGGAGGTTTGCGGTGAACGTGATTTTGAAGAAATTGAGGAAGAAGGTGTAATCAACGTCATTGTTGAGGATAACAAAATGAGCTACATAACCATCCAGTGTGACACGCTTGTGGAGTGTGACTCACTTGAAGGATTACAGGTTAAGATGGTGGAGGATTTTGCACACAGGCACTCCCTTAATGTAAAATTTATTTCTGAAAGGAACCTTGACAAGGCTATGGAGATGCTAATGAACAATCAGGTTGACCTTCTGGCATGGCATCTGCCTGTGTACAATGACATGAAGGAGACCGTCTCATACACGATACCGGTGTTCACAAGCCGCCAGAAGCTAGTACAACGCCGCCGCAAGCCTGGCGTGGTGGACACCACAATGTTCATTGTTAACCAGCTTGACCTTGCAGGCCAGCACATATACGTGGCGCCAGGCTCAATATTTAAGCACAGACTGCACTACCTTGAGAAGGAGATTGGTGACACCATATACCTTCATGAGATACCAGACTCCAATGATGACATGCTTTTCCGCATGGTTTCAGACACCGTAATAAACTACTTTGTATGTGATGAATATGTGGCAAGGGTCCTTCAGAAGGACTACCCTAATGTTGACATATCCACAGCCATAAGCTTTACTCAGAACTATTCATGGGGCGTACGACACAGTTCCCCTGACCTGCTTGACAGCATTAACAGTTGGTTGGAAGTATTCCTTGAGAGCAAGGCGTACAATAAGATATACAGGAAATACACAGGGGTCAAGTAAGAAAAATCATCATTTGTGGGGATTGCCATCTACGCATAATATGCGTACCTTTGCAAACTGATAATCATGGATTTACAAACTATCATAGCAGCGCTTATTGTGGCCGCCGCTCTTATAGCAGTGGCAGTTCACACATACAGAGCTTTTACAGGCAAAAGTAAAGGCGGCTGTGGTTGCGGGTGTCAGTCATGCGGCATGGCTGGGAATTGCAACAAGCCGCAAAAGGAGGTGAAAGATGAAGCTAAGTGAGCTACAGAGCGGCGACAAAGGTGTTATTGTAAAAGTTGCCGGCTCAGGAAAATTCCGTAAGCGCATCATTGAGATGGGTTTTATAGGAGGTCAGACCGTAGAAGTTATTCTTAACGCCCCTCTGCGTGACCCTATCAAGTACAAAGTGATGAATTATGAAGTCTCACTGCGTCGCAAGGAGGCTGAACTGATTGAGGTCATTACAGAAAAGGAGGCAATGCAGCAACGTGCAGAGCACACAGACCTTCCTCATACTGTTGAAGACCCTAATGAGATTATCCGTCATATAGTGGCGGAGAAGGGCAAGACTATTAACGTTGCATTAGTTGGCAACCCTAACTCAGGCAAGACATCGCTGTTCAATATAGCATCAGGCTCACATGAGCACGTAGGGAACTACACAGGCGTCACAGTTGACGCCAAAGAGGGTCACTTTGACTTTGAAGGCTACCACTTCATTATCTACGATCTGCCAGGCACATACTCCCTCTCCACTTACACTCCTGAGGAGATTTATGTGCGCCGTCATCTTTTTGACAACACCCCCGATGTCATCATAAACATAGTCAGTGCATCAAACTTAGAGCGTAACCTTTACCTCACCACACAGCTTATTGACATGAACATACCCACTGTCATAGCCCTTAACATGTATGATGAACTTGAGAAAAGCGGTGCCACGCTTGATTACAAGTCATTAGGAGTGATGCTTGGCATGCCCATTGTTCCTACAATAGCAAGCGAGGGGTTCAGCGGGGAGAGTGGCTTAAAAGAGCTTTTCAAAACCGTTGTAAAGGTATTCAATCAGAATGAGCCAACATCACGTCATATACATATAAACCATTGCGGGGAGCTTCAGGAGGCAATTGACAAGCTGAACATTCTCATTAACCGTTCAGATAATTTCAGTGGCACAATATCAAGCCGTTTCTTTGCTGTTAAACTTATGGAGCGTGATGCTGATGCAGAGAAATACATACACAGCCTCTCTAACGCCGATGAGATATTCTCCTACAGAGACAGCGTTATAGGGCACATTGAAAATGAGCTGCAAGATGACTGCGAGGGAGCTATTATCAACGCCAAATACGGATACATACAGGGCGCACTTGCTGAGACATACCAAGGCGGCAGCAATGACACATTCAAGACAACCAAAATAATAGACGCCCTTGTAACTCACAAACTATGGGGTTTCCCAATCTTCATACTCTTCATGTGGATAATGTTTGAGTGCACATTTGTGCTTGGGCAGTACCCTATGGACTGGATTGACATGGGAGTTGAATGGATTGCGGAGTTTGTAGAAGAGCATCTGGCAGACGGGGCGCTTAAAGATTTACTCATCGACGGAATAATAAGAGGCGTAGGCGGTGTGATAGTGTTCCTACCAAACATACTTATACTCTACTTCTTCATATCACTAATGGAGGATTCCGGCTATCTTTCACGCGCCGCATTCATAATGGACAAGATAATGCACCGTATAGGGTTGCACGGCAAATCATTTGTACCCATGCTAATGGGCTTTGGCTGCTCAGTACCTGCGGTCATGTCAACCAGAACACTTGAGAGCAAGAACAGCCGCATTATAACCATGCTTGTTACTCCGTTTATGAGTTGTAGCGCAAGGCTTCCGGTGTATCTTATATTCACAGCCATATTCTTTCCTAAGCATGCAGGACTTATAATGCTGTTAATATACCTTATTGGCATCTGCATGGCAGTAATTATGGCAAAAGTTCTTAAACGCTTCATATTCAAAGATGATGACATACCATTTGTTATGGAGCTTCCACCATACCGTGTACCTACCCTAAAGTCAGCGCTGCACCACATGTGGGAGAAATCAAAACAGTACCTGAAGAAGATGGGTACGGTAATTCTGCTTGCATCCATTATTATTTGGGCATTAGGATACTTCCCCACCGCCCCAGGCGACAACGTAACAGACCAGGAGCAGATGGAGTACAGTTATATAGGGCGTATAGGGAAAGCATTGGAGCCAGTCATGGCACCGCTGGGATTTGACTGGAAAATGAGTGTGAGCATAGCCTCCGGCTTGCCAGCAAAAGAGGTGGTTGTGAGCACACTGTCTGTACTATATACTGGCGATGAGGAGAGTGATGACCTTGGAGACATCATGTTGTCTCAAGTAAAAAAGGACGGAACTCCTTTATATACACCACTCGTAGGCTTCAACTTTATGGTGTTTGTACTGCTATGTTTCCCTTGCATAGCCACTCTTATTGCAATTAAAAATGAGAGCGGCAGCTGGAAATGGGCTATATTTCAAGCAATATACTCCACAGCACTTGCATGGATAGTATGTTTCCTTATATACCAGATAGGCTCTATCATTTAATATTCTCCTTTTTTTTGAAAAAAAATCATAACTGGTTAAACCTTGCATTTGACATCTCCGTCAAAGAGACAAAGGAAACGCAAAAACTATCAGAGTTTCCGAGTTAAAGAAAATTGAAGTCAAACAGTTTCGTAAGGAACAAAAAAAATTACAGTTATGAAAAAGAGAATGTTATTAGCAGCTATTTGCAGCGTAATTCTTTCAGTAGGTATCGCAAACGCTCAGCCACGCGAGGGGCGTAGTTCAGGACACACACGTTCTGAGATTCATCACTCACCGGCGCCAGCACCTAAACCAATCGCAAAAGTTAATCACAAGCCGGCACCAGTGCCTCCTCCACCGCCAGCACCACGTCATCATGCACATCATCGTCCTGCACCGGTGCCTCCACCTCCACCAGCGCCACGTCATCATGCTCACCATGGACACCATGCAAGCTGCGCATATTGCATAAGCCACAGACCCGTGCCTGTACCTCCTCCACCCGCACCAGCGCCAAGAAAAGTGGTATATGTGGCATCGCCGGTAACAACAGCCGCCACTGTAGCGGGAGTAGCAGTAGTGGCAGGGCTTTTAGGCGCGGCCATAGCATCAAAGTAGAACCGTAGATAGTATTAGTGTAATATTTGTGAAGAGAGTCCGTTAAAGCAAAGGCTTTAGCGGACTCTTATTTTACAGAGGTGATAGTTTCCATAGTCAGCCTCTATTGTTTGTAATGTGTCAAGCACAATGTAGTTTTTCTGTATATCTTTAACAAACCGCATACGGTTAAAAGGCGTTGGATGGTCTATTATATCAGTTATAAACTCACCGTCAGAGACGTCACAAAGATAAAATACATTATCAATTTCAGGCTCTCCATACTTTAGAAAATATAAAGCCTGCACTTTCCCAGCGTCATAGGCCACAAATTCAGCATCGGGGTGCTCATGCACATATTCAGAAAACTTATCAGTGGCATACTGATTATAAAAATGGTTAGGAAGCACGGCAAATGTCAGATTCCAGGCAAGCATCACACTTGCTAACCATCCCACATATCTGTTGCTTAGGTTACAGCACTGTGACAGCATTATAACCAAGGCAAACGGCAGCATAACCATAAACTCCGTATTGCCGTCACTATATATTGCAAACAGTAGCTGAAGCAGAAACGCAGCCAGATGAGCAACTATTACAGCCCTGTTACCGTCTCGCCTTGCAGAGGAACTCCTTACAAGCCTTACAAGCAAATATATGGCCGCTATAGGGAGTACTACGACAAGCACATATAGATAAGGTTTAAGGGATAGTTGTATGGCTATATCACCATGCAATTGTATAAAGCTCCTGACAAAACTTATAGGTGACATTATAAGGTTTTTAAGACCTATACCGCTTACATCTGATGCTGGTGTATAGTAATAATAGGCTATATAATGCGAAAAATTATCAAACGTAAGATATCCATCCTGCAAGAACACCACTAAAGCGTACGTGGCTGGCACAATAAGAGTAACGGCAGCATAGATGCAGAGGTCACGGTAGCGTTTGAGAAAGGCTATTCCAATAAACAGCGCAATGCCCCAGAAAAGGTGTATCTGATGGAACAGACAGGCGAGCGATGCAGCCAAAGCCATAAATAACAGCTGAGAGAGCTTGCTTTCTTTACTGTAACGTACAAAAAAGTATGATGAAACAATAGAGAAGAACAGTGGCGGAATATAAACCTCGGACTCCAACGTATATCTCAGAAAGCCGAAGCATGAGCCTGCAAAAAAAGTAAGAGCAAGTGCTGTCTGCTCTGAGGCTATACGTTTTATAGTGGCATAGAGCACTGCAAGCGTAGATAAAGAGAAAAGCGCATTTATACAGCATATAAAAGCAGTGATGCCTATACTAACACCAAGCGCCTCAACAGGCCTGTAGAGCAGCCACATAAAGCCGTTATACAGCAAGTGGTGCCAATGCAGCAGTTCAAAACCATATTTTATATCAGCAGCGTAATATACGGCGTCACCCGACATATTCTTTGACGGTAGAAACAAATAGGCTATGGCAAAAAAAGCCATAGTCATATAGAACGCTGTGTTATTACTTAAAGTAGTTAATTTGCATTGCATCACGTACCTCGTCAAGTGTTTTAGCGGCTATTTCACGAGCGGCGATGCTACCCTTACGCAGAATATCATAAACCGCAGCCGGATCTTTTACAAACTCCTTCCTACGCTCACGAATTGGAGCCAGTTCCTCTTCAAGTACTGCATTAAGCAGTTTTTTTACCTTAACATCACCCAAACCTCCACGGCGATAATGCGCCTTCAGTTCTTCCAAATTAGAATATTCAGGCAGATAGGCAGCAAAATGCTCATCACGGCAGAACGCATCAAGATATGTGAACACCACATTACCCTCCACTGTCCCAGGGTCTGAAACCTTTAAGTGATTAGGGTCAGTGTACATTATGCGAACCTTCTTGGCCAGTTCATCAGCCTCTTCACTCAAATAGATGCAGTTGCCAAGTGACTTACTCATCTTGGCCTTGCCGTCTATACCAGGAAGACGCATGCAAGCCTGATTCTCAGGAAGCAGAATTTTTGGCTCAACAAGAGTTTCACCATAGATGTTATTAAAGCGGCGCACAATCTCCACACACTGCTCCAGCATTGGAGCCTGATCCTCTCCCACAGGAACCGTGGTGGCCTTAAACGCCGTGATATCCGCCGCCTGTGATATAGGATAGGTGAAGAAGCCAACAGGAATGTTAGCCTCAAAGTTACGCATCTTAATCTCAGTCTTCACCGTAGGGTTACGCTGAAGCCTTGAAACCGTTACTAAGTTCATATAATAAAAACTTAGCTCACACAGTTCAGGTATTTGAGACTGAATGAAGAGAGTGCTCTTTGACGGGTCAAGCCCGCAAGCCAGATAGTCAAGAGCCACCTCCAAGATATTACTGCGCACCTTTTCAGGATTGTCAGCATTATCTGTAAGCGCCTGAGCGTCAGCAATCATTATAAGAACTTTATCAAACTCTCCTGAGTTCTGTAACTGCACTCTACGGCGCAGTGAACCCACATAGTGCCCAATATGCAACCGCCCCGTAGGGCGGTCACCTGTTAAAATAATTTTATTCATACTTAATTATTTTACTTTTTAACCCATATATACAACCCCGTAGCCTCAACAGTAATGTCGTTACTGCCGGCCTTTACCTTGGCTGTTTTGTTCTTAGACTTAACTCCCTTGATGTCAACACCATCTTGTGTGGCAATAAGCTGCCAGTTGCCTTCCGGAAGAACCACATCCTTGAATGTTTTCTCTGTATCACCGGCATTGAGAAGTACAAGCACCTTGTCATCTACAAGATAGCCGAGCATACTTTCATCATCGGCTGGAGCAAACCATTTGTAATAATCCTCAGGCACTGCGTAATCCACACGGAACACCTTACCGTAGTCTGACATACGGAAACGGTTCATGCCACGCCAGAATTTGTACATGGCGTCATAATTGTTCTTGTTGTCCTTTGTAGGTTTCTGTCCCACCTGCTCCCACTGGTAATCATTTGCCTCACGTGTATTGTAGGAGTCACGATAACCGTGGATGTAGATATTATACTCATTACCAATCTTCTTAACAACCTCCTTAAGCGGAGCATGAGCCTTAGAGCGCATTATCTCAGAACCTCCGTGCAGCACAATAGGTCCAAGAGTGGTATAAAGCAGAGTTACCGCTATCTTATACTCACGCTGGTCAACGTGCTTGCGTCCGTCAAAATCAGCGCCACCAAACTGGTCTGCAAGAGCAAAATTATCATGGATATCAAGGTAAGAGATACCACTGCATGGCGTCTTATCCTCCTTATAAGTACAATTCAAACCCTTCATAACAGTGGCGCGTTCAGAGAACTTGCCAC
>JAEEGL015593727.1_pt1 | contig 10263 bp, 8 predicted proteins | sample 9134231 | NCBI WGS metagenome assembly JAEEGL01 (sample SAMN16246548, study PRJNA631951) | gut metagenome | biome: gut microbiome; feature: rumen; material: fiber-attached | host: Bos | place: Iran: Karaj | collected 2018-10 | reverse complement strand
TACGTTCAGAGGAAGGTCGGGACAGTCGATGACACCCTTTAAGAGCATAAGGAACTCGGGGATGACCTCCTTGATATTGTCCGCGATGAATACCTGGTTATTGTAAAGCTTGATGGTTCCCTCAAGAGAATCGTACTCCATGTTGATCTTGGGGAAGTAAAGGATACCCTTGAGATTGAAGGGATAATCCATATTCAGGTGGATCCAGAAAAGAGGCTCCTTGTAGTCCTGGAATACCTTGCGGTAAAACTCGAGATACTGCTCCTTGGTGCACTCGGAAGGATTCCTTGCCCAGAGGGGATTGGGCTCGTTGATAAGCTCGGGACGCTTTTTGATCTTGAGACGCTCCTTGCCCTTAACCTCCTCGGTTCCGTCCTCTTTCTTTTCCACGGTGGGATGGATCTCTTCGACTACGACGTCATCATCCCTCTTATCCTCGAGGTCGATGGTCTCGGTCGCATCGTCATCCTTCTTGGTAAGATAGATCTCGGTGGGCATGAAGCCGCAGTACTTCTTGAGGACCTCTCTTGCCTTGTATTCGTTACAGAACTCAAGGCAGTCCTCGTTTACAAAAAGAGTGATCGTGGTTCCGACCTCTTCCCTGTCGCCGTCCTTGATGCTGTAGGATGTGCTTCCGTCGCACTCCCAGTGAACGGGCTTGGCGCCCTTCCTGTATGAAAGTGTGTCGATATGAACCTCATTTGCGACCATGAATGCGGAATAGAATCCGAGTCCGAAATGACCTATGATCTGGTCGGAATTACTCTTATCCTTGTACTTTTCGATGAAATCGGTCGCACCGGAAAATGCGATCTTGGTGATATATTCCTCAACCTCATCCGCAGTCATTCCGAGTCCGTTATCGGTGATGGTTATGGTCTTGGCTGTGGGATCTACCTCTACTCCGATCCTGCCCTTGAAGCCTTCGGGAAGCTCATACTCTCCCATCATGTCGAGCTTCTTAAGCTTGGTAACGGCATCGCAGCCGTTGGAAACGAGCTCACGATAGAAAATATCGTGGTCCGAATACATCCATTTCTTGATTATCGGGAATATATTTTCGCTGTCTATCGAAAGATTTCCCATTTTTTCGTTCATAATATCCGCCTCCTTAAACGCGGTAATCTTACACCGCATTTCTTCAACAAAAACTATATTAGGACCCCACCCACGCAAAGTCAATAAAAAATTAGCACTCAAGTCAAAAGAGTGCTAACAAAGTACCGCAAACCCTTGTATTTACTGCATTTTCCGACTTCTAAAACTTTTCTAAAAACCAAACCGGGCGACCCATCCGTCCGGTTTTACCACCATACACGGGTCCTGCCGCTGAGAAAAAAGTCTCCTTACTTCGGCGCTAGGCGGAAATTCTTAGTACTCCGAAGTTATACTTCTTGCCGCAGGCCATTCGCTTCGCTCAGGCCAGGCGACCGAATTTCTCGCAAGCGCCTCAACGTCGACTTTTTTCTTCTGCGTCACCCGTGGACGAAAAATAACGGGACGGCTGGGCCGTCCCGGTGGGGTTATTCATCTTCAAGTTCGGAGAGGTACAAGTCGTGGATCATGTCAAGCTGAGCGATCATCGTAGTCGCCTCACGCCCGTATGCTTTGGAGCACTTATGGGAGACCTTGGAGTGCTCCTCCTGATGGTCATCCATCTCGACGGTCATCTTGACCGCACCGATCTCAAGTTCATTGTCGAGATGTGCTATGACCTCGTCTATGAACTCGTCGGTCGCTTCCCTTTCGGGATAATCTATTCCTCTGTATCTGTCTTCATGCATATAGATTCCTCATCGAAAACCGCGATGAAAAAGTCCGCCATCCGGCAGAGGGCAGATCCGTTACTCTTCCGTGCTTCCGAGTCCCGCTTCCACATTTGCCGCACGAAGAAGGGATCTGATGGAATCACGGTCAAGGTTAATCTGTTCACCGAAGGGATTGATGGTAACACCCTTTACATCGTTTACGGAAAGAGCATAGTCGAGAAGCCAGATGATACCTGTCTCAAGAAGCTCGTGTCCTACGCCGAGGGTCTTCTGCTCGCTTGATGTGAATGCGGGGATCCATGCACCGTCGCTTGCTCCGACAAGGCTGATGGAAATGGGTCTCGATCCGTCCGCATTCTTCTCATCCGCAACATCATCAAAGGTGGCACCCTTTTTGAGGATCCTCACGGAAGTAAGAACGGAATCGTTTCTGTTGATGAACGAAACAAGTTCTTCCCTGAGCTTAAGATTGTTGTCTTCAGTCTTTTTGAAAATATACGCATTTACAGCTTCTTCAAGTGATGCACAACCTTCATTAAGTGCCATGGCAAACCTCCGTTTCTGAACACATTACTCGTATCTGTAGTCCGCATTGTCATTTTTGAAATTCGGATTATAGCAGGAATCCTTACCCTTCATGGAAGGATGCACAGTATAGAGTCTTTCCATCTCGGCGATCCTGCGCTTTGTCTTTTCACTGTTCTCGGCATCAAGGCCGCGGCTTACGGATTCGTAATGGGTAAGCGCAACGTCGGGCCTTAACACATTGTAGTAGCCGAGTTCAAGGAGCGAAAAACATAATGCAACATCATTATAAGCCACGGCAAAGGATTCATCAAAGCCCCCTGCCTCTTTATACTTCGATGTTTCCATCATCAGCGCCGCACCGGTGACTACGCTGAAGTTATAAGGAAGAAGGTTTCTTCCGCCGTACATGACGACTCCGGTATCCTCTATTCCGTAGAAAGCATGTCCGGGACCGACAGCGGTATTTACAACGCCGCAGTGCTGGATCGCATGCCCTTTTGGATAATAGAGCTTACAGCCGACCGCTCCGACATGGGGAAGCTTTGCATGTCCCGCCATGACCCTCAGCCAGTTATCGCCGGCAACCTTTATATCATCATTCAGGAAAAGAATGATATTTCCTTTTGCATGTGATGCACCCTTATTGCACATCCTTGAGAAGTTGAACTGCTCGGGTTCGTGGAAATAAGAATCGCCGTATCCTGACAAAAGCTTTTCGTACTTAACCTTGTTCTTCTCATTCGAGCCGTTGTCAACAACGATGACTTCGTACTTTACGCCTGCTGCCACGGTGTGGATGCTGTCGATACATCTTTTCAGCACCTTGTAATTGTCCTTGGAAGGAATGACTATGCTGACAAGATCGTCATCCGAGGTTGCATAAACGGGATAACACTGGACGACTTCCTTTAAAGGACACCAGACTATATCACCCTTGAAGCCTCTTCTTTCCATGGCTTCTTTCTTGAGGTTCACGCTTGCATCCTTAAGGTATTCCTTTGCACCCATATCAAGTGCGGTGGAACCGGAGATTTCCCTCCAGTGATAAAGAACCTGGGGTACATGACCTATTTTGTCAGTGATCTCGGAAACACGCATGACAAGATCGTAATCCTGTGCTCCGTCGAATCTCTTATCGAATCCTCCAAGCTTATCGACAATGCTCTTCCTGATCATGCACAGATGACAGGTGTACATTATCGACATGAACGAATCGGGCGACCAGTCAGGCTTGAACTTCGGATCGTGGCGGAGCGTTCCGTCCTCGGAGAGCATATCCTCATCCGAGTAGACCATATCGGTATCCGGATGGTCGTTAAGGTAACGCACCATCTCAAGAAGCGAATAGGGCTCGAGAGTATCGTCATCGTCAACGAGTGCAATGAACTCACCCTTTGCGATCGAAAGCGCGGTATTGGTATTCTCCGAAATCCTTCCGTTCTCTTTTCTGTAGACAACGTGGAAATTGTCGTACTTTTCTTCGTATTCGGAAAGGGTTTCCTTTACCGAAGGAAGACTTGAATTATCATCGGAAACACAGACCTCGAAATTCTCATAGGTCTGTGACATACACGAATCAAGACAGGGGCTTAGGAATCTGTCCTCTATGTTGTAAACGGGGATGATGAATGAAACGAGCGGTCTGTAAGACAGATCGTCGGGATGCTGAACTTCCGCTTCTCTCTGTCTTACAAGCTCATCATAGGGAACAGGCTTGATCTTACCGATACAGACAAGGAAAGCTTTTTTCACACTGCTTCCGGTAAAGATCATCCTGAAAAAATGCCGGATCCTAAGAAAACCGAGTTTAATAACGACCCGCAGACCCTTTTGTTTAATTTTCTTTATCAGAAAACCGATCATTTAGGGTAATACGAATCCTACTTTTTTATAAACCTTCATAAGAGTCTTGTTTGCAACTCTCGAAGCTCTCTCAGCGCCGTCCTTATATACCGACTCCAGGTATGCCTTGTCCTTCATGATCCTGGATGCCTCTTCCCTGATGGGACGAAGTGTCTCGATGACAGCCTCTCCGACTGCGGGCTTGAATACACCGTAGCCCTTTCCTTCGAATTCCTTTTCGATCTCCTCGAAGGTCTTGCCGGTAACGGTCGAATAGATATTCATAAGGTTCGATACGCCGGGCTTATTTGCCTTGTCGAATCTTACGCACTTTTCGGTATCGGAATCGGTGACGGCACGCTTGAACTTACGCGCGATCGTATCGGGATCGTCCATAAGGAATACGCAGCCTTCGGGAATTGACTTACTCATCTTGGAATCGGGAGTGGTAAGACCGTAGATCCTTGCACCGGTCTTTGCGATGTAAGGCTCGGGAACCTTGAACACATCACCGTATACGGAATTGAAACGGATCGCGATATTCCTGGTAAGCTCAACATGCTGCTTCTGATCCTCACCCACGGGTACGAAATCCGGTCTGTAAAGAAGGATGTCCGAAGCCATCAGCGAAGGATATGCGAACAGTCCCGCATTGATGTTGTCCTTGTGCTTCTCGGACTTATCCTTGAACTGGGTCATTCTGGTAAGCTCACCGAACATCGTATAGCACTGGAGAACCCATCCGAGCTGCGCATGTGCGGGAACCTGTGACTGGATGAAAAGGGTATTCTTTTCGGGATCCAGACCGCATGCTATATAAAGAGCAAGCTGCTCGAGGGTTCTTCTCCTGAGCTCGGCGGGCTCCTGTCTTACGGTTATGGTATGAAGGTCTGCCATAAAATAATAGCAGTCGAATTCTTCGCTTCTTGCGCCCCAGTTCTTGATCGCTCCGAGGTAATTGCCCAGGTGAAGGTCTCCGCTGGGCTGTATGCCCGAAAGCATTACCTTCTTTGCGGGCGCCTGTGACTGCTGTGTTTCGATTTCGCTCATTTTGATTTCTCCGATCTTTTATTTCTTGAATCCCAGTTCCGCATGATGACGCTCTTTTTCTTCGTACATCTGCGCATCCGCTGCCTTCAGCAGATCCTCGGGACTCTTGATATTATCTTTGGGATAGAACGCGGTTCCGCAGCTTATGCTGAGAGCCATGGGGAATGTCTTGCTCGCATTGAACTCATCAAGGTTGGATTTAAGATCCTTCATATAACTGTCGATCATTCTGGGATCGTCAACCTGCGGAACGATCACTACAAACTCATCTCCTCCGAATCTCGACAGGAAGTTATGTCCCTGAGAGAAGGACTTTCTGATGATCTCGGATACTTCCCTGAGTGCAACGTCACCCATATCATGTCCGAGGTTATCGTTGATGAGCTTGAACTTATCTACATCCATAAGGATGAGTGTAAGTCTTTCTTCGGATTCGGGATGTACTTTTTCGAGCATATACTTATCGAGGCTTCCTCTGTTGTTGAGACCGGTGAGGGCATCGATTGAAATTTCATCCCTGGATCTGTTGATGTAAAGAAGTAGCATGCTGATACTGGAAAGAGGCCAGATAAGGCTGATGCCGTACATCTGAAGCTGTATCATCGCACCGACGAAGGGAGCAACCACAAATCCGGCAAGTATCAGGTACTCTCTCTTGGTGCTCGCAAGTCTTTCCTGGGTTCTCTTGTAAAGTACCCACAAACTGATACCGAGAAGATATCCCATGACAAGTATCGCAACAGGGTTACTGATGGGTCCCCTTACATATGCGTTACTCTCGGTGATCTTAAATACAGCTCCGGTAAAAGGATTGATTATCATCAGCAAAAGCGTGATGCCGAAAGGAACATATGCCGCAGCTATCTGTGCCTTCCTTGTACGCACTTTTCCGCTGACCCTGTAATGCACATAATCTCCCCAGGCGATGACCGAAGCGATCTGTGACAGATAGTATGCGGTGACATCAAGATGCATAAAGAGATGTATATTGGAGCCCGGTGAATTTTCTATGCACCACTGAACAAGGTCAAAGAACAGGGTTGAGGTGAGCAGGATAAAGGTCAGTCTCATGAACCTTACATCCTGGGTGTTGTCAAAGCTCGATAAGCACGTGAAAAGAATGATGAGCATGACTGCCATCGCAAAACAATCCACACCTATATTGAATAAAATAAACTCCTGCATATAAATCTCCGTCAGGCTCTACCAGACATAAATGTTATGCCAGATCCTGTAATATCCTCCGCCGAGTCTTTCCGCCTGAATGACTATGTTACAGTTGGAAGCACCTATTGTTTTCAGAGCGGAATCGAAATATCCCGTTCTGTAATTACCTTTTCCGTACTCACTCTCAATGGTCCTGTAAAGCTCTGCGGGAACCACATTATAAAATCTGTGATCTCCCATTCCGCAGGAAACCATCTGTACCCTGCAGTCATTGTAATAGTCGGAAAGTGTGGTGAGTGCATCGCTTTCCTTTAATCCGAATACCGCAAGCTGCGCCGCGGCATTTGAATGATCGACATCCGAATTGTTATGTGACGATCCGTTATTGCCCGAAACATCGGTGGGATGCTCAGCCTCATAATCAAGAGGTGTTGCAGGATCGTTATTGATATACGGATCGAAATAAGGATCGTATCCTTCATATTCCGTTCCGGTACCGTCATCCCGGGTCTGTGCATCTGCGACCGCAGGTGATGAGCTTTCGAGGTTCCTGTACTGGGTTCCTTCACATGCGGGAAGATAAACCGAAAGACTCTTTCTTACATGAGTTCCGGCATAATCCCCGTCGGTCCTGTTGAAGTAATCGTATGAAGGATTCTCCGAATCGTCCCAGGTAACGTCGACGTTATAAAAACCGTCTCCGAGCTTTACTATATTCCATGCATGATCTTCACCCGAAGATCCCTGACAGTAATAAGCGGGAATACCGAGCCTCTGGCAGATATACTGGAACGCCCTTGCATATCCGGCACAGACACTGTTTCCGAGAACAAGTGCGGAATATGCGCTCTGATCCATCGAAGCACCCGCATTGTAAGTAACTCTTTCTATAAGAGCATCATGTACATACTTTTCCCTGGAATAATCATCCGGGAACTGTCTTGCTCCCTCTTCTATCGCAGTTGCCGCAGCCTCGAACGCTACCCTGGCGTTTTCAAGATCGTTGGCGATCGTGTAATAGCTCATATCGATCTCAACGACTTTCTTATCACCGGTGTATTTCACCGTATAAGCCGTCTGAACGTAAAAGAGTTCGGGGTGGTCTCCGAATACCGCTTCGAACACATACTGTACCGCATCCGCCCTTACATCCGTGCAGGGAGCAAAGGAAGAAACAAGATCGCATGCATTGGCGTAGATCTGTTTGTACAAGGCCTGTCCGTTTGAATCGAGCATCGCATAGTAAGGATATATTTCCGGATCGAATGCAAGGTCTGAACCGTCCGATCCTTTATCGATGCTCCCGGATACGTCCTTGGCCTGGGCCTCCGAGAGTTCGGTCTCGGTTCCTTCAACGGGGGTAAGCCCGCTTCTTCCGACAACATTATCGGGAATAGTCGTAATGGTCCCGTTGTAGGGAGTATAGGGAATAAGGTTATTGACCGTGCCGGTCTGTGCAGGAAGCGCATCGGGATTGACTCCCGGAAGTATCTGACTTTCCCCGTCCGCGCCGATCAGCCCGCCCTCTCCGTTTTCACCGTAAAGAGCCTTACTTATCTTGTCGGTAAAGGAAGGATTGAATGCACAGAAAAGAACGAAAAGACATACGGCAGCGATGACAGCCAAGAGCGCGATGCCAAGCTTTTTTAAAAAGCCCATGTCTTCCTCCTTTCACGGATGTGAATTCTGTACAAAAACCCATATCTATACATAGTTAAATATATCACAATTCATCACAATATTAAAGTAAAGTTTCCGATTGAAATACCTCGCTCCTGATGTTAAAATTTTGCGTGAAAAGTTTTGAGCAGGAGGTACTCCATGGAAACTGTAAAATGTATCAAAGAACGTCGCAGCGTACGTAAATTCGATGCTTCCAAAGAGATTTCCAAAGAGCTTATCGATTCCGTTATCGATACCGCCCGCTTTGCTCCCAGCTGGAAGAACACCCAGGTAACCCGCTACACGGTTCTTACCGGTGAAGCTAAGGATAAACTGGCTGACTGCACCAACCTCTGGGCAAAGAACGGCGACATCATGAGGGGCGCTCCCATGGTAGTTGCTCTGAGCATCGTTGATAAGAGAAGCGGTTATGAAAGAGACGGCTCTCCTTCCACCCCTCTCGGCGACGGATGGCAGATGTTCGACGCAGGTATCGCATGTCAAAGTTTTTGTCTCGCAGCATTTGATGCGGGACTTTCCACCGTCATCATGGGTCTTTATGACGACAATGCCGCTGACGTTATCGGCATTCCCGAAGGCCAGATACTTACCGCACTCGTTGCCGTAGGATATGCAGCCGAAGCTCCCGAAGCTCCGAAGCGTAAAGAACTTTCCGATCTGGTCACATATAAGAGTTGATTCATTTGAGGACTGATATTTTTATCAGTCCTTTTTTTAGGAGGTATTTGGATATATGAGACATCTGATGAGTCCGCTGGACTTTACAACCGAGGAGCTCGATGCCCTCTTCGATCTCGCTGCGGAGATTGAAAAAGATCCCGAAAGATTCGCACATATATGTGACGGAAGGATACTTGCCACGGCCTTCTACGAGCCCAGCACAAGAACGAGACTTTCGTTCGAAGCGGCAATGCTCCGCCTGGGCGGAAAGGTAATAGGCTTCTCCGATGCCGGATCATCATCCGCGGCAAAGGGCGAGAGCGTATCCGATACGATCAAGGTCATCTCACAGTATGCAGACATCTGTGCGATGAGACATCCCAAAGAAGGGGCGGCATATGTCGCTGCATCAAAATCCGAGATCCCCGTCATCAACGCGGGCGACGGCGGACACCAGCATCCCACCCAGACCCTCGCGGATCTGATGACCATAAGAAGCATGCACGGAAAGCTCGGCGGATTTAAAATCGGACTCTGCGGAGACCTTAAGTTCGGCAGAACCGTACACTCACTCATCAATGCACTTGTAAGATATGAAGGAATAAGTTTCGTCTTCATCTCGCCTCCCGAGCTCAAGGTTCCGGATTACATCACCGAGATGCTGAATGAAAAGAACATTCCTTACACCGAAGTCATAAAGCTTGAGGAGGTCATCGCGGATCTCGACATGCTCTATATGACAAGAGTACAGAAGGAAAGATTCTTCAACGAAGAAGATTACGTAAGACTGAAGGATTTCTACATCCTCACCAAGGATAAGATGAATCTCGCAGGAAAGGATATGCTCGTGCTCCATCCCCTTCCCAGGGTAAACGAGATCTCCGTAGAGGTCGACGAAGACCCGAGAGCATGCTACTTCAAGCAGGTCAAATACGGAATGTACGTAAGAATGGCTCTCATCATGACACTTTTAGGAATCAACATGGAGGGATAAAGAATGCTTAACGTAGGAAAGATCGAAGAAGGCTTTGTCCTTGACCATATACAGGCCGGCAAATCAATGAGCATATACGAGCATCTCGGACTCGACAAGATGGATTGCACGGTTGCGATAATCAAGAATGCACGTTCCAAGATAATGGGAAAGAAAGATATCCTGAAGGTCGAATGTGATATCGATACCCTTGACCTCGACGTACTCGCATTCATCGATCACAACATCACGATCAACGTCATCAAGGCCGGTGAGATAATCGAAAAGAGAAGCCTCAAGCTTCCCAAGGAAGTAAAGAATGTCATCAAGTGCAGAAACCCCAGATGCATCACTTCCATAGAGCAGGAACTTCCCCATATCTTCTTCCTTGCGGATGAAGAAAAGGAAGTTTACAGATGCAAATACTGTGAAGAGAAATTCTCGCAGAAGGATAAGTTCTGAAATAACCGGATAAAGCAAAACTGCCGCATATGATATGCGGCAGTTTTTTGTATCAGCGTAACGGATCACGCTGTTTTTATATTCTTCCGTTACTTCTTCTTTGATGCGTTCTTCAGTTCTTCGAGAGCT
>JAEEGL014354061.1_pt1 | contig 10263 bp, 20 predicted proteins | sample 9134231 | NCBI WGS metagenome assembly JAEEGL01 (sample SAMN16246548, study PRJNA631951) | gut metagenome | biome: gut microbiome; feature: rumen; material: fiber-attached | host: Bos | place: Iran: Karaj | collected 2018-10 | reverse complement strand
TTTTCATTATGAATGTACATTACGACAGTAGGAAATCCATTTTCTTTCATAGCATCTTTACATGCCTGCAAATGACCTTTATGAAACGGTTGAAACCGTCCAGGGAATACATTTACCTGTTTCATATTCTAATGCTTCTTTTATGTTCATTAAATAATTATTATAAGGCTGAATATCCAATTTGTTTATTACAGCATTATTTTTTATCTCACCTGTTTTCTTATCGCGCCATTTAATGGCAAAACCTTTATTGTCTTTATATGTACCAATACAAAATAAATAAGGCACAACTTTAATTTTTAATGTTCTGATATGCTCATCTTCAGGAATATAATATGTATAAATTATAAGTGCTGAAGTTTTCTGGTCTAACTTATTAAAATTAAAAAAGTTATCTGCCATTGAAATAATTTCACTTCTATCAGCTAATGAATTACTATAATGTGCACTATATAATCCATTCTTTAATTTATCACATTTTACAGCTTTAGAATCCATATAAATATCATCCATTATATAATCTGGAAATTTCATTTCTCCATATGGATTCTGTGGATGGATATTATTAATATTTAATATACCATTTCTAATACCCTTCTTTATTAATCTGTAAATTTTTGCTTCCGCTTTATTTCCATATCCTTCATATGCCGGTAAATTAGATTCATCAGAAATATATCCTTCATCATTTTCTGTTCTTTCATAGAATATTGTTTTAAATCCTTCTAATTCATGATTTAAATAATCTTCTAAATCCTTTACCCATTCATAAGTATATGGAGTATTATAATCTTCAATGAACTGTTTTATTTGAGTATCAAGCTCAACTTCTTTTTTTAAATTTTTAATTTCAAACTTTCCAGGATTTACCGAATTACCTGTTTTATACATAATTGTTTATCTATATATTTATGACTTACGTCATTATAGATATAATATATTATAGAAAAAAGATACTGAGTAATTCAGTATCTTTTATATATTTAACTCTCTTCTTAGTAAATCTATTGTAGTTTGTTTCGTATGTGTACTGTCTAACCAGAAAGTGCCAAAGAAATATTTACTTTTTATATTTTTTTGTGCATTTTGTAATATCATATCAGCTTTTTCTCTAGTAGCCGCAGCTGTCCATTTTCTATCAAATGTACTTCTAAAAGCAAAAGTATTTGGAATATTCGGAAGTTTTTTAGAATCTTCCATAAAAAGCGGATCTTCAAGCTTATCTATATAAACCATTTGATATTTACCTCCGGCTTCTTTAGTTTCTGTTTGTATTTTCTCAACAGTTCCTACACTAACATTTATATATTTACGACTATCATTTGATTTAGGAGATTTTGCTATTATAAGAACTTTGTCGCCGGCTTTTACTTTATATAAATTATCTTCAGAAATCTTTTTATTAACTTCTTTATCTATTTTAAGCTTTTCGATTATATATTTATTAAGATTTATCATTGTTTCTTTTAAGAAGTTTTTCTTTAAAATCAGAATCAGGTCTGTCAAGTATAAAATTAATTAATTTTATATAAAAATCATTATTAACAACTTTATTTTTATCTTTAGGAAATATTATTAATCTAAAAAATATTTTTGTTGGACTTCCATAATCATATATATCAAAATTATTTTTTAATGCATCATAAAAAGATTCAGCTTCTTTAATACCTGTAGCCATCATAACATAATTTGTTGATTTAGGTATAGATGCTACTTTACCATAAACGCTATTAAATTTTTCAGCATTTTGATATTCTATATTATATCTATAATTAGGTGTTCTAAAAATATCAGTTTTAATGAATTCTTCATGTTCATCAGATGTAAAGATTATTTCACCTCCATTAACTGAAGTATAATTATCCATTAAATAATCGTAACATTTTTTGATATTTATATCTTCTTTTTCTGCTTTATCAATAGCAGATTTATCTATTTTAAGTTTTTCAAATATATATTCATTTATCTGTTTCATATATAAAAATAACTTAAACTAAGATATAGATCTACAGCCAATACTACCTGTATATTTTTTATCTTTTATATAATTACGTATATCCATAATAATATCTTTAGTTACTTTTATTTCTTCATTAAGTACAAATTTTAAATTTAAATTATTATTTATATCATTAAGAAAGTTTTCAGTAAATATTTTAATAGTACAATAAGGATATTCTGTTCTAATAAAATATCCATTTTCATCTAATATTCTATTATACCAATCAGTTATTTCATAATCCATTTTCCAAATATAACATTCGTCATCTTTAATATTTAATAACTGTTCTACATTTTCTAATTTTTTTACTCGCATACCAATGTTACATCTTGAATTGTTTTCCAGGGTTCTAACCCATATTTATATACAGCCAGTTCAATAGCATCATTTTCATCACATGCATTATCAACATATAAACATCCCTGCTTAGAATAACTAGCATCAACTAAATAAGAAATTTTGTAAGTAGCCATAAGATAATTAATTTTTTTATTAAGCCATTATATATAAATATAGAAAAAAGAGATGAATAAAATCACCTCTTTTTAATGTTTATTTGCAAAATATGCTTTTAAAGCATTCTCTGCATCTGTTTTTGTTTTATATTTTGCTTTCCAATATCCCATCTTTTCAGTATTGGTTCCTTTTCCAGGATGTCCTTTAATTCTCCACCAATCACCTACTTTAACTATTACATCTTCACAACTTTCCAATATATATTCTTTTAATGTTTTCATAATTACAGGGTCAAATACATTTGTAAAACATCTAACCAGTCAGCCATACTACTCATTTTATTTGGTTTAAGTATCATATATCCATTAATTTCATATTTCTTAGTTTTTCTCATTTTTTCAATAGCTTCAATACAATAATCTTTATCATAATATTGTAAATTACCATCTGCTTCTGCTACATAATCTTTATTTTTTACTTCTTTAAAATAAATATCAGTATCTTTAGGAGCATTTGTATATTCTACTAAGAAATCTTTCCCATTTGCATGAATTTCTGATATTTCACATGGATATATATCAGCAATCTGTTGACCATTAAATCCGCCACTATTAATTCTAAGAACAAGACCTTTAACTTCCTTTTCTGGTTTAAAGTTTCTTATATTAGAATCTTTATTTATTTTAAGTTTTTCAAATATGTAATTATTTAGATTCTTCATACTTAATTATAATTTTAGATTGTGCAAGCGTCCATGTTATACTTGTTATATTATAATAATCAGATAATTCTTCTTCTATATATTTTTTTATTTGAGGATAAAACATTCTTATTTCATTATTCGTTTCTATTGTAAATTCATTATCACTCGTTTTAGAAACATCATAATAAGTAAATTCAACATTACTTCTCATCATCTCTCCCATCATATGTGATAATGCAGCTTTTAAATCAATGTCTTTATATCTATCATTGATATTAGAATCTTTATCAATTTTAAGTTTCTCTAATATATATTGATTAAGTTGTTTCATAATTAATATTTTATATCAAATATATCATTTAATTCTTCTATAAGTTTATTCCATTGCTGCTGTGTAAATCTGATTTTACTTATAGCATCTTTGAAAATACCCCTCGAAAATTTCAATTTATCAATACCATTTACTAATTTTTTAAGTACTTCGTCAGTACATTCATAATGAGTAATTTTTTGACCCATCATATTATTGTAAGTAATAGGATCTTTTGATAAAGCAAATTCTTGTTTAAGCGTTCTATTTACATTAGAACTTACACTTGGGCTATATTTACCATTATTATATCTGAATCTTAGACAAACCTCAACCGGTAAATGTTTATCTCTTTTTACAATAAATATATCAAGTCTTAAAGTAGGTTTTGAATCTTTATCAGCTTTGAAGAATAATGCATATTCTAAATGACTATAATTAGTATTTTTATCATTGAATATTTTTGATTTTTCTAACCATTCATCATCACCTTTACCGGATAAATCAAATCCTGCTTTTTCCCAAGCAGCATCTAATTCATCAACTATTGATTCTACTTCGTCAACCTGTGAATCTTTATTTACTTTAAGTTTTTCAGTAATATATTCATTTAAATTCAACATAAACTTTTACCCTGTAAAATTAATTTATATTCCCTTTCAACATTTTCTTTTGAATCAGATGAATGCATGGCATTTTTCATATCATCCTTACCCCATGTCTTTCTTACTTTATTCTTAAGTTTTTCTAAATCTTTAATAGGATCTTTACAGTCTTTATATAACATATATGCAATACATTCTCCGGAAGCCATATATATACAAAGGTCTTCATAATAATCTTCTTTAGCTTTTGAAATATATAATTCCTGGGCTTCAGGAAGAGATAAAGTTTTCTTTGTCTTCTGAACGATCTGCCATTTATTGTTTTTCAATAATTCATCAAATTCAAATTCATGCTCAAGGAATTCTGGTTTAAGAATACAGAACCCATTAACTTCACCGAGTGCTTCTTTAATATATTGTATTAATGATTTCATATTATTTATTAACTATTGTTTTTAATATAAATTCTGCAATCTGATCACATACCTTATCTTCTGAATCTTTCTTTAAAAATTCATCATCATTCGGCTGATATGCAAGATATTCTTTAGGATATTCATCAGCTAAGCAATCAGAGAATTTTTTAAGTCTGCCTTCTACATCACAAAATGTATTAATCATAGATTTAATATCTTCTTTAGAGATATTCTTAGCTCCTTTAAACATACTTAAACCTATTCTGCACCATAATGGATGCATATTTTCATTTTCTAAAATATATTGTATTAACTGTTTCATATTATTTTCTATTAATAATTATTGGTTTATATCCATGATCAAAATCATTAAATTGATTATCACTAATATCTATTGTAATGTTATCTTTTTTATCATTAAACCATATATATATTCCGCCCCCTAAATATAAATTATTTGTATATTCCGGGTCTTTATAATTTTCATAATTTATAAAATCAAAATTTGTTGTGGCGCCCCATATTTGTTTATGTTCTGGTAAACAATATATATTAAATTTAGCATTTTTAAAACTTGTTATGAATGATTCAAACGTAGATAAATTAATTGTATTTACTTTATGTATCTGGTCAAATATATAATGTTTTAAAAATGAAAACATTTCTTTACCTGAAATATATTCATTTGATTTAACTTCTTTATTTATTTTAAGTTTTTCAATTATATAATCATTTATTGTTTTCATCTTTTAAAATTCTATATATTAGTGTTTTATTATTTATAACAGGTGTTGGATTTACTTCATATTGTTCTATTAAATCTTTATCTTTAAACTCATCATATAAATATTTCCAAACTCTCTTTAATATCGTTTCAGATATTTCACATTTGAAATGTACTGTAAATAAATCTCCAGAAGCAAGTCTTACATAAAAATCTTTACTATGCCATTCTTGCAATCCTAATGCGCAAACAGTAAGATTTTTTAATATTTTAAATCTATCTTGAACTGTTTTTATTGCTCCTGAATCTTTATCTATTTTAAGTTTTTCAATTATATATGAATTTAATGATTTCATTATACTAAACTTTCAAGTTTCTCTAATAATTTTTTAATTTTTGTATGATGAGAATAATCATAATTATCACATATTTCTTTAACCTTTTTATAAGTATATGAATTATTACCATCAAGTGCATATGCTGTTACATAATTATCAAATGGTGAACATATAGTTAATCCATATTCATTCTTTGACATTGGATATAATCCTAAATCAATAACCGCGCATTGTAACTCTTTTAAAGTCTTACCGAATGGAGATTGCATTCGTTTATCTCATTCTTTCATTTCCTTATCAAGTTCAGATTCATATTCTGAATTTTTATCAATTTTAAGTTTTTCAACTATATATGTATTAAGTTGTTTCATATTAATTCTAAATCATCTACTTTTATATGTCTGCCTTCATAATCTCTCATAAATTGTACTATTGTATCATATTTAACTGGTATTTTAAATACATCATAATCGCGGCGGAATTCATCATTATCTGCTTCTACTTTTGGTAAAATCCAACCAGCTGTTTCATCATATCCTGATACAACATATGTTTCGCCATATTTATCAGCTAAATCTTGAAATCCGTCACCATATGGTACAACAAATAAATAATCTTTAGGATCTGCATCTAAAAATTCTTCATCAGTCAATTTCTTGACTTGTGAATTTTTATTAATTTTAAGTTTTTCTAATATATAATTATTTAGATCTTTCATTTCTTTTCAAAATATAATTCTAAACTACCTAAATAATTTGAATCAGTAACAATAAATGCAAATGGTTTTGCTTTATTATTTTTATTATCTGAGTCTTCAAATATTAAGCTTATTGATAAATTATTCTTTGTATAAATACAATTGAAATAATTATATGAATCATGATAAAAATCAGATACTTTATCATCAATTTCAATTTGATCTTTATACTCTTTTATTTTATTACCTCTATCATATTTATTATTTTCTTTCTCGGTTTTAATTGTTAATTCATTAATACTTTTTACGCCAATTTGTTTTAATGCATCAACTAAACTTTCAGAAAAATCATCAAAATCATTAGGATCAAATATATCTGCAATCATAATGATTATATCTTCATAATCATTTGCATCTTTATTATTTAATTTTTCTAATATATATAAATTAATTGCTTTCATCTTTTGTTATATAAATTTTATATTGATCAACTTCATTATGATAAAACTTAATTACAAATCCATCCTTACACCAATATGATTTAAATCCATTTAAAGTCATTATAATACTATTGTTGTCTAAATGTAGATTATTAAGAATATTTTTACTGTCAAACTGCGGATATATTATTTCATTAATATATTTATTCTTTTTATAATCATAATTAAGATCATGATATCTGTTACTTAATGCAAGTACACTGGAAGCATATATCTTTATATTCTTTTCATTGATATGATATCTATATAAATCATTTTCAATTTCTTTTTTATAAATATTCATATCTTTATCACCAAACCCACATAAATCAACAATATCTTGTAAGAATTCTTTATTAATATCTGCAGTTTTAGAATCCTTATTTATTTTCAACTTCTCTATTATATAATTATTTATATCTTTCATTAATCTTTCTTTACAAATATTCTTTCTACCATACCAGCATCTTTATCTAATACATCACACCATATTAATGTATCTTCATCAGTAAACATATAAATAGAGTCATCATTATATTTAGGATTTATATGTACTTTATGTTTATTAAATAACTGCTGTGTAGCTGTCATTTTATCCATTATCTGTTTAACAAGTTTAGGAGTATCCCTAAACATTTCTACAACATATCTGTTACTTTCAGCTGATTCTAATACGAAATGATCAGCATATGCATCAAAATCAGTAACATGATTAACATGTACCCAGTTATCTATAACAACTATATATGCATTAGAAGCATCTTTTGTAGGATCCAAATGTGTTTCTGTAAACTTACCGTCAAACTCAAAAATTGAAGGATCATCATCATCTTCCTTTCCGGCTGCTGGCCAGCCACACATAAAAGCTATCTTATCAGCAACTTTTCTTAAATCCTGATTTATATTAGAATTCTTATTAATTTTAAGTTTCTCAGTTATATATGTTGTTAATCCTTTCATTAAATTTTAGTTAATAATTTTAATGTATATTTTATTTCACTGGTAAGTTTATCATCATTTATTATTACACATTCATCATAATCATTATTATAAAACATATCAATTAAATCTTCTTTACCCTGATCGTTATTTAATTTATATAAAAATTCACTTGATTCATTATAATCCCATTTATTAGATTTTTTAAATAAATATTTATTAAATATGAATTTATTCTTTTCATTTATAAAACCAAATAAATATTCAAAATCTTTTTTATTAGAATTATAACATATAAATATTGAATTATCATTTATTTTCTTCACAAAATTTTCTTGGGTTGCCCAATCATTTTTAATTTTATTAACATCATATAAATTATCTTCAAAATTATCCATTAATCTTCTTATAGTTAATGTAATTTCTTCATAACTATATTTTAATGGGTCCATTTTACTTAATGAATCCTTAACATTAAATAATTTAGAATCTTTATTAATTTTTAATTTTTCAACTATATATGTTGTTAATTCTTTCATTATATATTAAATTCTTTTAATAAATCACCTGCAAAGTCTGCAGACCATCTATAATTTTTATTTTTTAATCTGAAATTATAATAAGTATATCCTAAAAATGAAAATTCAGCATCAACTTTTTTACTATTATACATAATTTCAAATGGTATGGAAATAATACCATTTCTTTTATGGTTTATATCTTTTGCAGTATCAGAATAATTATTCCAGTCATCATATTTTAAAGAGGTAGCATAATTATCTCCAGGAAGTATTTTATTGAGTATATCTGAAATTCCATTATTGAAATAATCAATTACCTTATCATGTACTTCAACTTTTGTATCTTTCTGTAAATCATATTGTAAGAATATATCTTCTTTATCAGCACCCAAATCTATTGCATTATCAATAAGATCTTTACCGAAATTACCAGGCCATGAACAAATAGTATCTTTAAAAATATATGGAGTTGAACCAGTTTTTAACATGGTTGCAATCCATAATCTAATTGATTTATCCCTGTCTGAACATTGTTCAGCTAAGTCTTGAAAGCCTGTACTAAAATTATCCTTATTACAATATTTTAATATATTATCTACTTCTTTATAATCTGATTCTTTAGGTATATTACAATCCCTTATAAGGGTTTTTGAATCCTTATTAATATGTAGTTTTTCAAATATGTATGTTGTAATATTCTTCATATATAAAAATAATTTATTAAAGAACGCTCAATCCAGACATATCTACAATTTTTCTGGCTGTATCATTAACTAATAAATGATTATTTGTTGGATACATCTGAAGAATTTCACTTACACTGTCTACATAAATATCATAAACTTTAATATTGGTTATATTGCCATAGAATGATCCTAAAATAATTTCTGATTTATTCTCTACAGTCATTTCAATATCATATTTAGATACTTTCTTTATACCATTATCTATATCAAACCAATAATGATGATTCTGTAATTTATAAAGAGGAATATCTGCATGTATATATTTAGCTGCAAAGAATTCTACAACATTTAATTCTTTACTGAATCTAAGATATACAAAATAATTATTGTTAGGTTCTAGTTCTAATTTAAAGTTAGAAATATTAACCAATGTTAATGTAGTAGAAGTATTTGTTTGTTTAATCTTAATTTTTATATTACCGATTTTTAATAAGTCACCTGAATAAATACTTGCTCCAGGATTTATAATAAATGAGAATGTACCAGAGTCTCCGCAATATGTTCTTTGATAAACAATATTACCTTTATTAACCCCGTTAAATGAATATACATCATCAGCAATCATAGTACCTTTGAAATACATAAGACCTTGTTTAAAGTCTATTGAATTCATACTTATATATTTTCTAGTTGCATCAGATTCAAATACAGGATAAAGATTATCAGCTTCATACTGAGGTGCTTCTAAGAATTCTTCTGATGATCCCATTTTATCTTCATTTTCATCACCGAATAAATCTTCATATTTATTCTTGACAAAACTATTAACAATTGATTCAGTATCCTTAAGATCAACAGAATCCTTTTCCTGATATTTAACCAATGTAACCTTAAATGTAGTAGCATTCCACATAAAAGCATCTTTCTTTTCTTCATATGCTTCATTTACCATCCACATTCTTTTCATCATAGGAATATAAACGAGGTCACCTTCCATTGGTTGAGCATTATTACCGAAAGCCGTTGCAAACATACCTTTTGATATTTCAGTTTCCCAGTCTGTTTGCCAATCTAATCCCCAGTCATTAAATTCTGGTTTAGAACTAGGCATCTGATTTTCTGCAATGATAATCTTAATCTGTTTAACTGCTTCAACATCCATTAAAGCATATTCTTTAAATGTTATATCTTTACTACCGGCATTAGGAGAAAGTTTAAAATAATAACAAGGAATACCAACTACACAAGCTACAGTTTCTGTTAACTGCTGTTGGAGGGCAATAGCACAATCCATATTGATATATGGATTATAAAGATTCTTTGATATTGTACTTGTACTTGAACAATATGCAAATGTAAATCCAGATTCTAAACTAGTGGTATAATC
>JAEEGL014328021.1_pt1 | contig 10263 bp, 7 predicted proteins | sample 9134231 | NCBI WGS metagenome assembly JAEEGL01 (sample SAMN16246548, study PRJNA631951) | gut metagenome | biome: gut microbiome; feature: rumen; material: fiber-attached | host: Bos | place: Iran: Karaj | collected 2018-10 | reverse complement strand
AATTACAGCAGTTATCATACTTAGGCAAAGTCTTTTTTTGTAATCAAATTTGAAAGTCAGTAAACCAAACAAAGTAATAACAATAACATACATGCCATTATGTCTAAAAAACATGACTAATAGCGAAACAAGCATAATCCATATAACATTATACTTATTATTCAAATACTCATTGCCTTTTTGAAGTGATTTATATAAAGATATTAGAAAGAGTGTCATAAAAATAGCAAATGGTATATCTTTCCAAATTGTAAAACTAAATGAAATATTAACTGGAAAAAGCATAAAAAACAAGAATAAAATTGTTCTCAAAATAAAATTCATATTAGACGCTTTAATTAATTTACATACATAAGAAGAGACCATTGCAAGTCCAATCATTTGTATCAAGCTATAAATTGCAAGTCCAATATTATAGCTTTTAAATAATGTGCTACCAATTTTCAATGCTAATCCAATACTTGCAGTATGAAAAATCGGGTGATGATTTCGAGCCACATAATACCCGAAGATTAATACCAATTTGCTCATTTGTATCGGGTGTAATAATAGCGGGATAAAACCTTAAGAAAAAGATAAAATAAACACTAAAAATTGCGGCAAACTTAAAAATAAAACTAATATTATAGTTGTATCTTTTATCAAAATCATTATAGGCTCTATATAACTCATAAACGCAACTATTAAGTAGCTTCACTTTTATTTTGGCAATAACTTCACCAAACTTTTCATTAGGTAGTTGCATGTGCTTTCTAGTGAACAAAAATGAAAGGCAAAAATAAAAGAAACACAACAATATAACTACCACAATAATGCAAAAAAATAAATTCTTTCTAATAAATGAAAATGAATAATCTATATCAATGGAATAACCTAAAACGATTATGATTGCATAAAGTAGCGACCACAAAAAAATAGGTAAATTAAATTTTAACGATTTAATCTTTTCTAAAGGCATATCAATCTATTTCCCTCTTTTAAATATTCTTTTTACACTTCTTACTTTTTGAATGAATTCATCATAAAACATATACTCATTAATAATACTTTTCAAAGATTTCTTTGGGTTTTTTAAATCATATATAAAGTCATCATAATAAATAGGTTTTTTAGGATTATAAGGATATTGTACAGACCAATACTCTGACAAATCATGTTTTTCAATTTGTGCACAATTGTCCGCTTTTAAATCATTAATTAGTCTTTCTCCTTTTTCTGTGATTGCAATAACCATTGAAACTCCTGTTCTATCATTCTTATATCTATCGCCCCAATAATCTCCAATTCGAATGTCTGCTGAAGAATTCTCTCTATATGGACACTCATAGCAAGAACCATTTAAACAATCTATACTTTTAAAAATCTTGTAGAAATAATCCTTTAGTTCATTGTTTTCATATATTTTATTTTCATCAGTTATTTCTATAAAACGTTCTTGCCAAGAGCGATTCTTTTTTCTAAAATTCACTTCTAAATTCGAATACCTCATCTTATACTTTTTACATAACTCTGTTAAGTATTTTTCAAATAAGAAATATGTTGGAATACCATGGCAAATCATATCGACATAAATAATTTCTTCAAATTTACTATTATTCTTAAGTAATTTCTTGGCTCCTGCAATCTGACACGGAGTACCAAAATATAACAATTTTGTATTTTTATTAATTGCATACAAACTCGATAGTGCTTCAGTTTCAACACTCTGAATATATTTCGAGCCTTGTATTCTCTCTAATTCATCTGCATTTTGCAATAATATATGCTCAGCACGATGTAAAGCCTTATTATACGTGCAACCACATATTACATATCCCATACTAATCATTCTACGTGCTATATCGTACGAAAAAGCTCCACTTGAAGACTTCTCTAAGGCGTCATCATTATTAGATTTATATGAATGCAATGTCAATGCTTTTTCTAGTCTTTTTGAGTCAAGTTCTATCATTGGACAGACTTTTAAGCATTTGTTACAATTAATACATTTTTCCTTGTCAATATGGTATTCATAAAAACCATTTTCCCCTCTTATCATTTCTATTGCATTCTTTGGGCAAGCTACCGAACAGGCTCCACAGCCTGAACAATAGTTGGTAATTCTATCTACATTTTTCAAATTGTTATCTTTCCTGCAGCATACGTCATTCAATGCCATCTTAAGATAATTAATCGATTCTTTTTTTAGAACTTCAACTTTTGCAACTACTTTTTTATAATCAATTTCTTTTTCCTCTATATTACAGCAATTATCAATCAACCTTTCTTCAAGATTTAACTTGCTTAATATGTTATAAATTCTACTATTTTGATCCCTTTTGCTTCCATCTTTAAACCTTTTATATACATAAAAAGGTTTATTATATATAATAGAGAAAGTTGTACCATGAAACGAATCCGTAAATATCATTTCCGCATTATGAATCAATGCTAAAAATTCTGCAGGACCAATTTCACTATTATGATTATAGTTATTAATTCTTGTTTCGTTAAAAACTGGAATATTGCATATTTTCAAATTATTACGCTGACAATACTTTTCAATTTGTTTCAAAGCGACATCCGATTCTCCCAAAAAATAACAAACCACATACTTTTTCCCAATATCACCTATGATATCTTTATTTTCTAATTTTTCCCAATAATTTTTGTCGTGTAGCAAAGAAGGATCAAGTACTACTGTTGCGTCTACACCAGCAATCTCTTTTACTATTTCTCTCCCCTTTTCTTCACGTACTGACAAATGCTTAAATCTTTTTACTAGTCCACTAATTTCATTTTTGATACTATCAATCTTTATTTCTGATGCCCCAAAACTTGGCGCATATGAAATTATCTTATCTTTAGGAGCAAAATCAAGGTAATAATGTGAGTCAAAACACAATGGAGACCAAATTTGATCGCTCCCACAAATAAAAGAATCAAATTGATCATTCAGAGCCTGAAGTTCAACAAATGAGTTACATGATTGAGTTTCATCAAGATTACGAGACAAAAAATCTATAAACAGACCATCTCGTACTAAATTAGTATACGCTGATCTGTAATTGATTTTATTTTTTAATTTTTCAACTATATCCGTTATTTTTCTTTTCTCTATATTGTTTCCTTTTGGCCTATAATTAATTAACTTGCATTCATAACCAAGTTCTTTGATTAAACTATTCAACGCCACTACTTGAAGTGATGTCCCATAATTATAGTAACGATACCATGTCATCAAGCCAACATTATACATACATTACTCCTCTACATTATTATTTAACAATTTTTTTATCATATAAAGAGCTTTTTCTTTTATGTACAAATACTCTTCCGTTTTTCTATAGCAAATTAAAAATATTAAATTAGTCAATAAGAAACAAATACCTGCCTCCACAAATAGTTTTATATAAAGATGATTAATATTTAAACTATTAATGATTGGATACAGTATGATTATAGAAAGTAATGTGACTAATGCAAATTTTAATTGATTAACGAAATACCCTTTTGATGATTCTTTAAATATTTTTTTAAACAAAACAAACGGTTCATACCAAATATCGCATAACAATCTTGAGACGCTTGTTGCTAATATTATCCCAAACAAACCATATATTTTACCTAAAACAATTGACAATAAAATATTAAGAATTGAGCTAGCAATAATTGAGTATTTACCATATTTAAAAAGGCCAGTTGTTTCCCTAAACAATAGAACAGGCTGTTTAGGAACATTTAAGTAAAACAAGACTACACAAGCAATCAATACACTGTTATCCAAGACAAAGCTTTCCGAGCCTGAAATTGCTTTAACAATATCATTTCCGCAAAAAAAGAAGCCTATGGTACCTAATGAATATAACCAAAATGATAAAAAGCAAACTAAATTAAAAATCGATTTTTTCTTGTTCAAAGTCCCAGTAATATTTAGGTTTCCTATGCTGGAATAGATAGATCCAAAAAGCATTGCAATAATACCATGCATTTTATTGCTTAGCATCATATAATTTGAAAACAGACCTACCGAAACAGTATTAATTATAACAGAAATAATAATATTATCTGTATTATTTAATATAACTCCTCCCATCTTATACGCAAACATAGCCTTAATATTGTTCCATATCTCCTTCTTTTCTTTTTCAGGAAGGACTTTTGTTTTATCCTTAATAAATGGATACCATTTCTCTGCATAATAGCTTTTAACCATATTATTGACAAATGTAATTCCGATACCAATAAGAAGAAATACCATGTACTTTTTAAGAATCAATAATGATATTACTTGTAAAAAACTACTCAATAATTGTAAAAAACTTCCTACCACATTTAGCTTATATCCAGATTGATCTGCATTCACTATAGTTGTTTTGTAAACAAACAAATATGAAACAGCAGAATTAACAACTTCAAGAATGAAATAAATGTGAAGATGCGGTATGTTTCTATCTAGCTTAACAATATGGCTTAAAAAAGGAAGTAGGCACACTCCAATTATTACAATTATTAGTGCTATTCTGTTATACATTATTCTATAATAATTATTTAAAGCTGCCAATTTGCACTTATCCACATTAGCTACCGCTTTATACATACTATACGACATAGCTGTTCCAATTCCTAGTTCAGCTAACGAAAGAATAGTCAAGATATTATTAAAAAGGCCATTTATTCCTAAAAACTCTACTCCTAATGATTGAATAAAAACTCTTCTTACAACTAATGCAGTAACAAATGCTATACTTTGAATAACAACATTTGTCAAAAAATTTAATGCAGAGTTCTTTGTTCTTGAATTTGTATTCACTTTTTGCTTTCTCCTCTAATCTTTTCATTAATTTTATTAAATATATTCAAAAACACTTTTTTAATACCATATAATCTAATATGAATATATAGCTTGTTTCTCTTATACCAACTTTTATACTTTTCTTCTCCTAGTTCTTTTCCATATTTTTTAATAAAATGTAATTTTCTATTTCTCAAGGAAACCGTAAAATCATCAATCCAAGAAGCGTTAAAATGATGTATGGCCACAGAATTCGATGTTAAATTCAGTTCACCAGTTTCATAGCTTTTGGGGCAAAAATAATCAACAGGATAAACTCTTAATACCTCCGGAATTTCCAAAAGCACTCCATTATATAAACAATTATATTTTTCTTTTGTAAGCTTTGAAATAGTATTAACGTTCGTATTTAAGTCAAGAGTTCCATCGGCATTATAAAAGCTTCTATTTTCATAATAATCCAAAAAATACTTAATCCACTCGTTACCCGCTTCAGCGCCTATTATTGAGGTAGCAATATATGTATTACTTTCAAAGCCACAAAATGCATGATTATTTAAAAAATCATCCAGATTATCTAATAGTTCACAATCTGTATCTAGATATACTCCACCTTCATTATAAAGTGCGTAGAGTCTTACATAGTCAGACGCAAATGCCCACTTTTTATTTTCATATGCTTCCTTAACATATTGATTTGAGTTAATATCAAAATTGTCTTCATTCCACTCTTTTACTTCATAATCAGGGCAATATTTTTTCCAGCTCTTCATGCATTCTACTATTAATTTGTTTTTTTTCCCTTTACCAAACCAAACATAATGAATAACTTTAGGTATCATATTTATACTCCTTCTGAAGATTAATGATTTTAATATTTTGCAACACTTAGTTAAATCTTAAAGCAAATTGTCATTACTATAAAACAAAAATTAAATCCAAAAATCGCGTAAATGACTCATCCTCTTAAATGCACTATAGCGTCTTTGATTCTAGTTCCCAAAAAATAAGCATTTGGCATAAAAGTGAAAATTGTATTCTTAATCAATTTCATTTTACTCTTTTCAATGTGAATATAGTCTTTATAGTTTCCTTTCGTTTTTTTAATTATGTCCAAAAGATATTTTTTATTATCGTTGATTTCTTTTTTGACTTTAAAGAAATATTCATATAAAAAATCTTGATATTTGATCGTAACCATTTTGAACAATTCATAGTTATTATTTTCAAGATAAAACTTCTTTCTTTCTTCGAACGATTGAAGAATATCTAATCTTTTGGGATTAAATGCTTTCCCCATAATACTATTTTCATTTATTCTATAAAAGTAAAGGGGATTATCAAACGTGACCACCAAATTACTGCTATTATAAATAAGATATGTTGTGAATTCATCCTCATTAGTTTTTCCAGCTGGGAATCTTACTTTTTGAAACAAGTCACTTTTATATAATTTGTTACATGCAACCACATATTTGGCGCACTTTGGTTCATATAGCTTCTTTTGAATTTGAATGCTGTCAAAACATTGGCATTGAATTTTATCATAAAGAGGAACCTCTGATGAATTGATTTTTTCATCATCCTGAAACCTTATATAATCGCATTGACTTATATCTGCACCATAGTCTGTAATATATTTTAGCAACGCTTCTATAAAAAAACATGATACTAAATCATCAGAATCTACAAACGAAATATAATCCCCCTTGCAAATATCTAGCCCAGCATTTCTAGCTGAGCTCAACCCGCCATTTTCCTTGTGTATTACTTTTACTCTACTATCCTTTTTTGCATACTCATCACATATTTGAGGACAATTATCTGGTGACCCATCATCAACAAGTATTATTTCTAAATTATCATATGTTTGATTTAAAAGACTATCTACACAAGTTTTTAAATACTTTTCAACTTTATAAATCGGTACTATTATAGTTATTAACTTGTTCTTCACCATACTTCCCTCATCTCATACCATATTAGCAACTGTTATCAATAATTTATATAAAGAAGTGGAAGAAGAAAATATAATTTTAACCTTAAAAGAATCACAAGAATTCTTCTCCCAATTCCTAAAGAACCTATCTTTATACCCCAAATCGATTCGTGGTATAAATCATCATTAATCATATTATGTAGAATACTTTTTCTCTCTTTTTTGCTTAAATTATATCTACTACAAAATAAATAATTCTTGTTTGCTCTATGAAGAAGTCTTATTGTTAAAAAATAGAAATAGTTTTTTGGATAGTCACCATTCTCAAATCTTTTTTTAACTTCAGCTAACAATATTTTGTCTTTTTCTATATAATTAGCATCATATTTACGAGTAACAGATTCATCATTTTTCCTATAATGATATGTATAATCATCTATACATCCAATTTCACTAATGGCTCTTAAATAGTCAAAGTTAAAAAGCATATCCTCTCCTTTAGGTATTCCTTTAGTAAAATTAATATCATTCTTGCAAATAGCTTCTTTAAGGTACATTTTTCCCCAAGGACATTCAATGAATAAATACAGTAACTTGCTTTGATAAAACATATATTCAATTATTTCTTTATTTGTATACTCTTTATTTTCAAATTCACCAAAATCAGGCTTATCGTCATTAATAAAACATCTTGAATAGATTATTTCTTTATTAGAACTACCATTAATTAAATTACTTATTGCATCCTTTTCCATCCAATCGTCAGCGTCAACAAACAAAAGCCATTTTCCAGTACTTTTCGAAATTCCATAATTTCTTGCAATACTCACACCTTCATTTTTCTTATGAAATGAAAATATAAAATCATATTTTTTTGAATAAGTATCACATATATCAGCAATTTCTTTATTAGATCCATCATCCACTATAATTATCTCAAAGTTTTCATAATCCTGGCCGATTAAAGACTCAATACAAATATCAAAATAATCAACATTTACATTATATACTGGAACTATAATACTAACTTTATCCATCTTTCTCCCCACATATTTTTTCTATAACTGAACAATAATTCTTGTAATAGTTCTCTTTTGAAAAATCTTTTGCAAAACAATACGCATTTTTTCCCAACTGCTTCCTTAACTTATCATCAGAAAGAAGCTTGTCCATCGCTTTCGACAAATTGTTAACAAACTCGTCATCTAATTCTATTGCAATTCCAGTTTTTTCTGAAACAATCTCCATCATTCCACCACGTTTTGAAATAATAACTGGAATTTTGCTTAGCATTGCTTCAATTATAACATTACCAAATCCTTCTTCCAAAAGGGACGGAAAAACAGCAAAATTTGACATAGAATAGTACTTATATAATTCTTGATTATCTAAAAATCCTGTGAATACTATGTTTTCGCCTTTAGATAATTCCTTGATTTCTTTTATGTATTTTGAAGTATCATTATTATTTGAAAATCCTCCTCCACATATTACAAGGTATGTGCTGTGTTTATTTTTACAGATTTTAAAAGCTTCAATAAGCTCTTTGACACCTTTTCCTTCAATTAGCCTTCCAGTGTATATTATTATTTTCTTATCATTTGGGATGCTATATTTCTCCTTTATAGATTCAATTTCTCCTGGCAAGACTTTTTTATCAAATTTTTCAATATCTATACCATTATAAACAACCGAAACTCTATCTTCAGATATAGTACCATCTGAAACAAATCTATTTTTGACATAATTTGAAATCGCAATAAAGTTTTGAAACATTTTTTCCCATTCAGTTTGAGGTTCATAAGTCTTATGTAAATGCATTACCATCTTGTTCTTACCAACAATTTCGGTATATCTCATATCAAAAATTCTATTTTCACCCTCAAAAATAACAACATCTACTTTTGCTTTAATTATGGCTTTTTCATACTTAGATTTTCTGTGATTTAAACGAATATCATATTTGAAAATTCTTTTAAAGCCATAGTTTAATGCTGCCAACAACGTACCTAAAAAGCTATTTCTATTTATCATCCTAATTGGAAAAAACTCTGTATGTTTGTAGTTGCCATATAACTTTCCTGCTTTTCTATCGTATTTCGTTATACATACAATATCTAGTCTTTTCTGTTTTTCATTTTCTTCTAGAATATTTTGAATCAATATCTCTACTGCCCCACCTTTTACAGCTGGAACAGGGAAATAATCAGGCGCTACGATGCATACTCTTTTCAAATAATCTCCCTCTTTCTCATTACAATATGAAAGAATTTTATCACCAAGTTCCGAATCAATTACGTTATAAATATAGATTTTTTGGCATACATGCCTTCCATTTAACTTATAATTCAAAACTACTCTTTTCAGGCAAAACTTCTTCAAAAGCCTTAATTATTTCTTTTTTCGCTTTCTCAAAATCATAATCTACACTAGCATCATTTATGCATAAAATTTTATATTTTCTATTTATAATGGCCTTTACAACGTCTTCATTATTTTCGCTTAAATCTATATGACGTTTTGAGTTTTTTCTTATAGGATAAAACTTTCCAGTCATAAAATTCCATTTTTCAAATAGCCAATGGCTAATATCCGAATTAGTTCTAAATCTATTTTTACAGGCATTATCTAAAGCGTCATATTCCTCTTTCCAGACGTCCTCCATTGTACTCTTTAAATGAGAAATAGCCGAATGGCTTTCATAAAAACCGCACCATCTACCTCTGTAGGAGTTTAAAACTGGGAATCTAAGTAAATATTTACCATACCTTAAATTAAAAAATTTAAAAAAGAACTTTTTCATAACTTTTTCTTTATTAAAATGTCTATTTATTATAATAATATTATTCAAAGTAGTATGATCATAGTTTGCCCTAGGCAAAATAGGATAAATAATTGCTGTTCCTCTAGGAAGCCCTTTTCGGAAGAAAAAGTCTTTATCCACATAATCGGTAATGAACATGTCATCATTAAAATTTACAAAGCACTCTGAAAGCTCATCGATATGGTGTAAATTTAGTTCTATTACGTTTGAATTAAATGTTGGCAAATATTGGTCTGGAATATAATCTCTGTGATTAACTATTCTTAGCTTTGGGTTATTAACGTTGAGCCAACTTGGCAAATGCCCCCATGTAATAAAAAATATTCTATTTACCCACGGTGCATACTTTTCAACGCATCTAAACCAGTATTTTAATGTTTCCATATCTCTGTATCTATTAATTGCATTTAAGACATCATTTTCATCGACATCTTTACCCTGATATTGTAGTTTTTCTTCCAACCATTTCTTATCGCTGCCATCAACCCAGGTAATAACAAAGTCAATTTTATCTTCCATATTTCACCTACTTCCCATGTTTTTTAATATATCAATTCAAAGACTTTATTAAATTCCTTCTTATTAGCATTATTTTCTTATATAATTTTCGATTCTTTTTGAGCAAAAGTAGTCTTATCTTATCTTTTCGAGATAGCATATCATAATATCCATATTCTTTTCCAAGCAAAACAACTTTCTCAATAGTTTTATTGTCATCAATGTATT
>JAEEGL013435475.1_pt1 | contig 10263 bp, 10 predicted proteins | sample 9134231 | NCBI WGS metagenome assembly JAEEGL01 (sample SAMN16246548, study PRJNA631951) | gut metagenome | biome: gut microbiome; feature: rumen; material: fiber-attached | host: Bos | place: Iran: Karaj | collected 2018-10 | reverse complement strand
GGCGTGTCGAGGTAGCGCTCGCAGCCGCTGAAATCGACGATCTCGTCCAGCTTGCGGTCGATCTCGTACTTCCGCATCCCCATGATCGAGCCGTTCATGTAGATGTTCTCGCGTCCCGTCATCTCCGGATGGAACCCTGTTCCGACTTCAAGAAGCGAGGCGATGCGTCCTCGAGCGCGAATGGTTCCCGTCGTCGGGGAAGTGACGCGGGAGAGGAGCTTCAGAAGCGTTGACTTGCCGGCACCGTTGCGCCCGATGATGCCAACGACATCACCCTGCTCAACCTTGAAGTCTATATCTCTTAGAGCCCATACATACTCGCTCTCGCCCTTGGAGGCGCGGTCATTCGTCTCGCCAATCTTGAGGTACGGATCCTCACGCCCTAGAATCCGCGTTTGCCAAAAGCGGTTCAGGTCATGCGCCAACGTCCCGGTGGAGACTAGCCCCAGCCGGTATTGCTTCGATACGTTGTTGAACTCAATGGCTGTCATTTCCCGACAACCTCCCAATGGCCACCTTTATCCGGGCCTATGCGGCGCAAGCATCCCTCTTGCCGCAGCTTGCCAATCTGTTTTGTTATTGCTCTACGCGAAATACCGAGGGCGTTGGAAAGTTCATCATAGGTGCATTGAGGATTGTCCTTCAAAATCTCCAGAATCCTTTGGGAACTTTTCAGGGAACTTTTCAGGGAACTTTTCAGGGAACTTTTCAGGGAACTTTTCTGTGGCGTTTCAACAGATGCTACTTCCCGCCCATCTAGCGGCTTCACGAAATTCCCATCGCCGGTTTTGCGCAGAACCACTCTGAACCAAGACCCTAAATCCTGAAACTCCGCATCAACATGCCCATGGTCTTTGCAGGCGTCCAATATGCGTCTGATTCCAGATCCATACCGCTCCGTCAATCCGGCATGGCGAAACAGCTCGGCGATTTCCGGGTTTCTTGCCTTTGTCGCGTATCTATCCGCGAGAAGCACACGGACCGTCAACCCTCCAGACAAACCTCCCGGATTCGTGAACTCCATCCTATCGTCGAAAATCTTGATGATGTTCACCCCGCCCAACTCGCGATAATCCCTATGAACAAGCATGTTTAGGACAATCTCGCGGATTGCGTCAACCGGATAATCGTGCTTTATGTCATGCTGCGGCTTGCCCGTTATAACGAAGCCGGTCATGAGGTGGCTCTTGACAAATGCCATCACTCCGTCAAGTTCTCCGAACAAATCGCCTTTGAACGTGCGGGAGTCGAGAATGATGGAGTTGCCCTTGAACCGCCCCACCTGGAAGATCGCGGCAGAGTTGTCCTCATTCGCAAAGGCGAGATGGCAGGCGTTAGTAGGATGTCCGTCCTTCACGAGCGACAACTTGCGGAGAACGCGCATTGGGTCATCTGGGTTGTCGGGGTTCATGCGCTTGGCAAAGGCAGCCACTTTCTCAAGGGAGATTTCCTCAAGCGAATGCTCGCTCGCCAAAGCGTCCCAACTTGATGACGAGGCTTTCAAGTAGAGGTCGCTTAACTCGGCGAGCGACATCAAGTGGTTGGCCTTGCCTTTTCGAATGTAGTATCGTCCCTGCACGGATGTCGGCTTAACGGGAAGCGGCGCGATGTGAAGTCGAATGACGATATTGCCGCCCACGGTAATCCGATCAACTTCAGGAACGATGGCAGGCGCCGTCTTGCTTTTGATCTCGTTCACCCAGACAGTCTCGGAGTCGGCAGCGAGTTGAACTCCGACAACCTTCCCGTCGTCGCGGACACCGATGAAGACATCCCCGCCGTCGGCGTTGGCGAAAGCCACCAGCGACACAATCGTGTCCTGATTGAACGCCGTCTTGAACTCGACGGTCTTAGACTCTGTTCGTGGAAGCCTCATGTGTGACTACTGATTGGTCATACCGTGTCGATGAACGATCGCTGAATCTTGTTGAACACAACGATGCCGATGGCGAGGAGGACGGTGGCGAATCCGGCGCTGTAGCCCAGGCTCGTCCACGAAAACGCCCCTGCGCCGAGCATCCCATACTTGAACGCCTCAAAGACGCCCGTAAGCGGATTGAGGGACATGACCATGCGAAGCTTGGGACTGCCGATTGTGCTAAGCGGGTAGATCACCGGCGTCGCATACATCCACAACTGAACCATGAAGGATAGCAGGAATGTCAGGTCACGATACTTCGTCGTCATTGCGCTGAAGAGAATGCCAAAACCCAGCGAAAGCCCTGCTATGATGAGGACAAGTGCGGGGAAAAGGGCGACGTATGCGTTTGGATGGACGTGAACATCTTTTGCGACGGCGAAATAGAGGTAAACAAGCGCGAAGAGGGTGAACTGGATAACAAACTTGACGAGGTTGCTGATGACAATCGCAAGGGGCACGACGAGCCGCGGGAAATAGACCTTGCCAAAGACATTTGCATTGGAAATGAAGGTGTGGCTCGTCTTGTTGAGGCAGTCCGCGAAATACTGCCAGCAGCAGATTCCTGCAAGGTAGAAGAGCGGCTGGGGCACACCGTCTGTCGGGATTTTTGCGATGCCGCCGAACACAACCATGTACATGACCGTGGTCATGATTGGCTGGATGAAGAACCAAAGAGGCCCGAGAATCGTCTGCTTGTACATCGTCACGATGTCGCGCCGTACGAGCATGGCGCACAAATCCCTGTACCGCCACAGTTCCTTGAAGTCAACGGCAAAAAGACTTGTTCGCGGTTTGATCACCAATGACCAGCCGGCATCTTCAGCTTCGCTTGTTTTCTCTTCGGTCATGCCCTTACACTGTGGATAATATTATACCATAATAATCGGCGAGTCATCGGATTTGGCAAAAGGAATGGTATTTTGGCGGGGTATGTCCCCTGAATCACCGCATTCACAGGACATTAACCCGCCAAATCACAAATCCCAGTGAGGCGTCAAGTCGCCATCACCTCATCCAAAGCCGCTATCAGAACTCTATCTTGTTTCTTCTGCACCACTCATCAACGACGAAGAGGTGCCAGATGCGCATCCAACTGACTTGGCCGGAAAGGTAGCGCTGCCAGATGGAGGCAATCTCCGACTGCCTAAAGAGGCCCGTGCCGCCTGTGCGCACGAACGCCTCCAACTCGTCCTTGAGCCCCTCGCGGCAGTACTTGTCAAAGGGCAGGGAGAACCCCTGTTTGGGGCGGTGGATGATTTCATCGGGAAGGCCCGAGCCTGCCGCCTTCACAAGCAGCGGCTTCGACACCTCTGGATCGCACTTCCACGCGCCCGGAATCGTAAACAGGAGTTCCGCGAGCGTGGCGTCCATCAGCGGATAGCGTCCCGCTAGACCGACCGCCTCTCCTAGCTGGAACCCATCGCGCATGTACATTGAGAGATTATCGTGCCGCACCTCCATCCACGAGGCACGATTAACCAAGTCAGAACCAAAGTCGATGCCCGCCGTATCCACGGCCGCCATCTGGTCTGCATAGAGTTTCACGAGATCGGGACGAGCATCCCGCGAGAGGATACGAGCAATCCAGGCTGGGCTGAATTGCCGACGCGTGAGAAAATACGGATCATACTTGCATCCGAACATCTGCGCGAACTTGCGAACCTTTTCGCTGCCGCCGTTGATTGAGAGCGCGTCTCCAAGACAGGAGGGAATCCACCGGAACCATGGAGCCCACTTGTATGCCTTGCGCGGTTTTGCAAATTGGTTGTAACCGGCGAAAAGCTCGTCTCCGCCCTCTCCCGAATGAACCATCTTGCATCCGGCCTTTGCTGCAAACTTGGAGGCGAAGTAGACATTGAGTCCGTCCAGACTTGGCTGATCGTACGCGGCGAGCGCATCGGCAATGCCTTCCCGCATCATCGCGTCCGTCAGCATGAACTCCGTGTGGTCCGTCTCGTTCCGCTTCGCGACCATCCGCGCCCACTTCCGTTCATCCGTCCGGGGATCCTCGTGGATTACGCAGAATGTGCGAATCCGTCCAGCATGCTTCCGGCGCAGCAACGCGACAATCGTGCTGGAGTCAATGCCTCCGCTCAGGAAGGAACACGGCACATCCTCGTTCCACAGCGGCAACGCAACGGTCTCCTCAAGCTTTGCCTTCACGGCCTCCTCGGCCTCGGCGCGGTTCTTCCAATTGGCCAACAGGAAAGACGGCCGCCAGAAGCGCTCCACCTGTTGTTCCCCCCCCTTCCCTACTGTCAACACGCATCCAGGCGACAGACTCCGCACATCCTCGACCATCGTAAACGGCTCCTGCATGCAGCCCCCGAGCAGACACGCCCAAAGGCCTTCCATGCTCAGCCTTCTCGGCACACCCTGCGCGAGAACCTGTCGCACACCCGTTCCGCAGACACGAGGGTCCTTCGCCCAATAATAGAGCCAGGAAACACCCATGGGGTCGCGGACGAGGACGGTCTTCCCCTGCGACACAAAGCAAGCGGAGAAAGGACCGCGAATCTCAGCAAACCCGGCCGCCCCTTTCTTCGCATACAGCGCAGCGAGCAATTCCGCGCCGTCCGCTTCGATTCCCAACTCCGCACACAACGCGCGTCGATTTAAAATCTCGCCGCAGAAAAGGGTTTGGTTGACATTCATGACAGCATCTCCAGGGTTCGTTTCGTGTCCACAGTATTATTCTAGCAACTTAGCACCATCCGTGCCAGTGTCTATTCACCCTAGATTCGCCTCCCCGCATTACACCCACTGTAAAACTTAGCCCATCCCCTTTCCACCTTCTCGCAACAAGCCGACAACCGAAATCCGGCATTCCACAGGCATCCGTCAGGCCTCAATCAACCTCGCCCAACGCCATCAGTATCCAGCGGCCGCAGAATAATCCTATGACGAGCGCATACAACACCCCCGTAGGTGGCCACACTGTTGAGGAAGATTCTGCGGTTAGTGGTCATTTCCTAGTGTTAGCTTATTGGTCACTCCTATAGGACTTGCAGAATCTGGCGGCATCGGTGGCATTTATCTTTCCGCCCATCCTGCAATACTGCTTCGGGCAGTCGGCGCCAAAACGCGACCCGACTCCACCGGACATGATCAGAATCACATTATGGACATTGGCCTTCACCATTTCACCCCAAATCCTTTCATACTATAAGTATAGCAAAAAAGGACTATTTGTGGCGGGAACCCAACAAAACGAAGGAACGAAGGGGACGTGAAATACTGAATGCCGCGTCATTTGCGAAAGAAATCCAGAGTTCAGACACAAGAACAACCTCCATGTCAAAACAAACTATAATCATTGATAAGCTGCATTCTTTTCCAAAAAGACACTTCAAGCAACAAGACCTCGTTTCACAACTCCGTTAATACAGGGACATGCGATTTTATTAAACTTGGAAGCGCTGAAAAACGATTGGACCTACCAGCTTTTAGGTCCAATATGAAGTAAGCGCCAGGTAACCGAGCAAAAAGAAAAGGGGTCTTGCTTATATTGGATGCGACATACGGTCGTGAGCATTCAGCGTTAAAAACGATGTCGCCCAATTTCCGTTCGTTGGCAGCAAACAATTGCGGAAGCGAAACCTCCACAACCTGTAGCCACTTAGGGAACGGAAGTTTTCTGAAAACAGCAACAAGCCCCGTATTCTCACCTTGCCCAGCCCAGTCGCGACACTTCTGTAGTTGATCAAAATATCTCGAGGTCTCAATGCAAACAGTCCTTAAAACAATCTGAGGAACTTGCCAAGAAAGCGCCTCTTTCAATCTCGAAAACCATGCATTTCCTATCGGCATGGACTGATGCAGCTCCGAGAGAATGGGTAGGGCCAGCAAGGCTATGTCACTTCCCATTAAGTTCACTCCCTGCGGATATAAAGCCGCAACATAATCCACCAGCTCCGATTTAATATAATGCTGCGGCACACAGAAATCTGATCCAAAGTTATCGTCATGTCCGATAAAACTGCTCGTCCAGTTCACACTTGGAATAAAACCCGCACCCGCCCCAATGTTGAAATAGAAGTTTTCTGCATCAGTTACCCACGTGTCTTTATTGAATGTATGGCCAAAAAAAGGAATAATGTGCCTACTAATAGTTTTATCCGAATTGCTTAACTTAAAGCCAAGCAGAGCTCCAAATCCCGACTCCACGCCAGCATAAAGATCGTTTTGGTATGGATGAATGCGACGGATGTCTTTAAGTCCCGTTGCCTCCGCAGCTTCGTAGTCCATGTCACAATATGAGACTTTGTACTTGTCAAGAACCGCCTTTATCTGTTCAGTTGACAACCCGTCGCTCGGTCTGAACGAACTGTATCCCGGAACTTGTCGGGCGATCTCGTTTATGCGAAAATATGACACTTCACCATCCTTAACTATTCTGGACAAGAGCGTCCTTAGCGCGACATGCGCACAGGCTTTGTTCAGGCCATTTTGCTGACAGTAGAGAACACCTTGCACAGAAAAGCGTTTCCCTCCGATACACAACCCGTACTCATTTGGCCGCGACACACAATTGTGGGGATGATCATACTTGCGGAACACCGACTCAAACACATACCATTGAGCGGCATGCTCCGTCACACCATCGCGTTTGGCGATAAAGTAACCGATCAAATTATCTGAGGCTAAGTTGTCAATGTCTCTCACATGACTAAAGGCTTTGCCCCAAAATGACACACGGAAAATGTCTTCTCCGCCGAAAAAACCCATTGAGGCAAGTTCCTCGTTATCCTCAGCCAGCAAACCATTAGTTCCTATTCTTTCAACAACAAAAGTTTGACATCGACCCGTTGCTCGTGCAAGCGAAAAGGCCCTTCTAATTGAGGGACAGCCTCCAAAGCGTCTCTCGGCAAAGTCAAATGCGGAAAATGGCGCGGAAAACGAATGAATCTCTGGCAATTCCAGCGGTGATACTGCGCGATGAGAAGGAATAATCACTTCGGTCATCCCTTAAATACAAGTTTGCTATCGCGTACCGCACGACGGGCCTTTTCAACCGTTTTCAAATACCGACTCACTACGGAAGAACATCGCCGAGATCTCGCAACGACTATGGACGTAAGCTCCTTCTCACGTACAACCTTCCGAAAACACTCTATCGAGAGTGGATAAGAATACTTAACTTCTTCAGTCATGTCTCAATCCTTGTTGCACAATTTGTCGCTAAAACTCTACAGCAAAATCAACTTACCATAGGGAACACCCTCTCCCTCATTAACATAATACATATAAGCTTTATTGGGGAGATTATTAATTTGCAAAGGAGTCGGCAAGGAAAACGAGTCACTATCAAGGAATGTTGTTCCCTGTTTATCTAAAGGAATCTTAACGAACTTCACAAACCGATGCATCAAATAGGGTTTTCCTAGTTTTGAATCAAAACATCGTATCAAGCGATTTACGTGTCGCATTTGCTCATATGCACATCGCAACTGTGCTATATACTTGTTGCTGCGACTTGATGTTTTCATCTCTACATACAAAATGCAAACCTTAGAATTATAATCGGATATTACTATGTAATCCGCAACATGACGATAATCCGCAATATTATCTAAGAGACCAGAACAACAACCATTACTCTCAATAATGTTGTAATTAAGGCAATGAGCTCGAATAATTAGTGATTCCTTCGGCAAATCCACCAATTCAACACGCTGAAGTGTACGCGGGTTTCCGCCACAATCAGACTCCGTTAAGGACATCCTTCCATTTGTATCAGGCATTCCATATAAGCAATCACTACGCAAAACACCTATCACGCAATGAATAAACCTAGATGCACTTTTCGGCAAATCAGTTCTCTTCATGACTCCTTAAGGCTCCAAATAAAATGTCGCGCTGGATAGTCGCCATTTCCCTGATTGATTCATCAAATGAATCAACGCGTATTCCTTCTTCTTGGGTCACAGGCATTTCTTCTAAAGAATTATTGTGCAAACAATAGGCCTTAACCCAAGAGGCTTTCAGAATTTCACTATCCTCATAGCCATATTTTCCCTTCAAGACATCCATGCGAGAATCGTTGTATCCCAACATGATCAGAGTGTTCAACTCTTTGATAAAATAGTCGCTGTGCGTTGTTACAGCCACATATACGCCAACATTAATCAACCTCGCAATAAGCCGCGCCATTTTCCTCTGCAATGCCGGGTGCAGATTTTGTTCTGGCTCATCAATAATTAAACATTGTTCATATTGCGCTATGTGCTTAAGGTAAAAACTTAACCCCAACAAAGATCGCACGGAACTCGACGTTTCAGCAGGTGTAAGCCCAACTGCTGTCCCAGAAGGCACAAAATTAACAACATTCTTGTCAAGGAGAGAATAACTTCCCCCAACAAGATCGTCAAAAAAGGAAATTATCTTGGGATGGCTTTTTGCAATATAACTCTTGCGTCTTATGATTTCGTTAAGATAGAAACTTAAAGCCATATCCTTTCGAACTGGCTTTGGATAAGAATGAGAAAACTGCTCTGACGCCTCAAGGAAGCGAAATTTGATATCTTCTCTGGAGGCAACACTAAATTCAGATTTAAAAACGAACGCACCGGTTCTCTCTGATGTTAAGATAAACAACTCTGGAACAACTTCGCTGAGGCAATCCCCAATTAGGAAATTAATAATCGCAGATATGTATTTTTGAGACGGCAATTTTACATCAGAGTTCTGAAGACTTACTTTCAATTGGCGATTCTGTTTCACTTTCATAACACTAATTGAACAGTATTCAGAAATCCTATATACGCGTTCAAATGACAAATTACTTATAACATCATCTATATGATTTTTATCAATCTCCAAAAACATGCGAGACTCCTTGTAATAATCTTCATGTGCCGCCATATCCTTTGCAGCATCAGTCCTACTCCACTTACACATTACATGCTCGATGAGTGTGTTCATTTCTTCCAGAAAAGGGGTTAAATCTATATCGAGCTGCCCTTTTTCCAATAAGAGGTTAGAATATGATGTTGTGCGTTCATTCTTCAGATCAGTGCGCAAACGACGTCTTAATGCATTCAGATAATTGTAAGCATTGTAGGTAACATATGTTTTCCCCGTGTTGTTTTTTCCACACAGAATTGTTAAGCGCCCAAATTCCATAGACGCTTTTTTAATTAAACCCAAATTTTCAATGGTGAATACCATAAACCATTCTCCTTAGCACGTTTCTACTCACGAAAACAAAAAAGGCTGCAAGTCATCATACCACGTGAGCAATCGGTCGTAAATCAGGTGATACGATCTGAGGCAATCATCTGGTCTGAGAGCTGCCGATAGGTTTCCGTCGAGTAGAACAAGTCCAATGCACGTTCCTCGCTGATGGACAACTCCGCCGCAAGGGCGATGATGATCCTCGCATGCTTCCTCCAAAAAACTGTATCACGCATAGGCCAAGTCCTTTCTCGTTGTCTTGTTTTCTCTTCGTTCAGACACGTACACATGACGATAATATTGTACCATATTTCTCACCGGGCTGTCGGATTTGGCGAAAGGAAAATGTTGTGGCTGGGTGATTGCCCCCGCTTTCGCTGGGGCAATCACCCAACAGCACGAAGCTTAGTGAGGCTAGACGAACCGCCAATCAAAATCCGACATTCCCCAGGCATCCGCCAGACCACGATCGATCTCACCCTCCGCCATCAGCGGCCAGCGACCGCAAAATAAACCTATGACACGCGCCTACAGCACCCGCCCGCAGGTGGCCACGATGTTGAGGAAGATTCTGCGGTTAGGGGTCATTTTCTATCGGCCAAAATGATACCACAATCACTCCAAACAATCAACACACAAGAACTCTTTCGGGATTGACGCATATCGTGCGTCCCAAATCGGACACGCTCATCTTTTCGCCAAAAGCAATCCAGATTTCCGGTAGCGACACACCTTGCATGTCCAAATAACGTAGTCATTGAGGGGATTTCCCAAGTTGTTGTGAAAATGCTATGATTCGCAACGCCGCCCCGTAATTCGTGAAGTTGTAGTAGATTGCAGCTGACCATTCCCACAGTTTTCATCCTAAAAAGAGCAGTTGCCCGCTGCGCCATATTAAGGCGCAGCGGATGACAGCGAGGGTTCCCGTATGTAGTGCGGCAGTGGAAGCATCACTTGGAAGGTGAAAAGACAACGGCCTTATGGTATAGTCTCTAAGTGAGTAAAAAAGGAGACTTCCCATGAAGGCCGTTGTACAGGATAAAGATAGCAGAAGAACCCCGATTTGTCAAAGCCATTCCGCGGAGACTCTTCGCGGCGGCATGGCTATAGACGCCAGGTGGGACGGGGACGGGCAGCTGACATCGCTTGGAGGCATGGCGTATTTC
>JAEEGL012245676.1_pt1 | contig 10263 bp, 7 predicted proteins | sample 9134231 | NCBI WGS metagenome assembly JAEEGL01 (sample SAMN16246548, study PRJNA631951) | gut metagenome | biome: gut microbiome; feature: rumen; material: fiber-attached | host: Bos | place: Iran: Karaj | collected 2018-10 | reverse complement strand
GTCGCCATCGTCCCTTGTGCGCGATTCGGCGATGAGAGGCTCCTCGTAGTCTGCGCGGAAATAGAAAGTGCTGTCGGAGCAGAGGACTTTGAAGCGGGACTTGACTTTCACAGGATTGCCCTTGAAAGCGTTGACCATCTCCTGGCATGGGGCGGCGTCCCAGTCGGCCTCGGTGGGCTCGCCTGCAATCGTGGCGCAGCAGAGAATCGGACGCTGCTTGAAGGAGTGCGTCTTGTCGTCCGAATTGAGTGGGAACTCCTGCTTTGCGAGCGCGAGCACATACTTGTCGTAGAGTCCGATCCGCCTGTATTCGGGCGAGCCGCCCTTGACTTTCGATTTGGCGGCGTCTATGATCTTCTGGAGGGCCTCAAGTTCGTCGTATGTGTAGATGTTGTTGAATATGTATTTGCGGGTGGCATGGCCGCCTTTCACGGCGGTGATTTCGGGGTGTTCATTTCGCGCGATCATGGCCTTGTCCCAATTGCGTTCGACGCGTTTGTAGAACGCGAGCATGTCGTCTGCTGCGGCTCCGAATCCGATTTTGAAGAATTCGGAAGTGTATTTCTCCATGTCGAAATTGATGTTGAAGAGCGCGTGGGAGATAAGATACATGTCAAGGTTGCGGACGGTGTGCGACGGTTCGATATGCTCATAGAAGACGCCTTCCGAATAAGGCGCGGCCATTTTAAGGTAGTTTATGAAATTCGTGCTTGCGAACTCCGGAACTCCGTAGATATAGTGTCCGTGGTCTGACATTAGGTACATCCACAGGCGGAGCTTCGCGCCTTGTTCCGTGCGCCACTTCTTCATCAGTTCTAGTTCTTTTGCGTATGCGGATTCCAGACTGCAGATGGCCTGGTTGTGAACGGTCATTCTGACGCGGAGATTTGGCGGGAGTACGACAGATTCTGGATATATTTTCTTCGGTTTATATACTAAAGTCGTTATGTGTTTGTCTGGAAACTTCTTTTGTGCGCGGAGCGCGACGTCCACAATGCATTGGAAGACGCACTCTCCGAATCCATTCTCTCCGTACTTCTCGACTATAGCCTTGCATTTGTCGCATTGGCAAAAGAACTCCTTGCCGTAGTCGTGCGGGTCTATCATGAACTCGTCCTTCTGCCAGCCCGGCCATTTCTTTTCCCCTGTGAGCGGATTCGGCTTGTCTGAGAATTTCGCATCGACGAGTTCCCACCAGAAGTCCTTCGTTGCCTGGCTGGACCAGCACATGTCCTTGAACGAGCGTGTGCCATCTGGCTGCAGCGCGAAGAGTTCAGGGCGCTTCGGGAAGAGAAGCTGCTCGAATTTCATTGCGTATGGCGTGTGGCAGCCTGCGATTGGAGCGCCGTTTGCAGTGTATCTGAGCCTCAGGCCCCAGAGCATGTAGTCTTCCAGCGAACCGTATTCGTCCGTGTCCATCTGCTTTGTGAATGACTTCAATCTCATGCTCATAAGATAGTAAAGACGGCGTTCCGTGTATGTGGGGCTAATCGTCCTCTTGACGGTTGGCAGGACGATTTCACTGCGCTTCGGGACGAACTCCCCAGCCTTGCCAGGCTCGATCCATCTTGCGCCAATGTAGTCCTCCAGAAAAGTGTATGCGGCCTCAAGCGTGCCCTTGTATTTAACATCGCAGAGCAGGCTGTTCGGAAGGACATTGGGATTTTTCCATACAGGGAAATCGTATCCGTAGATGTAGATTGAGCCGTCGTTCTGGATGTCTATGTGGCTCTCCCAAGTCTCAGTCTGGGCGGGCTTGCCGTCGGGCGAGACGCCAATGAAAATCTTTACAGGAGCCGTGGAACTCTCCTTCTGCGCTATCTCGACGCCGAGCGACTTGCCGATGAAATACGCCAGCTCCTTTGCCGCGAAGCTTGCGACCTGCGTCGGATTCTTGCCTATGACAATCTCGGGGCGCGATGCCCCGCCTGAAATCGTGATGTCCGCGAAAAGCAGGACGCTGAAGAACATCAGAAGTGTGGAAAGGAATCGTTTCATGTAGTCGCTCCTTATATATTATATATTGTATAGAACCCATGGGACTCGTTAAGATTCTTTCTTTGCAAGAAATCTTCCGAGGGCTTCGCCCATGGCGACGGCGTTGCCAGACATTCTATAGCTGGAATGTGCGTAGAAGTCGCCGCTGATGCAACGTCCAGCCATGAATAGATTGTCAAAGTCCGCCGCCATTAAGGAGCGGAGTGGAATGTCGTATGGCTTAGCATAGACTGGCTGAGCGGCGATGCCCTTGTTTTTGAGCGGGTCGGTGGAATGTACGTCGAAGCCTGCGGTCGGATGGCAGACAGCATCTTCAAAGGTTTTGCCGTCAATCAAATCCTGACGTGTAAGAGTGTATTTCCCATGGAGACGGCGACCTTCGCGGACGCCGATGAAGGCTGGCGTTGCGACGAGCCTTATGTCCTTCCAGATGCCTCCTGCGCGGCGAAGCGCGGCAACGAGTTGGTTGAGTTCGTGACGTCCATGAATGGTGGCTTTTGTCACATCCTGTTCTGAATATGCTTTGAAACCGTATTCATGATTGGTCTGAAGGAGGAAAAGGTCCTCGTGGACTGGCATCAGCGTTGGAAAATGATATGACGGTGATGCTCCGCCGCTTTCCATTACAGCGCGGAGGCGTTCCTTTGGCGGAGCCCAAGGAGTCGTGGCGTTGGTCGGTCTCAGGAACTCCTTGATGTCCTGTAGATGGATGCCTGTTACCATTGCAGTCATAGACATCGGCTGCGTCGAGCCATCAATTGGACTTCCAAAGTCGAATCCGTTTCCAGCAAGAGCGCCGAGATCGCCGTCGCCTGTGCAGTCTGCAAAATATTTTGCTTCAAAGGCTTGCCGTCCAGATTTGGATTCGGTTATGGCGTATTTGAGGAGCCGTCCTTCGGAGACGGCGGCGGTGACGCGAGAGTAGAGGTGGACCTCAATTCCAGCCTCAAGAGCCATCGTGTCCAGAAGGTCTTTAAGTGCCTCGACATCAAAAGCGGCGTTTGGTGTGCCGTCAGGATTAGCGCCTCGTGCATCGCGCTCCTCCATTTTCTGAATTATCTCTTGGAGAATTCCTGTCTTGTTTTTGTAGTCGATGAACCATGCGAGCTGTCCAGACGTCCAAATGCCGCCAAGGCAGCCTGCGTTTTCGAGAATGCAGACTTTTGCGCCGCCTCTTGCGGCGGCAAGGGCGGTCGCGAATCCAGCGGGACCGCCGCCAGCCACGCACAGGTCATAGTGTCCGACCACGGGAGTGGTACGGGCGTTTTCGGAGATAGTTTCGGTCATAGTTTTGTGATGATCAGTCAAGGTTCCATGCCTTCAGTGCGGTCTCAGTGATGAGCGCATAACCTTCTTGGCTCATGTGGAGTCCGTCCTTTGTTAGGCACAACTGGTCTTTGGGGAAGATGTATTCGCGCTTCATCCATTCGTGAGCGAGAACTGCATCAACGGGCACGATGATGGCGCCAGCCATGTCAGCGGCTTCGCGGGCGGCGCGAGCGTAAGGAGCGTAAGCCATGCAGAATTTGTAGAACTCCTTGCCTTCGCCTGTCATTGGCGGGATGATGATGCTGAATTTGGAGACGTTGCCCCAAATGCGGCAGAGGTGGATGATCCAGATGAGAGCCTCTTTGTATGTTTCAGGGCTGAGCATTGGCTCGTCGGCCCAGACGCCGCGTCCGATGACGCCGTCGTTTGCGCCGAAGAAGATGCTGACGGCGGTCGGCTTGCGGTCGATGACGTCGGCGCGAATGCGTGTCAGGGCTGTAAGCGTCTTGTCGCCGCCGAGTCCCGCATTGATGACATTAATGCCTTTTGCGCCGAGTTTTTCCTGCAAAACAGAGACATAGCCTGGAGCAGCGTGGGTGAGACTGTCGCCGAAGCACACGAGTGTTTCCCCTGAATTCAGCCAAGGGGTATTTTCTTCTAGAAGGATTTTCATGATGGTCAAAAAAAGCCGCGCAGAGGACTGCGCGGCGTGGGTTAAAGACTATTAGTAAAGTTTAGGGAGCGGGTTCTGGCGGTGGCACTCTTCGATGATTGCAATCTGCTGGCAGACCTGCTCGGGCGTGACTGCGAGTGCGGCACCATAGACGATTGCATCATAGAGGTTGTTGTAGTACTGCTGTGACATTGTGCCGAAGAAGTCGGTCTTGGGGGCGTCCCAGTGCTCTTCGTGGAAAGTCAGTTTGTCGGAGCAATATGACGGGCCTGGAAGCGGTGTCGAAATCAGTTTGACTTCTGGAGCTTCCTCTGGAACGTAGTATTTCCAGTCAAGGTGCTGTGTCGAGCCCATGAGGCTGCCGTATGTGCCATAGACGTGATAGACGTAGGGGCTGAAGTTTGTGTTGGAGCAAACTTCAAGGTCGATGATCGGGCGGCCAGGATATGTGAGAATCAATTTTGTGAAGTCCTCTGCGTCGCCGACGTTTGTCACGCGGGCCATCTTGCAGAACACGTTTGGCATGATGTCGCGACCAATGAAGCCGAGCACTTGGTCGAGCGGGTGTGGCCCTGTGTTGTAGAGGCCGCCAGCGTTGAAGGCCTGGAGAGTCTGCCAGTCATAGCGGCGTGAGAAACCGTTGAAAGCGACTTTAACCATTTGGATTGGTCCGAGCACGCCAGAGAGCAGCACTTCGTTGATTTTGCGGTAGTAGGGCGCGAATCTGGACTGCTGGAAGCAAGCCAGAAGTCTGCCTGTGGTCTTTGAGACGCCAATGAGTTCGCGGATGTCTGCCGCAGTCTTGCCGAAGGGCTTTTCGCTCAGGACATTGAGTCCAGCCAGCATGATTTCCTTGCTGATAGGCGCGTGCAGATGGCTGAAAGTCGAGTTGACGACGAAATCCAGTTTGAGGGATTTGTCGTTTATCATTTCACGGTAGTCCTGATAGGTCTTGCAGCCGTACTCCTTGTGGGCACGTTCGCAGCGGTCTTTCAGAAGGTCGCAGACGGCGACGATTTTAAACTTGTCAGTTGCGGTTTTCAGGTATTCGGCGTGGATGTTTCGTCCGCTTCTGCCCTGACCGATGATTCCGACTCTCAGAATTCTCTGTTTGCTTTTAGTAGCACACATTTTAAGTTCCTCTTTGAATGAATGGTTCTTTGTGAGCGAGACAATTGTGACTCATATATAAATTAAGCATCTTTGTCAGAAATTCCAGCCGACATGATGTTTTTATATACATTTTAAGAGCACTATCAGTTGAAGACGCCAAGGTGGCATCCTATCCAGAACCAACTGAGGAGAATGTACTCTTTTGGCGCATCGGCATGACCGTTATGGATTTTGTTGAAGAACATCTTGTGTCCGCCAAGAGAGTTGTAGGCGGCATAGATGCCTGTTGTCGGGCATGTCGCGTCAATGAATCCGCTGCTCATGAAGACCGGAACTGTAATCATTGGAGCAAAGTTGGCTGGGTCAAAGTACCGCATGATTTGATAATGTTCGCGGAAAAAGATGGAATTCGATGTGGGTGTGCTGCGTCCAAGGAGAAATCCTCCGCAGTCGCAGTATGCAGGCACGCCGCAGAATGCCGCATTGATCTCTGGCACGAGGGGTGTGAGGAAGAGGCCGAAACCGCCGCCTTGACTTGAGCCAAGATAACTGACGTGCTCCTTGTCCACTTCAGGCATCGCGGTCACAAGATTGCACATACGAACTGCTCCCAGAATGGCGCGATAGAAGAAAGTGTGTTCTCGTCCGAGAACCAGTCCTTCCTCCCAATAATGATTTGTTCCTATGGATTTCAAGTAGGCCTGATGCAGTTTTAGATGCTCTTCATGAGTGACGCCTGGACGATAGTTGTGTGTGAAGATGACAAGGTGGGCGACGGTGTTTGGAAGATGAGCGTCCGCATTGGCGCAATGAAGGAGAAGCGAGGCGCGTGAGAGACTAGGCCCCGCACCGTCAAAATAGACAAGCAGTGGAACTGGCGTGTCAACTTTCGGCAATCGCAGAAAACCGTAACACTTGCCGTTATTGACGGTGTTGCATGAGAGTTCAAAAAAGGTGTTGTCAGAATTGGAGAGTTCAGTCATCTCCTGCATATGAAAGTCTGGCGGAATCGTCTGCTGTTGCGCGAGAGCGTTTTGCCAGAACGCATGGAAATCTTCTGGCGGTGGCAATGCAGGGCGTATGTCGCATGGGTCGAATGCGACTCCCGCTAGAGTCGTCTCCATGTCAGGGGCGGAGACGCTGCAACGAAGGAGGCCAGGGAAGGGGAGGGTTTGCTTTAATGTGCAAGGTGTTTTGAGCCTAAAGCGACCAAGCTCCGTCTCGCCGTCAGCTGTGAAGATGATTTCGGCCACTGTGTCGGTTGGAGCGGTGATTGTGAATTCGGCGGTTTCGCCGACATGGCAAATGTGCGACTTTGGCTCACAGGTTATGGTGAATTTCTGCATCTTTAATACCTTATAATAATATTATTCCCAATATGGAACGATTGTTCCGCCGCCTTCCTTGAGTGCCTTACGGTAGCAACGTGTGATGACGGCAAGGTCTTCCGCGCCGAGGCCAACGCTGTTGAAGTAGATTATCTCTTCATCGTTTTCACGGCCAGGCTTGTTGCCAAGCAGGATTTCCCCGAGTTCGGCGTGCAGTTGCTCCTCTTTGAAGAGACCGTCACGATACATAAGTGAGACCGTGCTAATCTGGCGGTGCTTCACGCCTTCCCAGTCATCGACGACGACTTTGCTGCATTGTGGCAGGCAACCGTATTCGTATTCAAAATCTGCAAGGTTCAAACATGTAAGGCCAGGATGCATCCAATCCGCGAAGACGACTGGCGTTGCAGAGATGGTGACTGTGATGATGATGTCGCTGGCAAGAGCCGCCTGTTTGGGATTAGTCGTGGCGATAACTTCCATGTTGAGTTTTTGTGACATTTCCTCAGCATATTTGTTGGCGCGTTCAGGCATGATGTCATAGACGTAGCATCTCTTGAGTGATGGGCGTGCAATTTTAGCCGCCTCAAGTTGAAGATGCGCCTGGAATCCAGCGCCCATGAGCAGGATTGTCGATGCGTTCTTTTTTGCCAGAGTATCGATAGCCAATGCGCTGGCCGCGCCTGTGCGAACGCCAGAGACCTGTGTGCAGTCTGCCACGCATAGCGGGATTTTTGTGTCTGGGTCATTGAGGATGACAAGTCCTGTGGCGCGTGGCAGGCCCTGCTTATAGTTCTGTGGATTTGAGCCAAGCCATTTTATGCCAGCCATGTTGATGTCTCCGCCGATGCAGCAGGGCATTGCATTGCAACGTCCGTAGCGATTTTCATCTTCGACAGTAGTGCCCCAACGCAACACAACCTTGCTGGGACTGTTCACCTTATGCTGAACATGAAGAGTCAGGACTTCACGGACATCGTCAATGGCAGCACGAATGTCGTAGCCACCAAGCGCCCGCAGTTGCGCATCATTCAAAAACATCAGATCCAATTTCATCGCAAGATTCCTTTTTATATATAGTAAAGTATTGTTACTATGTCAGTATTTGTCAGGATTGCAAGCCAAACAGATGAATTGCGATGCTTTTTTTGTAAAAACAACGATGTCATGAAATGTATATGGCGAAAATAGTGTTATATTTTGTTGTTTACAAGCCAAAAAAAGTTTAAAATTCTGATGAACATACCACTTGAAAGAATAGAAGGGCGCAAGCTATGTGTTGTCTTCGTCAAGGTCCTTGACGAGGCGACAGGCAAGGTGCGTCTGCAATGTCTGCGTGGCAGGGCAAGCATCGACAGAGGAAAGGTGAACGTGATCGCGGAGGATGGTTGCACATTCACAGTGCCAGGCACTGCTGTTCCGCACATCATGGAAAATGACGGCACACCGTTGCTAAAGGACGCAGAGTTCTTCTGCCTCGTGAAGGTCGATCCCTCTATTCAACTCACAACAAAGCAGGAGTTCGAGATTGACGATGATGACGATTGCGACTGTGATGAATGCGGCCACGATCATCATTGCCATAATCATTAATGTGTTTATAACAATATACATATCAATAGGTTACAGAGATGAAAATAATCAGGGCAAATTCCAGTTCGTTCAAAGAGGAGATTGCGCCTCTTTTGAATAGAAGTTCGTTTGACAAAGAGATAGACCGTAGCGTCGCGGCAATCCTTGAGGACGTCAAGGCGCGTGGAGATGTTGCTCTATGCGAGTACGCCAAGAAGTTTGACAAGGCGGATTTGACGCCTGCGCAGTTCAAGGTGACTGAGGCTGAATTCACGGAGGCGGAGCAGTCGATTCCTGAAGATGTCAAGGTGGCCATCCGCACGGCAAGAGAGCACATCGTGGCGTTTTCATCGCAAAAGCTTCCTCAGGACTGGTCGTTCAGCCCGCGGCCTGGTGTGACGCTTGGCGAGAAGTTCACTGCGTTAGACAGTGTCGGTTGCTACATTCCAGGCGGGACAGCACCGTTGATTTCAACGGTAATCCATACGGTCGCGATTGCGGCGACGGCGGGAGTAAAGGAGATTTGCGTCGTCACGCCTCCTGGCAAAGATGGCAAGGTGAATCCGTCTGTGCTGTTTGCATGCAAGACTGCAGGTGCGACAGCGGTCTATCGTCTTGGCGGCGTCTATGGCGTTGCAGCGTTGGCGTATGGAACGGAGACGGTGCCGCGAGTTCAGAAGATTGTCGGTCCAGGCAACGCATATGTTACGGCGGCGAAGCGTCAACTGTACGGCGATGTCTCGCTGGATTTGGTGGCTGGACCGTCTGAAGTTATGGTCTTGGTCGATGCGACGTCGAATCCCGCGTTTGCGGCGGCTGACCTACTGTCGCAGGCGGAGCACGGCTCTGGCCGTGAACAGGCGGTTTTGGTCTCGACTGATGATGCGATGCTTGACGCTGTGGCGGCAGAGCTTAAACGTCAGAGCGCGTTGCTTTCACGCGCGGAGTGCGTCTCCAAAGTGCTGACCAACGGCATCTTCCTGATTGGCGCGAAGGATGCGGCACAGGCGGCGGAGCTGGCGACACTCTATGCGCCTGAACATCTGGAGATTATGATGGCTGAGCCACGCAAAGTCGCAGCTAACGTTAAGGCTGCTGGCGCGATATTTTTGGGGCCTTGGACGCCTGAGCCTGTCGGCGATTTTGTCGCAGGACCGAGCCATGTGCTTCCGACTGGCGGGTCAGCCCACTATTTCAGCGGCCTGACGGTCGATATGTTCTTCAGAAGGACGAGCCTTGTAGAGTACAGCCGTGACGCACTTTACAGCGATTTGCCACACATCGCCTGCTTCGCAAAATGCGAGGGGCTTGATGGGCATGGAAACAGCGCGGCAATTAGAAAGGATAATTGATATGAAATTTGGATTTGAGAAAAGGCTTAGTGAGGCGATTGGCGGCAAGTTTGGCATTGAGCCGCCAGAACTTTCTGTTGAGTTGTGTCCGCCAGAATTTGCGGGCGATGTTACTGTCTCGTGCTTTCCTCTTGCTAAGATCCTGAAACGCAACCCAATGGAGCTTGCAGGAATCGTCGGCGAGTTTTTGAAGGCTGATAATGATGTAGAGTCTGTCGAGACGGTGAAGGCGTTTGTTAATGTTACGCTCAAGGCATCTGCTCTGATGCGGGATACTGTTGCAGACGGAAAGGCTCTTATGAACGCTGTACTCCTTCCAGAGGCGGAACGCAGGAAGATACTGATTGAGTTCTCTGCACCGAACACCAACAAGCCTCAGCATTTGGGCCATGTCCGCAACAATTCGGTTGGCATGGCGACCGCGTCGATTTTGGAAAGGGCAGGGCACAATGTCGTGCGCGTGAATCTTGTAAACGACAGAGGCGTGCATATCTGTAAGTCGATGATAGCCTATCAGCGTTTTGGAAACGGTGTTACTCCCGAGACTGCAGGGAAGAAAGGTGACCATCTCGTCGGCGATTTCTATGTTGCCTACGATAAGGAGTACAGGCGTCAGCTCAAGGAACTTCGCGAGGCAAAGCCTGAACTCGCTGACAAGACTGACGACGAACTCTTTCTGGAAACCGAAATAGGACGCGCCGCTCAAGACATGCTCAAAAAGTGGGAAGATGGCGACGCTGAGGTCCGCGCCCTTTGGTCCAAGATGAACGGATGGGTTTTCAAGGGATTCGAAGAAACCTACAAGCGCATGGGCATCCGCTTTGACAAGACATACCTTGAGAGTCAGACATACATGCTTGGCAAGGACATCATTCAGGACGGATTTGCTCGTGGCGTCTTCCGCAAACGCGAGGATGGCGCGATGGTGATTGACCTTGAAGACAAGTCGCTTGGAACG
>JAEEGL011694219.1_pt1 | contig 10263 bp, 2 predicted proteins | sample 9134231 | NCBI WGS metagenome assembly JAEEGL01 (sample SAMN16246548, study PRJNA631951) | gut metagenome | biome: gut microbiome; feature: rumen; material: fiber-attached | host: Bos | place: Iran: Karaj | collected 2018-10 | reverse complement strand
TAAAATGTGATTCGCGTCTTGATTATAAAATTAAAGACAAAACATCTTTTAAAGATATAAATAAAATCTATAAAGAAATAGAAAGATGATAAAAATAACGAATAATTTCAAAAATACAGTTAAAAAGTTATTTTAAATAAATGATAATAAATCTACAATTTAAAGACGCAAAATTGCGTCTTTTTTTTTATTTATTGCAAAATCAAATTTATCTTGACTATTAGTCATTCCAAAAATAATACTATTTTTTGAGTATTGTTTTTATTTTTTATACATTGTTTCTAAAATTTAATAATGACAGAGGGAGATTTTTTAAAAAATGAAAAAGAAATGTTTTAAAATATTATCCTTATTTCTATCATTATCTACTATTTTTACTTCCGTGCAGCCTTCTTATGCATATAATATGGAAAATAATAATTCAGTAGAAATGATAGAATATCAAAATACAGAAGATGAAAATTTTTCAAATTCATTGAATGTATTTGCAGAGCTTTCAAGCGTTTATAAAGTAACTATTCCAAAGGTAGTTGTTCTTTCTGGAACTGAAAAAAATGCTAATTACTATGCACTTGCAGAAGGCGACATAGCAGGATATGAATATATACATATAGTTCCAGAAGATAATTTCAAACTTCATTCGAAAAATAAAAATTCACAAGATGCATCAGTTTGGCAAGAATTTACATGTTGGGGAGTAGATGATCTTGGTACAAAAGCAAATGGACGCATTTCAGCACCAACTATTACTGCTGGTAAATGGACAGGTGTATTTTATTTTAATATTTGGCTTGATGGAACAGAACCAAAAGTAGCAGGCGATATTATTTTACCACCTAATATTCCAGAAGAACCACTTGATGACGATTACAGACTTTTAATTAAAGAAATTGGTAATATTCCAGGTATTTATGATGATAAAGGAACAATTATTAAGCCTTGGTCTGAAATCGAACAAGAAATAAAAGATGGTAAAAATATAAAAGACATAGTAAATAATACACCAAATACTTCTATCGTAGTACTTCCTGAAAATAGTAATATAAATAAGGAAGATTTTAATGATACAAATACAAAGTATATTTATAAACCAGGTCAAGTAGATGATAGTTACGAACTTGTTTTACAAAAAATAAGTGATAAACCAGGTTTATATAATGGTAATGGTGTTAGAATCGCTTCAATTGATGACCTTGTTAAAAAACACAATCTTGATGTAACTGCTTCAGACAGTCCTACGTCATTTTCACATATAATTAACACTTATTACCCAGGAACTACATATGTATCTATTCCAAAAACAATGACAACAATACCGTCAGGTGCTTTTAAAGATACAAATATAAAATATGTATATATTCCTTCAACTGTTAAAAACGTAGAAAAAGGTGCTTTCAGTGGTTCAAATGTACAAACAGTTTTCGGACCAAGGACTACATCACCAATATCAGAAGGTTTCATAAATACGCCAGCTGGTAACAAAAAGCAAATTTATTCAGAAGGTAAACCAGTTAAATCACAAAATGACATTAAAGATTTTAATAAAATAGATTTTAACAATTTGCCAGAAAAACTAGAAGATGTAGATGTTTCAAAAGCAGACCTTATATTAGAAAAAGGTTCTAGATATGAAATCACAGCACTCTACAATTTCGTAAACGACGTTACAAAAGAATCTACTATAAAATCAAATAATGAAAGAATAGTAAAATTTGTACCAGATTGCTATCTTGATGCGCTTAACGTAGGAACTGCTATTATTTCTGGAACATATTATGGTCCTAATGGCAAAAAAGAAGCATTTCTTGTAGTGCATGTGGTAGATAAAGATGAAAATATAAATAATACACAATCAGATATTCCAATGCCAGATACTAATGTAACAGACGATGATTTTTATAATTTAGTCATTGAAAAAATTAGTAAAACACCTGGTGTATATAATGATAACTATGAACTCATTATTTCATGGGATTCAGTAAATAAACAGTTAAGTGAAGGAAAAACTTTAAAAGAAATTTTTGAAAATATTCCTGATACACGTTTTATTTCAATTCCTGAAAATAGTACACTTACACCACAAGATTTTAAAGGTATAAATAATGAATATATCTATAAACCAGGTCAAGTAAATGATAACTATGAACTTATTTTAAATAAAATAAGTAATAACCCAGGTATATATAATGGTAACGGCGTGCAGATTGCTTCAATTGATGATTTGATTAAAAATCACGGATTAAGCTTAACTGAAACAAGTGGACCTAATTCATTTTATCATATAATAAAAACATATTATCCAAATGCGCCTTACATTTCTATTCCAAAAACACTATCTACAATTCCAACTGGTGCATTTAGTGGTTCAAATTCTAGATATGTATACATTCCATCAAATGTAAAAACTATTGAAGATGACGCTTTTAGTGGTTCAAATCTTCAAAAAGTATATATGTCTAACATTAAAAACCCAGTAATGGATGGTTTTAGAAATACACCAGCATACAATAATGGTGATGTATATATGGATGGAAAAAGACTTCAAAATGAAGACAAAGTGCAAAAGGTTAATTTTGACAATCTTCCAGAAAAAATTGAAGATGTAAATAAAGAAAAGGCTGATATTGTTTTAGAAGCTGGAAATAGATATCAAATAAAAGCACTTTATAATTTTACAAATGATGTAACAAAACAATCAACAATTACTTCAAGTGAACCTTCTGTCGTTAAATTTGTGCCAGACTGTTATCTTGACGCTTTAAAACCAGGTACATCTATTATATCAGGCACATATTATGGGCCAAAAGGCGTAAAAAATGCATTCTTAGTTGTTAAGGTAATTGGCGAAGATATGGCGAATCATGAGCATGAAAAAGGCAATGTTTATAAAGAGGACGAAATAAAGCCTACTTGTGAAAAAGATGGTTCTTATACAGAAGTTAGTGTTTGTAAAATTTGCGGCATCGTAATTTCAAAAGAAAATAAAACAGTTGCTGCTACAGGGCATAAATTTGATGAAGGAAAAATAACAACACCTGCTTCGTGTAACTCTAATGGTATTAAAACTTACACATGTACTATTTGTAATGATACAAAAACAGAAACTGTTTCAAAATTAGAACATACGCCAAAAGCGGCAGTAAAAGAAAACGAAGTTCTTCCAACATGTACAAAAGAAGGAACTTATGATGAAGTAGTATATTGCAGTGTTTGTGATGCGGAAATTTCAAGAACCAAAAAAACAATTCCAGTCCTTGGACACAAAGCAAAGAGTGCTGTAAAAGAAAACGAAGTTTCCGTTACTTGTACATCTAATGGTTCATATGATGATGTAGTATATTGCAGCGTTTGTAACGCAGAACTTTCTAGAAGTAAAAAGACTATTGCAAAACTTGGTCATAACTATGTAGAAGGAACATGTACGCGTTGTGGCGACGTGCTTCCAGCGCTTTCTGTAACAGCAAATGGCTTTACAGGAAACTACGATGGTAAAGCACATTCAATTACCGTAACATCTGCTGGTAATACAATTCAGTATTCAACAGATAACAAAACTTGGACCACTACAAATCCAACGTTTACAAATGCTGGAACTTATACCGTTTATTACAAAGTAAGCAAACCTACCTATAAAACTGTAACAGGCAGTCAAAAAGTTGTAATTAATAAAGCAAATGGTTATATTAATACAAAACCAACTGCTAAAACACTTACATTTAATGGTGGTACACAACCACTTGTAAATGCAGGAAGTGATGCTAGTGGAACAATCCAATATAGCCTTGATAACAAAACTTGGTCAACATCAGTTCCAACTGGAACAGATGCTAAAACCTATACTGTTTACTACAAAGTAGATGCTTCATCTAATTATAATGCAGTAAGTTCAGCAAGTATAAATGTAACAATTTCAAAGGCAAACAGTTCGGTAAAAACCGCACCAACGGCTAAAACGCTTACATTTAATAATGCAGACCAAGAACTTATAAATGCAGGAGCTGCAAATAACGGCACAATGCAGTATAAATTAAATTCTGATGGCACTTACGGAACTTCTATTCCAAAAGCAAAGAACGCAGGAAGTTATACAATTTTCTACAAAGTAGTAGGAAATAATAATTATAATGATGTTGCTGAAAAGAGCATTACTGTTACTATTGGAAAAGCAAATGGTAGCGTAACAGCGCCAACTGCTAAAACACTTACATATACAGGCAGTGCACAGGCACTTGTAAACGCAGGTAACACATCAACTGGTACAATTCAGTATAAAGTAGGCACTGGTTCATATGGTACAGCAATACCAACGGCAACTAATGCTGGAACTTACACTATTTATTACAAAGTGATTGGAAATGGTAACTACAATGACGTAGCTGAAAAATCAATTAATGTAACAATTAATAAAGCAGCTGCAAATATAACAGCACCAAAAGCAAAGACACTTACATTTAACAATGCAAATCAAAATCTTTTAGATGCTGGTTCTTGCACAACAGGAACAATTAAGTATTCAACAGATAATAGTAATTGGACAACAACAATTCCACAAGGAAAAGACGCTAAGACCTATACAGTTTATTACAAAGTAGATTCTACTAATAATAACTATAACGGTGTTGGTAGTACAAAGCTTAGCCCAGTTATTAATAAAGCAACACCAACAGTAACAGCTCCAACTGCTAAATCACTTACATTTAATGGCGGCGCTCAGCAACTTATAAATGCAGGAAGTACAAACGCTGGAACATTGCAGTATAAATTAAATTCTGGCAGTACTTATGGTACAGCAATACCTACTGCAACAAATGCAGGAAGTTATACAATTTACTATAAAGTAGTTGGAAATAATAATTATAATGATGTAGCTGAAAAGAGCATTTCAGTAACAATTGCTAAAAAAGCAGCTGATGGAACAAGACCAACAGCAAAAACACTTACATTTAACAATGCAAATCAAAATCTTTTAGATGCTGGTTCCTGTACGACAGGTAAAATCCAATATAGTACAGATAATAAAACGTGGTCAACAACTGTTCCACAGGGAAAAGATGCTAAAACATACACTGTTTACTACAAGATAGACTCAACAAATAACAACTATAATGGTGTTGGTAGTACAAAACTTAGTCCAGTTATTAATAAAGCGACACCTACTGTAACAGCGCCAACAGCTAAATCACTTACATATACAGGTTCTGCACAAGCACTTGTCAACACAGGTTCAACAACTGGTGGAACAATACAATACAAGTTAAATTCTAACGGCACTTATGGTACAACAATACCTACTGCTACAAATGCAGGAAGTTATACAGTTTATTATAAAGTAGTTGGAAATAGCAATTATAAAGATGTAGCTGAAAAGAGCATTTCGGTAACAATTGCTAAAAAAGCAGCTGACGGAACAAGACCATCTGCTAAGACCTTAACATTTAATAATGCAAACCAAGCACTTATTAATGCAGGTTCTTGTACGACAGGCAAAATCCAATATAGTACAGATAATAAAACATGGTCAACAACAATTCCGCAAGGAAAAGACGCTAAGACATACACTGTCTACTACAAGATAGATTCAACAAACAATAACTATAATGGTGTTGGCAGTACAAAGCTCAGCCCAGTTATTAACAAGGCAGCAGCAAATATAACAAAGCCAACTGCAAATACACTTACGTATAACGGAAAGGCACAAGCACTTGTAAAAGCAGGTTCTTCAACAACAGGTACTGTTCAATATAAATTAAATAGTAATGGAACTTGGTCAAATAACGTACCTACTGCTACAAATTATGGAACTTATACTGTTTATTATAAAGTAAACTCAACCAATAATAATTATAATAATTTAGGCGAACAAAGTATTAGCGTAACTATACAAAGACCAATGCTTTCGCAAGGATATCCAGGTCTTTACGATAAAGATTCACATCGTCAGATTAAATCTTGGGATGAAATGAAATCTATGGGACTTAACGTCGAAAAGGATTATACCGAAGCAAATTATAAAACTGATACAGGAAGCGGAAATTATTTCTTTAATCATAATAATTTAACTGGTGAATTAATATTACCAAATACTTTGAAAAAAATTGGTGATTATGCGTTCTGTGATTGTTGGCAAATCTATAATACCTTAAAAATTCCAGAAGGTGTAACAAGTATAGGAACTCAGAGTTTCGGATATACTACTCATATATATGATTTATATATACCAAGCACATTAACTACACTTAAAGGTGATTCGTATAACAAAAATCCTTTCTGTGGAATGGCAAGATGTAATACAATTACGGTTGCATCTAGCAATAAAGTATTTGATAGTAGAAACAATTGTAACGCAATAGTTCGTAAATCAGATAATACTATAGTAGTTGGTTGTCCTAAAACTGTTTTTGTAAGTTCAATAACAGGAATAGGACCATGTGCTTTCCAATCTACATATTGGTGGAACACTGAAGTAACAATACCTGGAACAATAAAACATATTGATGATTATGCACTTTATGGAAATGCCGATTTAACAAAATTAACTATACAAGAAGGTTGTACAACAATTGGTGTAATGGCATTTACAAAAGGTTCATCAGGTAAAAATTTGACAGTTTATGCACCAAAATCATTAACAAGTGTTGCTAATGGCGGATTCTATAAGGTTGCACAAGTATATTATAGCGGTTCACTCAATACAACTTATTGGCTGGCTACAAAGATTAACTAAGAATAAAAAGCGTAGATTACTCCCAATATCATTAAGTTAAGAAATTAACTTATAAACATTGACAGGCGCCCATAAATATTGCCGCACCTTGTAGCCTTGCACAGCTGCAAGCCCTGCTTCAAATAATATTTGGTGTCGATACAAGTGTATACTTGATATACACAGTTTCTGCTTATCGTTGTGCAAGCTTATCGCATAAAGCAACGAACCCAATGCATCGGAAAATCCGATGCATTTTTTGTATCCAAAATTCTTAACTTAATAACATTACAATCTTTGCAGTCTTTTTTTGCTTTAAAAATAGTATATATAGAAAAAATACCAATTATATAGGTACTAGTGCTTTCTTAACTGCAGGACTTAAAACCGTAACTTTCAAAAATACATCTAGGTGGTATATAACGACAAAAGCAAATACAACATCAGGTGGAACTAGTATAAATGTTACAAATGCTTCAACAAATGTAACAAATTTCAATAAAACATACAAAAATTATTATTGGTACCGTCAATAATCTCAAAAGAACGACTTTTCTGTCGTTCTTTTTTCTATTTTTAAATTTCTTCCAAAAATCATACTTTTTATGTAAAAATAAAAAATCAATTTTCAGTTTTACAAAATTGAAAATTCTTGTATATAGCAAAAATTAAAGAAAGTAGGTTAATTCATGAGCTTTATTTTTGATGGTATTGAATATGAAAATGAATATATGGAAAAAATTACAAAAATAATAGATGTAAATATAAAATCTTTCAAAGCGCCCTTTGCTTTAAAAGAAATAAATAAAGATACTTTTAAAGAATGTAAAAAAATAGAAACGCTTGATTTTACAAATTCAAGAAATTTAGTTATAAAAGAATTTGCTTTTTCATATCATGATATTAAAAACCTTATTATTTCAAAAAATGTGCATTTCGAAAAACCTTCAATAAATCTAAATGCAATAGAAAAAATAACATATTTACCCAACACGCCAATAGATTATGACTTTTTATCGGGAAGAAATATTGAATACATAAACATTATGCAACCAAGTTTAAATGACGAAGTGGTTCTTGATAATGTAGTTTTCATAGATGATAATCTTATTATCTACCCGTCAGGCAAAAAAGATAAAACTTATAAAGTTCCAGACTTTGTTCAAACTGCTGAAACCCTGGCGTTTTCTAATGACTACTTAGAAAAACTAATTTTTCCAAAAAACTTTTCTATTTTTACAGATGAAGTAATTTACGATTGTCATAATTTAAAAGAAATTGTTATTTACGATAATGATGCAAAATTTTCAGATTTTTTTATAACAGAATCGCCAAATATAGAAAAAATAATTTCAAATACAAAACCGCAAGAAAGTATGAATGAATATTCTGCAAAATTTACAGGTTTCGATGATTATTTTAATAGAACAAACAGTTTTAAACAAATAAATAATATCTATAAAGACTTAGAAAGATAAAGACCGTTTTGGTCTTTTATTTTTTTGTTTAAAATTTAAAATAACGTTTTCCTTAAAAAATGACCATATTTCAATTATCTCTCCAAACGTATTTTCTAAAAATAATACTATTTTTCGAGTATTGTTTTAAATAACGACGAGGGAGGATTTTTTTAACACAATGAAAAGAAAAGTACTTAAATTATTGTCTATTGTTTTATCTAGTACAATATTTCTTGGGACAATTTCTCCAGTATCTGCTTACGACTTAGATGAAAATGGCAATTCAGTAGAAATGATAGAATATCAAAATACAGAAGACGAAGACTTTACAAATATTGCAGATGTATTTGCTGAAATAAGTAGTCAGTATAAAGTAACTATTCCAAAAACAGTAGTTCTTTCTGGTGAAAGTAAAGACGCTAGATATTTTGTAAAAGTAGAAGGCGACATTGCGGGCTACGAACAAATTAGTGTAGTACCAGATAATGAATTTTTACTACATGCTAAAAATAAAGATGCACAAAAAGCTTCTGTTTCACAAGATAAAACAAATTGGCGTTACAATGATTTTTCAACTGATGGAAATGGTTATATTACATCTCCTGGCATTACAGCTGGTAAATGGCAAGGAACATTTAATTTTAATCTTGATTTAGTTAAAGTTCTTGGTGATATAATTACGCTTCCAGTAGATAGTATTGAAGATACATCACTTGATTTTCAATATGGTGACTTTAAAATGCTTGATAAGAAAGAAGGCTACTCTTATGTTTCTTCGAATCCAGATATACTAGAAATTGATGAAGATGGGAAAATTTTAGCAAAAGGTTCTGGCACGACAAGCATTACTGTTACTGATGAAAATGGAATTACGAAAGAAATTATAGTTAACATAAAACCAACTGATAATGTTAAAATATCTGTTGAAGATATGGAAAATAATGAAATTAGACTTGAAGAAGGTATGACAAAAATAGTTAATTTAAAATCAAATAATACGCTTAATTTGTCAAACCCAAGATTCGTATCATCAAATGAAGATATAGTAAAAGTAGACGAAAATGGTAATATTATTGCAGTAAGTAAAGGAGTTGCAACTATTACAATTTATTCTGATAACAGCCTGCCAAAAACATTTACTATTACAGTAGATAAACCAGGTGAAGTTTCAATGTCAATGAATTCTAAAAAAGTAGAAACATTAAAGCTTTCTGGTACAAGCAAAACACTTAATTTTGATACAAATGAAAAACTTATATATAAATCTTCTGATTCTGAAATTGTTTCCGTTGATGAAAACGGAAATATAACTGCTAAAAATATTGGTACAGCATTAATTACAGTTAAAGATACAAATGGAAAAACCAAAGAAATTAAAGTAACTGTTAAACCAAGTGATAATATCGTTGCTTCTATCGACGGGCTTGAAAATAATAACGTAAAACTTACAGCAACAGAAAGTAAAAAGTTTAGTATCACGTCAAACGATACACTTATACTAAAAAATGTTTCTTATACATCAGAAAATCCAAATATTGTTAAAATTGATAATGATGGAAACATCGAAGCTGTAGGAGAAGGAACAACAAAAATAATAATTAAATCAGATAACAGTATAGATAAAGTTATCCCAGTTACAGTAGGACATAAAGAAGGTAACATCGTAAAAGAAAACGAAGTTCTTCCGACATGTACAAAAGAAGGAACTTATGATGATGTTGTTTATTGCACATTTTGTGGTGATGAAGTTTCAAGAGTATCAAAAACAATTCCAGCTCTTGGACACAAAGCAAAGAGTGCTGTAAAAGAAAACGAAGTTTCCACTACTTGCACATCTAATGGTTCATATGATGACGTAGTATATTGCAGCGTTTGTAACGCGGAAATTTCAAGAACTAAAAAGACAATTGCAGCCCTTGGTCATAACTATGTAGAAGGAACATGTACGCGTTGTGGAAACGTACTTCCAGCACTTACTTATTCAGCGTCTAATTATTCGGGTTCTTATGACGCAAAAGCGCATTCGATTTCAGTAACTTCTAGTGGCAATACTATCCAGTATTCAACAGACAATAAAACTTGGAGCGCTACTAATCCTGC
>JAEEGL011502210.1_pt1 | contig 10263 bp, 6 predicted proteins | sample 9134231 | NCBI WGS metagenome assembly JAEEGL01 (sample SAMN16246548, study PRJNA631951) | gut metagenome | biome: gut microbiome; feature: rumen; material: fiber-attached | host: Bos | place: Iran: Karaj | collected 2018-10 | reverse complement strand
TGAAAACATTTACTTATATGGCTGCGATGGAAAATGGAGTTTATAATGGTGCAGAAACTTATAAATCTGGAGTTTATACAACTAGTGATGGTACAGAAATAGGTGACTGGGACCGTGGTGGTTGGGGAGTCATATCTTTTGATAAAGGATATGCTATGAGTAGTAACGTTGGAGTTATTAATCTAATTCATCGCCATATGTCTAGTATGATGTTAAAACAATATTTTAAAAAACTTGGTTTTGGTAAAAAAACAGGAATAGAATTACCTAATGAAATGAAGGGTAAACTAAACTTTAAATATGAAACAGAAATCTATAATGCTGGATTTGGACAAGGTATTACAACTACACCAATTCAAAATGTTAAAGCTATGACCCCATTAACTAATGATGGCATGTTATTAGAACCATACATCATTTCAAAGATAGTAGATTCTGAAACTCAAGAAGTAGTTGTAGAAAATAAAAGAAAAGAAGTAGAAAGAGTTGCTACTACTGGTACAGTTCAAAAGATGCTTCAACTAATGGGTGATTGTGTTAATGGTTATGGTAATACTGGTAGTGGTTATCGTATAGATAGCGGAGAATTAATAGGTAAGACAGGTACTGCTCAAATAGCTAGTGAACGTGGAGGAGGATATTTAGGAGGTAAAGAAGATATCATTTCTTCATTCTCTGGTATTTATCCTAAGAGTAATCCTCAAGTGATTATCTATGCTTCAGTAAAAAGACCTAGTGGTGGTAGTCAAAAACCAGTAAGTAATGCTGTTAAAGAAATTGTTAGTAACATTTCTAAATATTATGGTAATAGTGATAGTAATAATTCAAAAACTATTGATATTAAAGACTATAAAGTTGAAAGTTTTACTAATCAAAAAGTAGATAAAGTAAAACTAGCTTTAAATAGTAAAGGTATTAAATATCAAATACTTGGTAATGGAAGTAAAGTAATTAAACAATCTCCAAATAGTGGTGATATTATTACTAATAATGATATAATATATTTAATAACTAACGATAATTCAATGAAAGTGCCTAGTGTTTTAGGGTTATCTTCTAAAGTTAGTAAAGATGTTTTACAAAAACTAGGTTTAAGAGTTAGACTAGAGGGAGTAGGATATGTTAAAGAACAATCAGTTGCTCCAGGAACTAATATTACTAATGGTATGGAAATTACTTTGAAATTAGCTCCTAAATATCAATAAAAAGGGATGATTATAGTGAAAAAAATGCTTAATATACGTAATAATATTATTATTGTTTTATGCGTAACAATTGTCTTAATGGCTATTGGTTTTATTGCTATCTCTGTAAAATTGAAAGCTTATAAAGATAAAGAAGAAAGTTTTAATGTAGTATTCTATGATGTGTCTAAACAAAATATTATTAAAGGATCTACTAAAGCTCCTGTAGGAAATGCTTCAATAGATTCATCTGGTAAAATATTAAATATGGATTTTTCATTATTTGCTGCTCATGATGAATTAACATATGCAGTGATTATTAAGAATAAAGGAACTTTACCAGCTAAGATTATTAAAATTCATAAAAACCCTGATTATAATATTAGTGCCTACAAAGATTTAATTTATCCTGTATCAATAACTACCAGCGATGTTGAAGGTAAAACATTGTTACCAGGAGAAGAGTTAGAGTATAAAATAGTAGTTTATTATAATCCATCAGTAAACAAGGTTACGACAAAGAATTTTAGTTATAATTTAGCCTTGATAACTGAATCAAATTAAAGCAAAATATCTTTGCTTTTTTCTTTTGGATTAATTGACAATAAAGCAGTTTTTGCTATAATTATTATAGTAGGAAGTGATGCCAATGAATAAGAAAAAGACAATCAAGATATGCGTTATCATAGTCCTAATATTGATTGCTGGTATATCGATATTTTTTGGTGTGTACTTTAACAAATTAACCAAACCAAAATATATATATGGTGTTGGTATTGATAGATTAGATAATAAAATAACTAATTATGTTAAACTTGATGAAAAGTATAATTTAGGAGATTCAATTAGTATTACTTCTGAATTAGATTTTGATTTAGATAGTGAAGAATATTTGAAAAAATCAAAGACTGATAAAGAGTATTTAGAAAAGTATAAAACAATTAAAAATTTAACATTAAGTACTAATAATATAAGTATTATGCAAGATGAAAAGAATAAAAAAGCTTTATTAGAAATACATAGTTTATTAGGAAAAGATAAATTATTAGATTATAAGTATTTAATTGAAAATGCTACTGGATACTATTATGTTGAAGATATTTTAAATAAATATGTAAATGCTGGAACTAGTAATTATTTTGAAATGTTTAATGATGATAGTACTACTGCAGAAAATATGGAGTATTTACATGGTGCTATTATCAAAGCTTTAAAGAATAATTTAGAAGATGAATATTTTGAAAAATATGCTGTAAGTGAAAATATTCATGGATCAAAAGTTAATGTTAATCAGATATCTATTAAAATTGATGATAAAAAGCTTCATAAAATATTAAATGGAATGATTAGTGATTTAAAAGAAGATACTAGAGCTAATAAAATATTGACTAGTATCGATAAAGATTTTTCTAAGTATAAAATTAAAACTAATGAAAGTATCTTAGAAAAGCAAGAGTCATATACAATTAATATTTATACTAGTAAGTATCGTAATATTGCCTTAAAATATGAAGTTGTTCATTTAAAAGGCGATGAAAAGAATACATATAGTTATGAAGGCGATATAAATAGTGGTGATTTCTATTATATTGAAGATGATACTGTTATTTATGCAGTTAAATTAAGTGATGATGGGAATATCATTGAAGGTAAGATTAATGATTCTACTAATAAAGAAATAGGTACTATTAAAATTGAAAAGAATGATACGGGTAAATATTTTACTTTTAATTTTGATGATGGTGAAAAGAAATATGATGTTATATATTCATCTAAAAGTGCTGATTTAAAGGAGCATAAGTCATATACTAATGAAAAGCAATTGTCTTTTAAATATTTAAATAACAAGGTCAGTATTTTAAGTGGAGAAGTAACTCTAAAATCAAAGATTAGTAGTAAAGCTAAGATTGATGAGAGTGTAACAGATGCAGTTTTATCATCTACTCTTAATGATGAAACAAAGAATAAATATGATAATAAATTAGAAAATGTTAAAGAAAGATTAAAGAAATAGGTGATGTTTATGGCAACAAAAAAGAATGATAATAAGAAGAAAACAACTAGTGTAAAGAAGAAAGCAGAAACAAAGAAAACAACTAGTACAAAGAAGACAGCAACTAAAAACACAAATAAGAAAAAAGCAAAAAAATTAGATTCATTGTTTTTCATGAAACTAGCATTTGTATTATTAGTAATATTAGTAGTTATACTTAGTATAATTGTAATTGTAAAGAAACAAGAATCTAAAAATAATCTTAAAGCTAATATTGTAATTCCAATGGTTGATAAAGAAGATGAAGCACCATTCAGTGTTAATTTGCGTGCTTTAAATGAGAGTGGGGAGTATGTTTTTAAAGTAACTAATTATAATGATAAAAAAATCAATAAAGAAGATCTTAATTACTACATAGATGTTCAAAATAAAACAGATACTAAGGTTGAATTAACTAAGTATGGTAGTAAAGATAATCTACTTAATGGTGAAATAGAGACTACTATAGAAGGTGGAAAAGTACCTACTGAAGAGAAAAAAGATGTTTATTATGTCGTTAAAATTACCTCTCCAGGTAAACTAACTAAAGATGATTACTTAAATATAAAAGTAAGGGTTGTAAAGTAGATAATAAATCTACTTTTTTTCTTTGGAAAATGAGTTAAGATTACTTGATTTGACATATATAAAATGTTATAATTAAAAGGAATATATAGACATATGGAGGAATAAATATGGGCTTTGATATTGAAAAGGAAAAAATTCAAATCGAAAAAGATGGAAAACTAGTTGATTGTGATATATTATTTACTTTTCACTCTGAAGATACTATGAAGGCTTATTTTGGTTATACCGATCATAGTTTTGGAGAGAATGGTAGACAAAACATCTATGTATCTGCAGCTGATCTTTTAGATCCTAAAGCAGAATTAGAAAACGTAACTGACCCTGATGAATTAGCAATGGTATATGATGTTTTACAAGAAATTGATAAGGAAGCAAATAGTTAGGAGGCAATGGTTGTATGGAAAATGAAAAGAAAGATCGAGCATTAGAAGAAGCTCTTGATAATTATCAAGAGATTTATGATAAAGTTAGAGAGCTAGAAGAAACAATAGCGAATGCTAGAAATGAAGAAAAGGCAGAATTAAAAGAGACTTTAAAAGCATTAAATGATGTGTTAGAAACAGCTGCTCAAAAAGTTGCTGATGCTTCTCCTAAAGTAGAAGAAAATCTACCTAGTTATGAAGAAATATTAGAAAAGGATGATGACTTCAAGAAAGAAGTTGTAAGTAATGCAGATAAGTATGGCCTTGATCAAAGAAAAATTGCCAATATAGTTATATCAATAAATGATGATGATTATAAGAAAGAGGTTTTAGCTAATGCAAAACAATATGGTTTCTCTGACTATGCTATTTCAGATATAGTTAATTCTGTAAAAGATAGAGAATTTAGACAAAATGCTTATGATACATCAGTATTGACATATGATCCAGAGTCTAAAGCATTTGCTGCTGAAGAAGTATCTAAAGATAGAACAATAGATTTAAAATTTACTAAAGAAGATACTATTGAAAGTGTTGCTGAAAGATTAGATTCCTTAGTTGATGAAGGAATTATGACTAGAGAACAAGCAGACAATATTTTCGAAAGAGTAGGAGAAGAACTACATTTAGCAGCAAGAGAAGAATTAGCAGCATTAGAAAAAGAAAATAGAGATTATGCTGATGATAAGAGAGCTAATATTGAACTTAAAGATCAATTAATTAAAGAAGATGGCGCTAAAAAAGAAAGTGTTAAGGGTTATGGGGAAGCTGTAAGACAAATATCAAATAAGATGTCTGAAAATGAAGAAAGAATTGCAGCTTTACATAAAGAATTGGAATCAGTTCCATCTGAATTTGATGCTTCTAGTCTTTTTGAAGAAAAAGTAGAAAAAGAAGAAACAGTTGAAGAGAAAAATGAAGAGCCTGAAGAAAATAAAGAAGAACCAAAAGAAGAAGAAAAAGAAGTAGTTGCAGAAGAAGTTAAACCTAATATAGATTATGGAAATGCAGAAATAGTATTTAATGAAGGTCAATATTATCCATCAAAACCAGGAGAATTATCTGATGAAGAAATAAAACATGAAATGATGGAAGATTATAAGAGACGCATGCATCTATCAGATGAAGATGTAAAAGACTTATACATAATTCGTGGTATGGGAGCAATGGAAGATGGAAACGGTAATGTCTATGAACCATATGCTGTAGGAATAAAAGAAAAAGAAAATGAAGAAAAAGTAGAATATGAAAATCAATTGTTATGTACAGGAACATATGCTTTAGATTCACTTCCAGGAGCATGGAAAATGTCTGAAGCAGAAGTAGAAGAAGCTCTAAACAGAAGAATTCTTGAAGATGTGTTTAGAACACATCCTGAATATAGAGAATTTGAAGATGAATTAATTGTAGATAGAGGAGCAGATGCTTCAGATAATGGTTTAACTGACGGTGATCAATTAGGAACATATATTATTTATCGCAGAGTAAAGAAAGAAGTTAAAGTAGAAGAACCTGAATATGAAATTATCTTTAACGAAGGTAAGTATTATCAAATAAGACCTGGAGAATTATCAGACGAACAGATTGAACAAGACATGATGGAAGACTACAAATTAATGATGCATCTATCAGATGAAGACGTAAAAGATTTACATATAATCAGAGGTATGGGAGCTATGGAAGATGGAAATGGTAATATCTATGAACCATACGCTGTAGGACGTAAGATTGTTAAAGAAGAAACTGAAGAAGTTAATCAAGATGAAGCAGTAGAAGAGGTTGCTGTTGAAGAACAACAAGAATCAACTATTGAAGAACTTCAAGAAGAATTAGATAGATTACGTGCAGAAAGAGATAAATTAATTGAAGAAACAGCTTCTAAAGATGACAAAGAAGTAGAAACTGAAGTTGAAGTAGATGAAAATGCAATTAGATTACAAGAAATAGAAGAAAAATTAGCTGCTGTTCAACAAGAAGTAGAAAGTCTTATTGCTGATTATGAAGAAAACATCAATAAGATGAATAATTTAATTAAAGATTTACAAGAAGCATTAGATAATGAAGATTACAAAGGATTGAAGGATGTTAATGCAAAAATCATTGAATTAAAAGAGACTAATGGTAAATTAAAAGATAGTATTAAAGAAGCTAAGAGTAGCTTAGAATCATTACAAGAAGAAAGAGAAATGATTCAAACAGATATACTTGCTAAGGAGACATTAACACCAGAAGAATATCGTGAAATTACTAATACATTAAGAAATAAGAATCTTGTAAGACAGATTTTAAAACAAAAAGGTGTTTATGATATCTATCGTAAGGGTGTTGAAGAAAGAACACCTGAAGAGCAAGATCAAATTAGAAGTGCTTTAAGAGAAGCAATCGATGAAGTTGCTAATGCTAAATTAGAAAATAGAGATGCTTCTGTATTAGATCTTGTTCAAGCTTTATACAATATTGAAAGTGAAGTTAAAAAAGGAACAGATCCTAATGAAGTAGAATTATCTTCTCAAGAAGCAGAAGTATTAGCTAAGAATGCTAATGGTTTACCAGCAGCAGTTGCTAATAGGGAAGCTACAGAACCTGACTATGAGCCGGAGAAAGCTCCAGAAGATATGCAAGAAGTAATGGCAGCTCAAGAAAATGGTGCTTCTGAAGCAGTAGAAGAACCAGAATATGAATATGAAGATGAAGAAATATATACTGGTAAATATGTAATGGATTCTATCCCGGGAGCATCTAAGATGTCTGAAGAAGAAACTGATGAAATAATTAGACAAAGAATGCTTGATATTATGTATAATGAGCATCCTGAATACAGAGATATTGATCCTGAAGAATTAGTAGTAATTCCTGGTGATCAAGCATCAGATGTGGATGAAGATGGAAATGTTTATGATGATGTTCAAGTAACACCATTTACAGTAGTTAGAAGAACTAAGAAGGAAAAGGAAAAAGAAGATAAACAACCAGTTCCACCAGTAATTCCAGATCCAGATCCAAAACCAACACCACCTAATCCAGATCCAAAACAAGATCCAGATGATGATGATCCGGATCCAGACGGTGATGATGATGACAAAGAAGATGACGAGGACAAGGAAGAAGAAATAGAAGCTAACTTATATACTGCTCTTGCAAAATTAAAGAAGGGTCTTAAGAATAAGCCAAAAGACTTTAGTAGACTTCAAAGAAGTAAAGCTACTGTACTTAAAGATTTTGCAACTGATTTGAGAACTAAGAGAGTTGAATATAATGTCTTTGGTGTTGTTCCAGCAGCTGGAAAAGCTTTATTCAGAGGAGTTGGTAAATATCTTGCTGAAATTTGGTCAATTCTTGATGGTGGAAGAGTAGAGAAAATGGCTAAACAATTCAAAGAGAATTGGGAGAATTTAACTGAAGAAGAAAAACAAATAATTTTCGATAAGTATAAAGGAAACGAAATCCAACAATTAAAGCTTATCGGTCTTAATGATATTATCCTTCCAGAATTAGTAAGTTTTGGAATGGCTAAAGTAGAAAAATTAAATGACAATATACGTAATAACTATGGTATTTTACTTGAATCATTAAAAATTCTTGATGAGTTAGGTGAAAGATTAGATGCTGGAAAACTTACTGAAGAAGAATACGATATTGCTCGTGCAAAATTAATGAGTCAAGCTGCAACTGCAGTTGAAGAAATAATGCGTGATCGTGCTATAGTTAATGAAACATTAGATAGTGGTATTCATGGAATTCAAGAAGACTTCAAAGCAGTACGTAGTAAAATGATTTATGCTGGATATCGTTGGGCAAAAGCACAAGAATTTACTGAAGAAGAATTAGAAGAATTAGGTAGATACCGTGGTAAAATGAAATCAGCTATTAAAAATGGAGATCCTGAAAGTGTAGTAGACAACTTCATGAAGATGGAAGGAGTATTCATGGATAATACTGAAATCAAAAAAGGAATTCTTGGCGAAAGATCAGTTGGAAAAGCATACTATATGCCAATTGCTGAAGAATTTGATTATCGTGGAGATCCATTCATTAGAAACGTAATAATGACAGCTACTGCATTAACTTCATTATATGGAATGTATAATGCTTATAGAACTCATCAACAAGTTGGTGAAGCTGAAGAACATTTAAGAGATGTAGATGCTGAAAATGTTGCTGGAGCTAAAAGAGTTACAGATACTGCTCAACATCAAATTGATCAAAGTGATGAACTAGCAAAAGCAACAGAAGCTCAAGCATATGCTGATGGTGGTGGACTTGCTGGTATCGGAGAAAGATATGGAATAGATAGAACTAGCCATGATGGCGGTGGTTGGGACTTCAGTAGATATGATGATACTGATGTTCATGAGTGGTATAATGGAGTAGTTGATAATGCTACTAAGACATTAGCAGAAAATCAAAGACGCTTCAATGCTGGTGAATTATCAAATATTCAATATCTTAGAGCTAACCAAGATGTTCTTAGAGATTTAGCAGAAACTAGACATCAATTCATTAGCGAGTATATGCCATTATTACAAGAATATGCTCGTAATAATAATTATGACTTAGATGCATTCTTAAAGACATTTGAATATGAACTAGGTCATCATGGAGCTGTTGGAGAAGGACTAGATTCAATCTCAACAATCATGGATGATGCTGAAAGTTTACTTGACTATACTGTCGCAACAGCTGCCGGAAAACTTCCTGATGATTTCTTATCAACAATGCTTGGTTTAGGTACTGCACAAGTACTATTTGGAAAAATTGCTAAAGACCAAGAAACAAAAGTTAAGAAGAAATATGGTAATGAAGTAATCGATGCAATGCAAGAAAGAAGACAAAAAGACTTAGAAGAAATGGTAGAAGAACATGTTGAAAGAGAAGCAGAAGCAAAAGAAGATGAAATGGAAGAAGATGTAGCTGATGCAATCGATCGTGAAATGGAAGAACATGGTCATAGTAGATAAAAGATATTAGATTTTCTAATATCTTTTTTTCTTTACTATTTTATAAAATAATTATATGATTATTGTATGAATAGGAGTGATAAAATGAAAATTATAAAATGTAATACGGGTAATATAGTTGCCGTTTTAACTGAAAGAGAAAATGTGGATGATAAATTAGTAAAAGCAAATAGTGTAGATGCAGCATTTGAAAAACATGTACCACAATTAGAAAGAAATGATGATAAAGTAACAGTAGTAGTTAATCATGTTATGGAAGATGATCACTATATTGAATGGATAATGGTTGACTATGGTGATAAACAAGTAATTAAGCATTTTAAACCTGGAGAAGAACCAAAAGTAGAAGTAGATTATCAAGAAGGAATGAAAGCCTATAGTTACTGTAATAAGCATGGATTATGGGAAAATAGTTTATAAAAGAAGAAATCAAGATAACTTCTTTTTTTTGTAAATATTAAAAAAAAGTAAATTTTATCTTTACTTTTATCTTGGAGTGTGATATGTTGATATCGACGTTTTTGCAATTCAACTATGTATTTTGCATACCTACATATGGGAAATATGTGGTTTTTTTGCGTGGAAAGGAGTGAAAGTTTAAATGTCATTCATCGAGGTTAAGCAGATATCTAAAACCTTTCGAGTTGCTAAGAAAAAAAGTGGCTTGAAAGAAGCATTCAAATCATTCGTTAAGCGAGAGTATTTGAATATTAAGGCAGTAGATGATATTTCTTTTTCAATCGAAAAAGGAGAAATAGTTGGTTATATTGGACCTAATGGAGCAGGAAAAAGTACTACTATCAAAATACTTGCTGGTATATTAAATCCTGATTCAGGAGATTGCAAAATAGCTGGTATGACTCCTTGGAAAGAAAGAGTAAAGTATGTCAAAAATATCGGTGTTGTCTTTGGTCAAAAGAGTCAACTTTGGTGGGATATCCCAGCTGAAGATACATTTGATTTATTGAGAGATATTTATGAAATTCCTGAAGAAGAGTATTTATCTACTAAAAATGATTTGATTGAAAAATTAAATCTAAAAGATATCATAAACATTCCTGTCAGACAATTAAGTCTAG
>JAEEGL011485235.1_pt1 | contig 10263 bp, 5 predicted proteins | sample 9134231 | NCBI WGS metagenome assembly JAEEGL01 (sample SAMN16246548, study PRJNA631951) | gut metagenome | biome: gut microbiome; feature: rumen; material: fiber-attached | host: Bos | place: Iran: Karaj | collected 2018-10 | reverse complement strand
TGGACGAAGATGTGGAGGAGATGCTGCGCAAGCAGCCCAAGCGCGTGGTGCCCGCTATGGGGGTGACCACGGAGCGGTGCTCGCCGGTAATCATGTTGATGAACGACGACTTGCCGACGTTGGGGCGGCCGACGACGGCGATGCGGGGCAGGCCGTCGGTGGGGTCGTCCTCGCCCGAGTCGAAGTCCTTGACCAGGGCGTCGAGGAGGTCGCCCGTGCCGCTGCCAGTGACACCGGCAATGGGGTAGGGCTCGCCAAGGCCGAGGGAATAGAACTCGGCAAGAGAGTCCATCTGGGCGCTGTTGTCGACCTTGTTGGCCGCCAGCACCACGGGCTTGGGACACTTGCGCAGCATCTCGGCCACGTCCTCGTCCATGGGGGTGAGGCCCTCGCGGGCATCGACAAGGAAGAGAATGACATCGGCCTCGTCGATAGCGAGGGAGACCTGCTTGCGGATTTCGACTTCGAACTCGTCGTCGCCACCCATGACATAGCCACCGGTGTCGATGACGGAGAAGCGTTTGCCGTTCCAGTCGGAATGGCCGTATTGTCGGTCGCGAGTCACGCCGGCGGTCTCGTCGACGATGGCGTTGCGGCTTTCGGTGAGGCGGTTGAAGAGGGTGGATTTGCCGACGTTGGGTCGTCCTACGATAGCGATAATATTCATTTTTTACTCTTTGACGGCTTCGATTTTGGTGCGATCACCTTTGCCAATGAGGATGTTGAGACCAAACTTGAGGTTGACGGCCTTGGATTCAATCAGGTAGAAGTTGCTGATGTAGTCGGCCATGAAGTAGAGCTGCGCAATGGTGAACGGGGTGAGTATGATGCCGATACCGGGGTTGAAGGGGTCGAAGGTGGAGCCGTCGCTGACCAAGGAGTTGCCCACGATGACCTCGGCCCAGTTGTATAAGTTGGCACCGAGGGTGAGGGTGGTGTTGAAGCGGAAGGTGTTGCTGACAGACTGTTTGAAGCCCGAGCTGCTGGAAGACTTGCAGAGCAGACCGCGGTCGAGCTGGCCGTGGAAGAGCAAACCGGCACGCAGAATCTTGGCAAAACTGTAGCTGGCACCGAGGTTAATCTTGGTGGGGATGGGGAACCAATAGTCGCCGGCATCCTCGCGCGAGGGAGTCATGCTGGAAATCTGATCGCGGATGTAAGTGGTCACCGAGTCGATGTTGAAGGTACCGTTGTTGAGGATGGTGCTCACATCGAGGCCGTTGAATTCAATGAGACCTTGTCCGCCCTCGGGAGTCCAGGTGGAGACATTGTTTTTCCAGTGGATACCGGCGGTGAGGTCGTTGATGGCGAGAGAGAAGGTGAAGGGCCCCATCTCGTATTTAGCACCAAGGTCGAAAGCAAGACCCGTGTTGAGGTTGGAGAAGACGTCGCCCATCTTGACGACGAACTGGTGCTTGTTGGTGTCGTAGGGGGCGAAGGTCGAGAGATGGATTTCGTAGTACATGCGGGCGGAGACCGAATCGACATTATCTTCGGTGTTAAAGACAATCTTGGTGTTGTCGGTCTGTATGTTGGCTATGCCTCCGAGCAGCTTGACACGGCCGCCGACGGTGAGGCCGAGGTCCTCGAACTTGTATCCCATGCCGAGGCTGGTCTCCAGGTAGGAGGTGACATTCAAGATGTCGCCATTGAGCATCTCCACTTCGGGAACGATGGCTCCAGTCTCGGTGATATTACCCTGAAGGATGGCGTCGACGGTGGATTTGGGAAAGCCGAAGCTGAGGTTGCTGACAATGCGCGTGTTGAAGGTGAAGAACATATTGTTGACCTTGAAGCCGAAACCGAGGAGGTTGACATTGGCGGCAAGGCGGAAGTTGTTCTTCTCGCTCATGTTGTCGAAGATGGTGTTGATGTCGATGAGGGTGTTTTGGGACTTTTTGTCATAGCGGAGAAAATTGTTGACGCCAATGGGACTTCCCAACTGGATGTCGGCACCGGGCAGCATGATATAGAAGGTGTTGTTGGTCGGGAAGAACGCCATGTTGTCGATGTTCGACTGAGGCGTGCGCAGCGCGTGATAGAAGAGATTGTTGGTCTCGCTATAGTTGATCTGCGCGTGGGAAATTGAAAATTGAAAATTGAAAATTGAAAATAGGGCTAACGCCAAAAATATCTTTTTCATTGTTTGTTCCTCCTGAGTTTAAGTTAGAGAATACCGTTATGGGTGACAGGTATGTCCACATTCATCGACGGCGTGAGCACCAGGTAACCCTTCATCTTCAGGTAGTCGGTCCTACGGACGCAGACATGCTTGCTGTCGCTGTCGATTTTGAGGAGTACCTTGAGTTTCCGGGCATCTTTCATCTTCTCCAGGTCGGATTTGGAGAGTATGGCTTCCATGACGGTCTTCGTTTCTCCGTCGGAGATGAGTTGTGCGGGGTTGGCGGGATTGGCCTTGGTGGGCGATGCGGCAATGTTCTCATTCGTGAACACCGTGACAAGGTTGTTGCCATTGGCATCCTGCATGGTGGCATTGACGTTGAACTTCAGCGGAATGCCGTTCAGGAAGGTGAGGTTGAAACGCGATTTTGAAATCTCCACGTCGATGCCATCGCCAAGGGAGGCAAGGATGGAGTCGAGGTTGATGGAGGAGAGACCCTGGCCGAGGTCGAGGTCATAGTTGTATTGCAGGTTGTTGAACTCCACGCTCAGCGGCATCTTCACATCGACTTTGGCCGAATAGATGAGCTGCGTCATTCTCAGGCTGTCGAGCATATCGTTATAGGTGATATTGTTGAGGATAATGCTGTCTATTAGGTCGGACCTGACATACATACGGCAGCGGAAGGAGACCATCAGTTTGCGGGGCATGTCGTTGACGATAGAGGCCACGTCGATACTGTTGAAATTGCGTTCCGTGGTGTCCGTGATGTTGTCGAATTCGATGGCGGGAACCGTGAAGTCGGAATAATACTTCTTGACGCCGTCGTGGTCTTCGTAGGCAATAACCACACGGTCGAATTTGCCCCTGATGAATTGACGGTAATAGGGACTGCAAGAGCCAAAGGCGCGTGCGCTGAGATTCACCCAGATGTGCTCAATGTTAATCTGGTTGTGGTAATCAACATCGTTGAAGAAGTCGATGGCGATGGTGTCGGCAAAGACGGTGTCCTTGGGGAACCATACGGTGTCCGACCCTTTGAATCCGTTACCCTTGCGCGCATTGACTCTGGGGGCGTGTTTGCCGAGCATGGCACTGGTGGCCTTGATGGTGTCCTGTTTGGAACCCGAGTAGGTGAGGGTCAGAACCTCTTCGGTGGTGTCGATATAACCCGTGAACTGGGCACTCAGGCGCGAGAGCAGGTCGTTGATATTCAGCTCGCCCGAGGCGACAGGAACGCCAAACTGGGGGCTGGCCTCGCCGGAGACGTGGATGGGATGGCGGAAAAGCTCCAAATCGTCGTCGCGGAGGCATGATGTCAGCGCCCCTAAAACGAAGAGGAGGGCGGCAAATAGTATGCTTTTCTTCATGTTGTTATGGGTTTTAATATTTAAAATTCAGTTTATTAACATTCTCTCCGAGAGAGATTATATTTGCAAATATACAAAAAATATCCGAACAATCAAGATATTTTTTAGTCACACATGATGTAGAGGTCGTCCCTTTGGTTGAGGAAAAGAATGGGGATGGCCGGAGTTTTCTTGATTAGGCGCAACGCCGTGGGTGGCGAGAAGAGGTCGAGGAAGTCGCGGTCGCGCTCGTCGGCCACCAGCGAGATGAAGAGGTCCACCCCCGGCTGGGCGATGGCCTTGGGGTCGGGGTCGGCAAACTGGTTGCCTTCGGGCAGCGGCCGCAGCTGGTAGGCGAGGTTGAGCGAGGAGAAGATTTTCTCCAGATAGCGCACATTGTTGTCCAGCCGCCGACGAAAGTCGAGGTCGGTGTAGGGGTGGTGGTAAACCGCGATGTCGCTCTGGCAGAAACGGGCGAAATAGGAGGCCCAGAGGAGCTTCTCCTTGCTCTCGCGCTGGTGGTTCAGCGTCAAAGCTACGGTCTTGAACTCGGAGGCCGCTCCGGCCTGTACCACCAGGTAGGCTATCTTCGCCTGCCTGAAGTTCTTCAGTATCTGCCTTGGGTGCGACGAACTTCCCTTCGGTGCCTCGGGGTTGGCCAAGGTCACCGCCAGCACCACGTTGAAGGCCGTGGGCATGGCCTCCACCACCGCGGGCCAGTCGCTCTTGAGGGCGGCGAAGGGCACGCCCAGGCTCTCCACCCAACTCTCCGCATCGGGACTGGTTGTGAAGAGAATGATGCCTTTCTTCAAGCTGGCTGACAGCTGTTTGGCCACCGGCATGAGCCGCTCGGCATCCCCGCGGCTGTCGGCACACAGGGCCACAAACTGGTCTTTCTTCTGTTTCTGCTGTGCGGCCATGACTATAGGATTATCGTGATGTCGCCTTTCAGTTCGGTCTCCACCTGGTTGTGGCAACGGATGGTGCAGGTGTAGGTGTAGACGCCGGGCAGGCAGCGCTCGTTGCGATAGGTGCCGTCCCAGCGGCAGTTGGTGAGGTCGCGGCTCTCATACACACATTCGCCCCAGCGGTTGAAGACGGCGATGTGGATTTCGGTGAGCAGCGGACTGCTGAAGTCCACCACGTCGTTCACGCCGTCGCCGTTGGGGGTGAAGGCGTTGGGGATGACATAGTCGGGAGCGCCGCAGATGATGTCGGTGCATTTCAGGCAGACGGTGTCCGTCGCCGTGCATCCGGTGGCGGTGGTGGCGGTGACGGTGTAGCAAACGGCGGTGTCTGAAGGCGTAGCCGTAGGGTTCTGCGCATCGGGACGGTCGATGTCGGTGGCCGGCGTCCAGAGGAAGGTGACGCTGTCGGCCGCCTGTCCCACGTCGGCATGCAGTCCCACGGGCTCGCCCACGTAGGCCGTGTATTTGTCGGCCCATGCGTTGAGGCTGTCGAGCTCATGGTTGCGGCCAATGACTGTGGTGTCGGAGAGGGGGCAGCCCAGCGAGGTGAGGGTGGTGATGTAGGTGCCTTCGCAGAGGCCCTGGATGAGGGTGTCTCTCGGCGATATCTCGGGAATGGCGCTAAGGTCGTAGCGTATGTTTATCCACCCTTTGCAACTGTCGTCGCAGAGCATCGGCGAGACGGTCTTCTCATAGGCGGGCGTGGCCGGATTGTCGAGGGTGAAGTCCTGCTCCCACTCGCATCCGTAGCCCGTTGCCGTGGCGCGGTAGGTGCCGGCGGCAAGACCCGTGAAGGTGAAGGTATTGCCCTGCTGTGAGGGTGTGTACTGGGCTCCTCCGCGTGTGAGGTTGAGCTGCGTCGAGTCGGCCTCGATGCCCGGCCCAAGGCGGAAGAAGACGCTGCCGTCGGCCGAGTCGTGGCAGCTGATGGCCGTCGTCTGCCAGAGGTCGACCAGCGTGTAGGTCTGCACCTCGAAGGTGTCCACCTCATAGCATCCCGGGGCCGAGACTTTCAGCATATAGGTGCCCGCCTCGTTGACCCAGGGGTTGGCCACCGTGGGGTCGCTCACCTCTCCCGAAATCCATTGGTAGGTGGCGCCGAGCCGCGGTTGCAGCCCTATCTGTATCTGTGCCCCCGAGCAGGCAATCAGTGGCTCGAAGCTGTAGCCGCCGTCGCCAATGACGTGCAGCGTGTGGCGCTGGGTGTCGGCTTCCGAACAGCCGCCGGGCATGCGGGCGATGAGGGTGACAGTGTAGAGTCCGCCCACGCTGTAGGTGTGGCTGGGGTTGCGCTCCGTCGAGGTGGCGCCGTCGCCGAAATGCCACTCGAAGGAGGTGCCGCGGCCCGTGTTGCGGAAAGTGACGTTGTAGGGGGCGCAGCCTGTCGTGGGCAGTATGAATTCGGCCACGGGGAAGTCGTCGGTGACGTTGAAGCGGAAGAGGGCGTTGTTGCAGTTCGAGGCCCGGTTGCTGTCGCTCCAGGCATTGGCGGTGGTGGGGAAGCCCTGCGTCCCGCCGCACGAGCCGCATACCGACTGGTAGAGCGTGGCCAGGCGGTCGAAACGGCTGGTGCCGCCGTCCACATGGTCGGCGCCGCCGCGGTAGGTGTCGCCTTCCATGTGCAGCTCGCCGAAGAAGGTGGCGTAATCCAGGTTGTTGGCATCGGCGTCGATGCTCATGATGTAGAAGTCCTGGCCGTCGGTGGTGTCGCTGTAGTATATGTTGGGTGTCGACGGCGGGGTGCTGCCCAGCGTGGTCTCCATGCCCGTGGTGCCCGCGGTGTGCCAGCTGGCAATGTAGGGCACGAAGTCGCGGCCCCAGCCAACGGCATAGATGCGGTTGCAGATGTCGGCGGCGAAGGCGGTGGGCGAGAGGTTGATGCGTCCGGGAGTGCCGAAGAGGGTGCTCCACACGCGGTTATCCAGGTCGGGCTTCATCCGCATCAGCAGCATGCCGCTGTTGTAGACGCTGTAGCCGGCATTATAGATGAAGGTGCTGGTACCCATGGGCTTGGTTTGCCCGAAGAGGAACACCTCGTCGTGCTTGCCCGAGCGTACGAAATAGAGCTGGTCGTAGAAACGCGCCCCCACAAAGGTCGAGGCCATCAGGCGGTCGCCGTTGTACGAAATCTTGCTCACGAAGCCGTCGGCCGAGCCACCGCCATAGGTGGGCTGCCAGGCATTTTCCGTGGTGGGGAAGTTGCTGCTGTTGGTGCCGCCGCACACCAGGAGGTTGTAGGCCGAGTCGACGTCGATAGAATACACCGCATCGTCCTGGTAGCCGCCCAGGTAGGTGCTCCACAGCAGGGTGCGCAGGTTGTGGTCGAGCTTGAAGACAACGCCGTCCTGCCGCCCACGGTGGGTGGGCTGAAGGCTGCCGGCGGTGGTGGGGAAGTTGCTGCTCATTGTGGTGCTACCCACATAGACGTTGTTCAGGTCGTCGGTGATAATCTCGCCGCGGGCACCGTCGCCGTAGTTGTAGTAGAGCGAGTCGTTGCCGCCCATGATGATGTTGTAGTTGTTGTTGAAATGCTGGCGGTAGTTGAGGCCGTCGTTGCCGCTGCCGCCCACGTAGGTCGATGCCTGGAGCTGGCTGCCGTCAGCACTCAGTCGGCTCACAAAGATGTCGCTGCCCGTGGGGAACGCCAGCTGCGAGGTGTTTTCATAGCTCAGGCTGTCGCCGCCTTGGTGACGCTGCTGGTAGGCCCCCTCGGTGGTGGGGAAGTCGGTCGACCCCGTGGTGCCGAACACTATCAGCTCGTCGAACGAGTTGACAAACAGGCTGTGCGGCATGTCCGTCGAGCCGCCGCCCAGATAGGTGGCATAGAGGCACGAGTCGCCGAGGGCGTTGAATTTGAAGATGCCCACATCGGCACAGCCGCCCGACTCCTCCATGTAGGCGCCCGGCGACACGGGATAGCCCACTCCGAACACCAGGCCCGCCGTGTAGACGTTCTTCTCCGAGTCGTAGGCCGCCGTGGTGCCCCAGTTGTCGGCCGTCGAGCCTGTGTAGGTGGAGAAAATCAACACAGGGTCGATGACCAATTTCCTATTGTGGTTATACTCACCCAGTTCTATCGTCACCCGCCATTTCTCACCTTTTATCTTCTCCACTCTCCACCGACTTTCAATCTTCACCATTTCACCCGCACCATACGTCTGATACACATAGGGCTTAGATTCTATCACATTGCGCAGGGAGGTCTGGACAAACAATGCCCCGGAATTCCCCACACTCACACCATCCACACCTTCATATTCGATGACTATCTGCGATGCATCGGCGCCAGGCTCGACAATGAAATTGTATTTCAGCGCCCGCTGGCCGCCGTAGATTTCAAAAGCCACTCCCGGATAGAGCTCCTCGTAGCGTACCGCCACATAGCTCCCCACGCGCGAACGCCACCGCGACGGGTCGTCGCCAATGAAATAGTTGCTGTAGCCATCCCTCCGTTCATAGCCTGTCGGCAGAGTGGGGGAGGCACCCGCAAAAGTCATCTTGTAAGCATGACAGCGGAGCTTTCCACTTTCCTCTTTCCACTTTTCACTCCCTCCGGGATGCTCCCTGTGCTCCCGCAGCGCCACGGTGAGGCCGTCGCTCTCCAGAAACACCGCCGCGTCCTTCAGCTGCACGGCGTATCTCACCTTCTGATTCCACTGCCCGAGGTTCTCCGTGAAGCTCACCAAGGTCCCTGCCCCCAGCGTGTCGCGCTCGTTGCGAGCCCACGCCGAGAGGCTGACTGTCAATATCATAGCAAGAGCAAACCAACGCCCTGTCCTGTGCCAATTCATAATGTATTCATATAAAAATGCCGTTGCAAATTTACACAAATAATTTGACATGGACAAAAACTGAAAATGAGGAACGTTAATTTCCGTCAATTATCCGTTAATTACCAGAAATTTAATTAACGAAAAAATTAACGGACAATTAACGGCAATTAACGTTTCAAACACACCTCTCACCGGGCGATGGTCAGTTTCCTTGTGGCGGAGCCTTGCGGTGTTTGCAGCCGCACCAGGTAGACGCCTGCCGGGAGGTGGCTCACGTCGAGGTCGGCTTTCTCCCCCTCGAGACGGCTCTCGGCCACAATCCGCCCCTCCAGATTAACAATCTGTAGAGACGCGGCCTGCCGCGTCTCCCCCTGCTGCGTCACCCCGAAGACCTCCACCGTCACCGTCTGCGAGGCCGGATTGGGCGACAGCGCAAACACCGGAGCCGCCTCGTCGACGGAGGTGATGCCCTCGGGCTCCGAGGCGTAGTAGAACATCCGTCCCTCGCCCCATTCGCTCCACAGCAGGCTATGGTAGGGGGAATCCATGTAGTTGCAGGCCCGGCGCAGGTGGATGTAGTACCGTCCCTCGGCGAGGTTGAGTGCCGCCATCACGCTGTCGTTGACAATGAATGTGCTGTCGGTGAGGGTGTCGGAGACAAAGAGGGTGCTGTCGGCGGGGTAGGAGGAGATGGCTATTTGATAAAGGTTTGTGTCGCCCTCCCACCAGTTGAAGCGCACGAGCCCCTGCCGGCTCTCGGCCACCGTCGGCTTTGCCGCCGGCGGACACGGCAGTTGCATAACGGGGAAGATGCCTCCCCAAATACTTAATGCGTGGCAACGAATGCCTCCATCCCATGGTTGAAACCCGTATGCGCCGGGACCCTGATATTCATACGTCCCTTGGCCTGGATAGTTCAGCTCGCAGATTTTATATTTAGAGGTGGTTTCCGACGCTTTCAGGTAAAAAATATCGGGAACAAGCACCGGCTCGTTGAAAAAGAATATATGGCATGGCACCGCTTCTTTGCCTGCCGGGTTAAGCCATTCGTAACAGTAGAACATTTTTTTGTGATAAAAGTTATCACTGAAGTTGAGAGAATCAATGGGTTGTACTGTTCCGTCCTGAAAATTCAGGGAATATAAACCCATCGTAAGGGTTTGCGGGAGTAGGGAATCTGTCGTGATGGCAATTCCATACACCAGAGGCTCATTGGTTTCACGATACTGCATATACCATTCGTTATGAATGCTATATGGAGGATAATTGTAACAATTTAATCCATTGCAAGGGATTGTTGACATTGAAATACTATCATAATGGTGATAACTGAATGGATAGGAAAGGATTGTATTTGAGTATGGGATGGTGTCTTGCGCCGACATGGGCAGCATCGCAATGATGCTCCAAAGAGATAATAAAAAACGTTTCATACTTATTAATTGTTTGATTTTTATTGTGATGTGGATAATGTGTCGGTTTGTTTCTTTTTGCAAAGGTAAGAAGATTATTTCAATTTTGCAAGCGATTTTTGGGGGAACCAAGCCGAGATCGGAAATCAGCGAGTTACGAAGCGAAAAATCGACTTAAAACGCTGTTTTTGTGAATTATAGCGGGAAGGTTAATGTGTAACGGCTTGATACTTAGCACCAAGTCCGTATCAACTCCGACTCAACTCCGTATCAACTCCGACTCAACTCCGTATCAACTCCGTATCAACTCCTACCACGGTAGGAGTTGGTAGGGTCTTGGTAGGTAGATGGTAGGGCGTTCATACGGTTGATATACTTATTGTTAGGCTGGTTTTTGGCCTGTGAGGCACGGAGAGGGGTGAAAAAGGGATTGCAGAGCGGGGAAGAGAGGGAGGAAAGGGCAAAAAAAAAGAGAGAACATCGCTGTTCTCTCTTTCCGTGTGACTCCTGCAGGATTCAAACCTGCAACCTTCTGATCCGTAGTCAGATGCTCTATTCAGTTGAGCTAAGGAGCCATCTGCTCTTTCGGGCTTTTCTTTCCCTGAAAGCGAGTGCAAAAGTACTAACTTTTTAGATACT
>JAEEGL011185984.1_pt1 | contig 10263 bp, 8 predicted proteins | sample 9134231 | NCBI WGS metagenome assembly JAEEGL01 (sample SAMN16246548, study PRJNA631951) | gut metagenome | biome: gut microbiome; feature: rumen; material: fiber-attached | host: Bos | place: Iran: Karaj | collected 2018-10 | reverse complement strand
CGCTTTTCATCTGATGCAAGCATGCGTCCCAATGCTTTAGCAGCTGTGTGCTTCTTGTAGAGTGATAGTATCTCGAGCAGTTCCATGATAGTATTCTTCTTGCGGGTGCAATACTATAGTTTCCTTAGGCAAATACCTAAAAGTCCACAGGTCTCGCACTTGGGTTTGCGAGCCTGACAAACGTAGCGTCCATGCAGAATTAGCCAGTGGTGGGCTCTCGACAAGAGTTCTGCAGGTATGTGTTTCGTGAGTTCTTTCTCCACAGCATAGGGAGTTGTGCATCGAGCTGGGACAAGTCCGATGCGGTGACTGACGCGAAAGACGTGTGTATCTACGGGCATTGCTGCCTTGCTGAAGGCTACTGCCTGCACCACGTTGGCTGTCTTTCGTCCCACACCAGGCAATTGTGTCAATTCCTCCAATGTGCTGGGAACTTGCCCTTGATGTTTGTCGAGCAACATTTTGGCCATATTCACCAAGTGGCGCGACTTGTTGTTGGGGTATGAAACAGAGCGAATGTAGTCGAAGATTACCTCAGGTGTGGCAAGTGACATTGCTTCGGCGGTGGGGTAATCTTGGAAGAGTCGCGGCGTAATCATATTGACCCGCTTGTCTGTGCATTGTGCGCTGAGTATGACGGCAACCAAAAGTTGGAACGGAGTCTCGTAATGAAGTTCCGTTTCTGCTTCAGGCATTGCTTTTGCAAAATATTGCAATACGTTGTCGTACAATTCTTTCTTCTTCATGCTTCAAGTGTCTTTATGAAGGTTTCAGCCTGTTGCAGAGTGTCCACTTTACCAACATCCATCAGTCTGAGATTGGGTTGCACATAGCCATAAATCTTTTGCTCTGCACAGCGGTCAAGATAGAAATCGATGATGGAGAAGCGCTCCGGCCAGCAGTCCATCAGGGGGAGCATTGTTGAAGACATCACATGAATGCCAGCAAACGCCAGACGTTGGCAATTCTCCACATCAAGGTTAGGGTAGGGACTCTTCACTTCGCCCGTCTTGACGTTAGTCCATCCTACAAGGCGCATCTCGTCGTTGAAGAGCAGATAGCGACTTGTTTCGCGCTGACTTACAAGCAGGGTCGCATCATGCGAGAGGTTCTTTTGCATAAGTTCCTGCAAGTCGGCATTACTCAGTATATCTACGTTGTGGATGAGGAATTGCTTTGCATCGGAGAGCAGCATACGAGCGTGTCGGATGGCGCCACCCGTTTCGAGCAGCAACTCCCGTTCGTCGCTGAGTCGGACGTTTGGTTTGTCTTGGCTCCACGCCTCAATTTGGTCGGCAAAGTGGTGAATGTTCACGACAAAGTCATCAAAACCCTGTTGTGTGAGCCTGTCCACTACGATATCGAGCAAAGGCCGTCCACCAACGGGCACAAGCGCCTTTGGCATGTGGTCGGTAAGGGGCTTGAGTCGTGTGCCGAGCCCAGCGGCAAATATCATTGCTTTCATTGTGAGTTGTGAGAAGAAACTTGTGAGAAGTGAGTTGAAATGAATTGGTTCTACTCAAAGCATTGTTCGATGTGCTGTTCGCGATGACAAAGCAGCACCTTAACGCCATATTTCCTGTGCAGATACTCAGCCAAATGCTGGGCGCTATAGACACTTCTATGCTGACCGCCAGTACACCCGAAGGAGAACATCAGATTGGTAAATCCTCGCTCGATGTAGCGTTCCACGTGCTTCTCAGCCAAACGATAGACCGACTCGAGGAAAGTGAGAATCTCTCCATCGTTCTCAAGGAAACGAATCACAGGCTCATCGAGTCCCGTCATTTGCTTATATTCATCGTATCTGCCGGGATTGTGCGTTGAACGACAGTCAAATACATATCCTCCTCCGTTGCCACTTGTGTCTTCGGGAATACCCTTTTTGTACGAGAAACTGAAGACGCGAACGGTCAGGTTGTTAGGCTTTGAGGTTATAAGGTTTTGAGGTTGTGTTTCAATGAGTCTCTTTAGTACATCAGTCAGGTGGGGGTAGGGGAATGTGTTGTCTTTGAGCGTTTTGCGAAGATTGTCGATGGCTGGTGGAATGCTATCGAGGAAATGTTTTTTGCGCTCGAAATATCCCCTATAACCGTATGCGCCCAACACTTGCAGTGTGCGGAAAAGCACAAAGAGTTGGAGTCGTGCATTGAAGACTTCCGCATCGATGCTTGTATAGCGTTGGAGTGAACGAAGATAGACCCCAATGAGGTGTTGGCGCAGTTGGTCGGAGTAGCGAGCCGAAGCCTGCCACAGGAAGGAAGCCACATCGTAGTAGATAGGACCTCGGCGTCCACCCTGAAAGTCGATGAAATAGGGATTGTTCTCCGCGTCGAGCATGATGTTGCGAGCCTGGAAGTCGCGATAAAGGAAGGTCTGACTCTTGTCCTGACAAATATCGCGAGCCATTTTGCGAAAGTCTTCCTCCAAGCGCATCTCGTGAAAGTCAACGCCTGAGGGCTTTAGGAAGCAGTATTTGAAATAGTTGAGGTCGAACATCACATTCGTTTCATCCATCTCTTGCTGTGGATAGCAAACCGAGAAGTCCAACCCCTCTGCACCCTTGTACTGCAAGTCGGGCAACAACGACATAATGCGCTCCAGCAGAGCCACTTCGTGTTCATTGTATTTGCCGCACTTTCTTCCTTCTGCAATTTCGTCGAAGAGTGCCTTGTTGCCCAAGTCTTGTTGCAAGTAACATAGGTCATCATCGCTCTTGGCGAGCACTTCGGGCACAGGAAGATGCTGGGCGCGGAAATGCTTGGAAAGATAGATAAAGGCACGATTCTCCTCATCGGACGTACCTTTGACACCTATGATGGAATGTCCCTGATCATCACTCATGCGAAAGTATTGACGATTGCTTCCGCTTCCCGTAATGGCTTGGCAACTTGCGGGCTCAGCGCCCTTGTATTCCTTGTATAACTTAAGAAGATTGTCCATTGTTCTTTCTTCCATGTTTGTGATTCCCTTTGTGATTGGGGCGCTTGCCTTTCGGGTTTTGTCCCTTCGCGCTATCTTTCTTTGGAGCGTGCCCTTTCGAACCGCGTCCGCGCTTGCTGTGCGAATTGTGTCGTCCGCCTTTTCCTTTTCCCTCACGATATTCAGGTCCTTCGCCCAATTCGGTTGGAATGGGGTTCTTGTCAATGGACTTGTTGAGGAAGCGCTCAATGTCGCGGAACGAAGGTTGGTCTTTCTCGTTGACAAGCGTCACCGCAGATCCTTCGGCACCAGCACGAGCCGTTCTTCCGATGCGATGCACATAGTCCTCCTCGTCATGCGGAACATCGTAGTTCACCACCAGTTGTATGTCGTCGATGTCAATGCCGCGAGCCACAATGTCTGTGGCCACAAGAATGTTCACCTTCTGACTTTTGAAGCGATACATCACATCGTCGCGTTCGGCTTGCGAGAGGTCGCTGTGCATTGCCCCCACGTTGAATCCCTCGCGCTTCAGAGCGATGGCCAAGTCCTTCACTTTCAGTTTCGAGCCAGCAAAGATGATTACGCGCTCAGGTTTCCTTTCCTTGAACATCGATTTGATGATGCCCATCTTTTGCGTTTCGTGACAAATGTATGCACTCTGGTGAATGCCGTCGGCTGGCTTACTGATGGCAATTGAGATGCGAACGGGGTCGTTCAGAATGGTCTTTGCCAGTTCCACGATTTTGTCGGGCATTGTGGCAGAGAACATAATTGTTTGGCGCGACTTAGGCAGTGCTCGTTCGATTTGCATGATGTCCTCCGAGAATCCCATATCAAGCATGCGGTCGGCCTCGTCGAGGATGAAGAACGACACTCTTGAGAGGTCGATGTTTCCGAGCGCCATGTGGCTTATCAGTCGACCAGGAGTGGCAATGATGATGCTTGCGCCAGATTCGAATCCGCGCTTCTCTTGCTCATAGCGAATGCCGTCATTTCCACCATACACAGCCACACTGCTCACTCCGTCGAGGTAGTACGAAAAGCCCTGCATCGCTTGGTCTATTTGTTGTGCCAATTCACGAGTGGGGGCCATGATGATGCAATTGATGGCATCTTTGGGATAGTCGCCTTCCTCCAGCATCGAGAGCACGGGCAGCAGATAGGCTGCAGTCTTGCCTGTTCCCGTCTGCGCCACACCAATGATGTCGCGTCCCTCCAAGATGGGCGGAATCGCGTGTTCCTGAATGGGTGTCGTATCAGTAAAGTTCATGGCGTCGAGTGCATCAAGCACTCCGTCGCTAAGGTCTAAGTCGTAGAAATCCAATATTATAAAAGTTTAATGGTTTAATCGCGCTTTGCGCTGTTTAAGAGTTTAAAGGTTTAAGGGTTTAATCGGGCTTCGCGCTGTTTAAAAGGTTAAGGGTTGTCGTTATTTCGGCGCTTTCCTATAGAGGAAATAGGCGATAAGCGCAAACACGATGTTGGGCAGCCAAACGGCAATGATGGGGGGCACATTGGCGTTGGTGGCAAAGCCCGCAGTGACGGCTTGGAAGAAAGCATACGCCACACTCAGTATCAATCCCACACCCAGCGAGAATCCCATTCCGCCCTTGCGTTTGCGGCTGGAGAGCGACACACCGATGACAGTCATGATGAAGGCTGCGAAAGCCGAAGCATAGCGCTTGTAATACTCCACCTCGAATGTCTTCAGGTTGCCTGTACCGCGAATTTTGGCTCGTTCGATGTATTCAATCAGTTCCTTGTTGGTCATTGTTTCCTGGAAGTTGCGCGTAGAGAGGAAGTCGCTGGGTTCCATCACAATCAAGGAGTCCAACTCCTCGAAGTGAGTGATGCGTTCCCTCATGCCGCGCATATCGCGGATGTTCACATTGTGTATCTTCCAGTGGAATCGTTCGTTGGACAGTGTGTCGTAGGTAATGCTTGTTGCCGTCAAGTGCGAGACGAGTTTCTTCTGCTCAAACTTATCGAGCTGGAAGTGGAAGCCCGTCTTCGTTGGTCCGTCGAAGTGTTCGATAAAGGCAATGACGCCAGTATCTACTTGCATCTGCACATTGTCGGCATATGTGGCATTCTTCTTTCTGCGCTTATATTGGTTTTCGAAGGCGAGTCGCTCGACGGAGCCTCGAGGAATGACCTCTGAACTCAGCACGAAAGTGAGCACGGAAATGACGGCAGCACTGATGAGGTAGGGGCGAAGCAATCGTTTCAGGCTGATGCCAGCACTGATGATGGCAATGATTTCGCTGTTTCCTGCCAGTTTCGATGTGAAGAAGATGACGGCAATGAAGACAAACAGCGACGAGAACAGATTGGCATAATAGGGAACAAAGTTGAGGTAGTACTCAAGTATTTCCTTCCAAGGTGCTCCGTTTGACGTCAGTTTGTCGATGTTGTCGTTATAGTCGAAGACCACCGCCACACTGATTATCAGCAGTATGGAGAAGAAGTATGTACCCAGGAACTTGCCAATGATGTAGGTATCTATTCGCTTGAGGAAAAAGAACTTCCGTAAGTTCATAGGCGGTTGGTTACTTTCTTAATCATTTGCGACTTCCATGTGCTGAAGGAGCCGTCGATGATGTGCTTGCGTGCTTCCCCAACCAACCACAGATAGAACGAAAGGTTGTGGATGCTGGCCAGCTCCATCGCCAACAGTTCCTGTGCCTTGAAGAGATGGTGCAGATAGGCTTTCGTGTAGTAAGTGTCGATGCTTGCCGTTCCTGCGGGGTCGATGGGGGAGAAGTCGTCTTCCCACTTCTTGTTCCTCATGTTCATGATGCCCTCCGAGGTGAAGAGCATAGCGTTTCTGCCGTTTCTTGTGGGCATCACGCAGTCAAACATATCCACCCCTCGCTCAATGCCTTCGAGCAGATTGGCAGGAGTGCCCACACCCATCAGATATCGTGGGCGGTCCTTGGGCAGAATGGCATTCACCACTTCTATCATCTCATACATCACATCGGTTGGTTCTCCCACCGCCAGTCCGCCTATGGCGTTGCCGTCAGCCCCTTTTGATGCGACGAACTCTGCCGATTGTTGGCGTAGGTCTTTGTAGGTGCAACCCTGCACGATGGGGAACAGGCTTTGCTTGTAGCCGTACTTGGGTTCAGTTTCGTTGAAACGGGCAAAGCAGCGGTCCAGCCAGCGATGTGTCAGTCCCAGGCTCTTCTTCGCATAGTTGTAGTCGCTGGTTCCGGGCGGACACTCGTCGAGTGCCATGATGATGTCGGCACCAATGCTGCGCTCGATGTCCATCACGCGTTCGGGCGAGAAGAAGTGTTTCGACCCATCGATGTGGCTCGTAAAGTAGCATCCTTCTTCCTTCAGTTTGCGAATGCCCGTCAGCGAGAACACTTGGAAACCACCGCTGTCCGTGAGCATGGGGCGGTCCCAGTTGATGAACTTGTGCAGTCCGCCTGCCCGTTCCAGGATGTCAGTTCCGGGTCGCAGGTAGAGGTGATAGGTGTTGCCCAAGATGATTTGAGCCTTCACCTCGTCCTTCAGGTCGCGCTGCATCACGCCTTTCACGCTTCCCACAGTGCCCACAGGCATGAATATCGGGGTCTCAATCTTTCCGTGGTCGGTGGTGATGAGTCCCGCTCTGGCCTCGCACTTGTCGTCGCTCTTTATCAGTTCAAAAGTCATGAATCAAAAATAATCTCACGCGTTAAAGTCCACCGCTCCTTTCACTTTCTCGTCGAGGAGGGCATAGTTAAATACATCATCCACAGTGTCCACATAGTGGAACGACACACCTCTGAGGTACTCTTCGGGAATCTCCTCGATGTCCTTCTTGTTGTCCTTGCAGAGCAGTATCTCAGTGATGCCGGCACGCTTGGCAGCCAGAATCTTCTCCTTGATGCCGCCCACGGGCAACACTTTGCCTCGCAGGGTGATTTCGCCCGTCATCGCAGTTCTGGGGCGCACCTTCCTTTGTGTCAGCGCCGAAGCCATCGAGGTGGCCATTGTGATGCCGGCCGAAGGACCGTCCTTGGGTGTGGCGCCCTCGGGCACATGCAGATGGATGTTCCAGTTCTCAAATATCTTCGAGTCGATGCCCAGTTTGCCTGCGTGGGCCTTGATGTATTCCAGCGCCAACATGGCACTCTCCTTCATCACATCGCCCAGATTACCCGTAATGGTCAACTTTCCGTTCTGACCTCGGCTCAGGCTGGTTTCGATGAACAGGATTTCGCCGCCCACGCTGGTCCAGGCCAGTCCTGTCACCACTCCGGCTGTGCCGTTGCCCTGATATTCGTCGTGCGAATAGATGGGTTTGCCCAGCAGTTCGCCCACCTTCTCCTTCGTGATGGTCAGTCCGTCGTAGTTGGGGTCTTTGGCGATGGCGAGTGCCGTCTTGCGGAATATCTTGTTCAGTTGCTTCTCCAGGGCTCGCACACCACTCTCGCGGGTATATTTCTCCACCAGATAGCTGATGGCGCCCTTCTGCATCTTGATGTCCTTGCGGTCAGCCAGTCCGTGAGCCTCCTTTGCCTTCTTAATCAGGTGTCGGCGAGCAATCTCCACCTTCTCTTCGGTGGAATAGCCCGTTACCTCAATGAGTTCCATGCGGTCGAGTAGGGGACGCGGAATGCGGCTGATGTCGTTGGCTGTGGCAATGAACATCACCTTTGACAAGTCGTAGTCGAGGTCCAGGTAGTTGTCGTGGAAGGCAATGTTCTGCTCAGGGTCGAGCACCTCGAGCAAGGCCGACGAGGGGTCGCCGCTGATGGTCTGCCCACTGATTTTGTCTATCTCGTCGAGGATGAACACAGGGTTGCTGGCACCAGCCTTGATGATGCCCTTCAGGATACGTCCGGGCATAGCGCCGATGTATGTTTTGCGGTGTCCGCGAATCTCTGCTTCGTCGTGCAATCCGCCCAGCGAAGCCCTCACATATTTCCTTTTCAGCGCCTCTGCCACACTCTTGCCCAGCGAGGTCTTGCCCACACCCGGAGGTCCATATAGGCAGATGATGGGCGACTTCATGTCACCCCTCAGTTTCAGCACGGCCAGATGTTCCAGAATTCGCTCCTTCACATCCTCCATTCCGTAGTGGTCGCGCTCCAGCACTTTGGCTGCGTTGTCAATGTCCAGACTGTCCTCGGTGTATTCCTCCCAAGGCAGCGACAGGATGGTCTGCAGATAGGTCAGTTCCACATTGTAGTCGGGGCTCTGCGAGTGTGTGCGCTCCAGTTTCCTCAGTCCGTCCACGAAGGCCTCCACAGCATACTCCGGCATCTTCTTTCCCTCCAGTCGTTCGCGCAGCTGGTCCACATCCTTCGAGGGTGAGGCGCCGCCCAGTTCGTCCTGAATGTTCTTGATTTCCTGTTGCAGGAACCACTCGCGCTGCTGGCGGTCCATATCCATGTGGGTGCGTTGCAGGATGCGGTTTTTCTCGTTCACCAACATTTGTGCCATGTTGATGTTCTGTATCAGTTTCACCAGTCTGTCCTTCACGATGGCCGTCTCCAGCATTTCGCGCTTCGCATTCTCGTTCAGCGGCAGGGTAGTGCACAGGAAGTTCACCAGGAAGATGTCGTTCGAGATGTTCTTGACGGCAAACTTCGCCTCGTTTGGCAGATCTTCGCTCGACTCAATCATGGCTATAGCCCGCTTGCGAGCTTCCTCCACCAACACGCCATATTCCTTGTCGCCCTGTGTGGGATACAGTTCGGTCAGATGCAGCACCTGAGCCGACAGCCAAGGTTTGCGCTCCAGTTCCTCCACAATGCTGATGCGGCACGAAGCCTGCAGAATGGCGGTGATTTGCCCGTCGGGCAACTCCAGCAGCTTCACCACTCTGGCAGCCACACCCACCTGATGCAGGTCGGCCGTCGTGGGGTTGTTCACTTCGTCGGTCTTTTGGGTAAACACACCCACCAGACCACCATGTTCAAATGCGTCCCTCACCAGTCGCAGTGAACTCTTGCGCGTCACTCTCACGGGCGACATCACGCAGGGGAACAGCGTCAGGTTCTTCACGGGCAAAATGCCCAGCACCGAGGGGATGGGTTGCTCTGTCACTTGGCGTATATCGCCCTCAAAGTCAACCACAAACGAAAATGGACTTTGTATGTTTTCTTCGCTCATAATTCTAACGATTATTACATTCTAATAAAGTTTGCGCGCGCACATAGCGCGATAAAACCGGGCGCGAAGATACAAAAAAAAAGTGAATCGGTCATCATATATTATGAATAATTAACTATCTTTGCAGCAAGATTAAGGAGTTATAGGAAGACAAAGGAAGATATGCCGCTTTCTGCGGCGAAGATAAAGGACAATACAAACGTCCTCTATCTCCTTCTATCTCCGCGCGAAGCGCATAACTCCCCTTTAACTCCCCTTCATCAAAAAACATGTTTCAATTCAAGCAATTCATCATCAACGACAGCCAATGTGCCCAGAAGGTGGGCACCGACAGCGTGCTGCTTGGTGCCTGGGCTTGGGTAGAGGGCGCCCGACACATTCTCGACATCGGCACGGGCTCTGGACTGCTAGCCCTCATGGTCGCCCAGCGCGCTCCCCAGGCACAAGTTGTTGGGGTGGAAATCGACCCTCAGGCAGTCATTCAAGCGCGGGAAAATGTAGCCCAAAGTCCCTTCTGTCAGCGCATAGAAATCGTGGAGCAAGATGTAAAGGATTTTCGCACATCAGATCCCTTCGACTGCATACTCTCCAATCCACCATTCTTTCAGGAAACCACCCTTCCGCCCGACGACTCCCGAGCCCTTGCGCGCCACGCGCAGTTCCTCACTTTCCGCGAACTCACACAGGCCGCCGATGCCCTTTTGTCGTCCTCAGGGTCATTTCATGTAATACTCCCATCAGACCTTGTTCGCGATTTTGTCACTCAGTCACTTATCGTTGGGTTAAATCTCACCCGTCGCTGCCTCGTTCGCACTGTCCAGCGCAAGCCACCCCGTCGCACCCTGCTCTCCTTCTCCCGCCTCACCCCCGCGTCAGTTGCGGAAGAGGAACTTGTGCTTCAGCTTCCCGATGGCTCCCGCACTGCAGCCTACGACCTCCTTGCCAAAGATTTTTACCTTTAGAATAAATGTTTAACAGGTTAACATTTTAAAGGGTTAACAGTTTAACGCACCCGAACAAGCCTAACCTATCCACCAAATGAACAAAGAAATATCGAAGAAAGACAACCTAAAGCTATGAAAAAGACAATCCTATTGATGATGCTGTCGGCCCTCATGTGCGGATGCATCGAGAACGAAAACCAGCAATACGAGAAGGCAAAACAATCCAGGAACATCTCCCTCCTCGACAAATACCTAGAGAAGAACCCCGATGCGCCCTCTG
>JAEEGL011143143.1_pt1 | contig 10263 bp, 10 predicted proteins | sample 9134231 | NCBI WGS metagenome assembly JAEEGL01 (sample SAMN16246548, study PRJNA631951) | gut metagenome | biome: gut microbiome; feature: rumen; material: fiber-attached | host: Bos | place: Iran: Karaj | collected 2018-10 | reverse complement strand
TCACTGTACCGCGGAACCAACGATTCCTTCGGTCTGGAAGCCATCGATACATTAGTCAAGGCCATGGAAGATAACCGTGATGACCTGATCGTCATCCTCGCCGGCTATACCAAGGAAATGAAGACCTTCCTGGAGTCCAACTCCGGTCTGGCTTCAAGATTCCCTAACCAGATCGAATTCCCTGACTATACCGCCGAGGAATTATATGCCATCACTGAGATCCAGGCCAAGAGCAAGGGTTACAGACTGCATGAGCTGATCAAGGAACCTCTGACTGAATACTACAGACAGATCCAGGCCAACGATTCCCAGCGCAGCGGTAACGGACGTCTGGCCCGTAACGTCGTTGAAGAAGCCATCATCAATCAGTCAAAGAGGATCATCAATGACAAGGATGCTGAACTTGACCTGATATTAGTAGAAGACATAGATTTTAAAATCAAATCTGATATTATATAATAATCTATAGGGAGGATGCATATGTTACAGCCAGTAAAAGAAGTGCATACCAGAAAAGTAACAAATAATAAAGTATATTACGCCATAGCCCTGCTGTGGATGTTTGGCACCTTGGTTTTGCCAATGTATAAGCTGTCAAGCTATCTCATTCTGGCAGCCGTTGCCATCGCTGCATACCTGATCCTTAAGCGTACCCTGTTCCCGGATGTTGAAGAGGCATACGAAGTGGAAACCTTAAGATCATACCATTCAAAGCTGCAGCAGCAGTTCATTGAAGACGGAACCAGAATTCTCAACGGCATTATCGAAACCAACGACAAGATCGACAATCCTCAGCTTAACGCTGATGTCAGAGAACTGGTCGATGTCAGCGACAAGATCCTTGACTATGTTTACGAACACGAAACAGCAGCCAGCGGTTTAAGAAAACTGGTAAATTACTATCTGCCTACAATAGAAAAACTGCTTGTCAGATATGACGAAGTAGAAGAACAGACAGTCGACAAGGTAGTTGAAAGCAAGCAGAAGATCGAATCTCTGATCAAGACAACTACCACTGCCTTCAGAAACCAGCTGAATTCCCTGTATGATACCGATACCCTCGACATCAACAGTGAAGTCAAGGTTCTGGAAAAGATATTTGTTCAGGAAGGTCTGATTGACCTTGATAATACAGACAATAAGGAGATGTAAACTAACATGGAAGATGAAAAGATTGTTTTAACACTGAATCCTCAGGGTGACGCCTTAGCAGAAGCTATCGCCAAAGTTGAAGAAAAAGCTGAACCTGAAGTTGCCCCTGCACCACTTGATTCCTCTGCCTTATCAAAAGAAGAATTACAGATGGTAGAAGACTTCGCCAAGAAGATCGACATTACCCAGACTGATACTGTTATGCAGTACGGTGCCAGCGCTCAGAAGAAGATCGCTGATTTCTCTGACAGCACCTTAAATAACATCAAAACCAAGGACCTGGGCGAAATCGGTAACATGATTTCTGACCTGGTTGTTGAGTTAAAGGGTTTTGACATCGACAAGGAAGAAAAAGGTTTCTTCAGTCTGTTCAATGTCTTCAAGAAAGCCGGCAACTCATTCACACGGCTGAAGGCAAGATATGACGATGCTGAATTAAACGTTACCAAGGTAGCTAACTTACTGGAAGACCATCAGATCACATTATTAAAGGACATCACTGTTCTGGATGAATTATACGAACGCAACACTCAGAACAAGAAGGAACTGACAATGTACATCCTGGCCGGCCAGAAGAAATTAAAACATGCTCAGGAAGTTGAACTGCCTGCCTTAGTTGAAAGAGCAAAACAGACAGGCGATGAAGAAGACGCTCAGAGAGCCAATGACTATGCTAACCTGATCAACCGTTTCGAAAAGAAACTGCATGACCTGGAGTTAACAAGAATGATCTCAATCCAGATGGCTCCGCAGATCCGTCTGATTCAGAACAACGATACCTTAATGGCTGAAAAGATCCAGTCAACCTTAACAAACACCATCCCTCTGTGGAAGTCACAGATGGTTCTGGCCTTAGGCTTACAGCATTCACAGGATGCCATCAGAGCTGAAGAAGAAGTTGACAAGGTAACAAATGAATTATTAAGAAAGAATGCTGAAAAGCTGAAGACTTCAACAATCGACACTGCCAAGGCAAGCGAACGTTCAATCGTTGAAGTTGAAACTCTGAAGTTCACTAACCAGTCACTGATCGACACCTTAGACGAAGTTCTGAAGATTCAGGATGAAGGACGTACAAAGCGTGCTGCAGCTGAAGTAGAAATCAGAAAGCTGGAAGAAGAATTAAAGCAGAAATTATTAGAGGTTAGAGTAAAATAACAATGAAAAGTTCAAAAGCCGCAATTATCATCATGTTGGTAGCGATTTTGGGTTCTTCAACAGTATCTGCGGTTACATCCATGAACAGCATGGCAGCTAAGGTTACTAACTATTTCTATAACGGTGACGGTCAGTATACCAATCAGAGCATTTACAACGACATCGTTGACAAGACGGAAATAGCCACGAATCTGGTATCCTTATCCAAGAACTACGTATCTGGAAACGATGCTCACATAAAGGCCATTAACAGCCGGATAAATGACATCAGCAGTGAAAAGTCAGTATCCAAGCTGTATAAGCTTAATCAGACCCTGGACACCAATGTGGACTGGCTGTTGGAAACCCTGAAGAATTCTGTGGGCAGCCTGGGCCGTGATTATGACCTTTATGTAAAATACATGAGCAACTACAGAAGTGAAGTCATGACAATCAATTCCAGTGACTACAACACCAAGGTCAGAGAGTACGATAAGGAAACCAAGGGTTTCCCTGGTTCACTGTTCAGAGTGTTCGTTAAGAACGCAGAGTATTTCGAGTAGGAGAAAAAATGAAGAAAGCTATAGCCGCTGCGGTTCTCGTCTTTTCCATGCTGCTGTCACTTACAACAGTGTCAGCCAGCATCAAGGTACCGGAAAGAACCAGCAGCACAACATGGGTAGAAGACTATGCCGATGTTCTGTCGGATGACACGGAAAAATACATACAGCAGAAATCACAGCAGCTGGCTGATAATCACAGCGCCTGCATTGTGGTCGTAACTGTAGATTTTGTCACGGGCAACATTGATGATTATGCCTTATCCATCTTCAATCAGTGGAAAATCGGTGATTCATCATTAAACAATGGCGTACTTCTGCTTCTGTCAATAGGAGATGACGACTACTACATGATGCTGGGAAGAGGTCTTGAAGATGACTTCCCTATCTACGATGTCCAGAAACTCCTTGATGACTATCTCGAACCTTCATTTGCAGCTAAGGATTATGACACCGGTGTCAGAAGAGTCTTTGAAAAGACTTATACGTATATAGATGAAAACATATACGGCAATCAATCATCTCCTGGTGGCGGAAATAATCAGGGCACTTCATACACCTACAGTTGGATATCACTTCTGTTTGAACTGATCATCATCGTATGTGTCATAATGCTGATCTACAGAATAGCTACAAGATCAACTCGCAGATATTACCAGCCAACATATTATTACACTCGCCCGAGATACAGGACATATACCAGCCCGTTCACCTATACCCCGTCTACATACTACAGTTATGACAGGTATCGCAGACGTCCCAGCAGTGGCGGCAGCAGTTATTCCGGAGGCGGCGGTTACTCCGGTGGTGGAGGATATTCCGGAAGCGGAAGTCATTCATCATCGTCCTCACACTCTTCAGGAAGCGGAACCTCATTCGGCGGTTCATCCAGAGGAGCAGGCGCAGGCAGACATTAAAAAAGTTCTTCAATCGAAGAACTTTTCTTTTTTTATATCTATTACTTATATAAGCTTCCGGACATCGCTCAGCAGCTGATCGACATCTTCTTTCTTAGTTGCCCATGAACAGACAAATCTGATGACGGTTTCCTCGTCGCCCGGTTCCCATGTTTCAAACTGATACTTTTCACTCAGCTTTTCAATGATGCTGTTTTCAAATATCGGGAACTGCTGATTGGTGACGGAATCACACAGCAATTTGACACCCAGCTTCTTCATGCCTTCCTTCAGGTACAGAGCCAGTTCGTTTTCATGTCTGGCCAGTCTGAAGAACAGGTCATCGGTAAACAGCGTATCAAACTGGATGCCCAGGATAAAGCCCTTAGCCAGTAAGGCACCGTGCTGCTTCATTAATCTTCTGTAGCATGGCTTTAAGTCATCATTGACGATAACCATGGCTTCACCGATCATGCCGCCGTTTTTGGTGGCGCCAATGTAGAAGCAGTCAGCGATCTGAGCCATTTCCCGTAAGGTCACGCCGCTGGCGATTACACCTGAACCCATGCGGGCACCGTCAACGAACAGATACAGTCCGTACTTATCGCATACTTCTCTGATTTTCAGTAATTCTTCCTTACTGTAGATGGTTCCGACTTCCGTAGCCTGGGAAATATATACGCCCCTGACATCGGTCATGTGTTCCATCTCGTGAACGATGCAAAGCTTCTCCAGTTCCACAGGATCCATCTTGCCGTCATGTTCAGGCAGAGGTTCAATGCGGTGACCGGTGCTTTCAATGGAACCGGCTTCATGAACGTTAATGTGTCCGCTTACGACTGAAGCGACAGCCTCCCATGGTTTTAACATGGCATCGATCATGACGGTATTGGCCTGGGTTCCCCCTACCAGGAAATGTATGTCACAGTTAACATCACCCAGATACTGTCTGATTTTCTGACGGGCAGATTCACAGATCTCATCCTCGCCATAACCGACAAAATGTCCCTGGCTGTATCTGTCAATGTTTTCTATTATTTCAGGACAGGCGATCTCGCTGTAATCGTTTCTAAAGTAAATCTTATTCATACGCATTCTTTTCCTTTTTGACTATTATAATACAATTATTATTAATAATGATTATTAACGCTCTTATTATTCTGTTATAATTTCTGTGTTAATGAGGTTATAAACATGCGTATTCTTATTTCCAATGATGACGGCATCGAAGCTGAAGGCCTGCTGGCTCTGGTAAAGGAACTATCCAGGATCGCTGAAGTAACCGTTGTAGCTCCAAGCGAGCAGAAAAGCGCCTTTTCACACTCCATGACCATTCACGGTCATTTACGCTATGAAGAACGCGATCTCTATCCAGGGGTCAAAGCCTATGCCTTATGGGGTACTCCGGTAGACTGCGTTCATGTGGGACTTAAGAAGCTGTGCCCGCAGCTGCCTGACATCGTTGTCAGCGGCATCAATGAAGGGCCTAATCTGGGAACTGACATCATCTATTCCGGTACCGTTGGAGCCGCCAGAGAAGGATTCATTCATGGTGTCCCAGCCATTGCGGTATCCTTATGTTCCTATACTGACAGAGATTTCTCCTATTGTGCCAGACTGGCCAGAGAAACCGTTGAACAGTTCATTGATGATCCGCTGAATAAAGTCTGTTTTCTGAATCTCAATGTTCCTTCAGGCAAGCCTGCAGGAATCAGGATCTGCGACAAACAGGGCTGGCTGGAATATGATGAAGGCTATAAATCCGTAACTTTCGAAGACGGCAACAGCTACCTGGAAGTAGCTGATGCGGAAATCACAAGGCATTTCTCTGAAGATGACGAAAGAGTCGACTATAACGCCATAAACGCCGGATACGCTTCGCTGACACCTCTGCAGCTGGATCAGATAGCTCACGGCTGTACTGACCGGTTAAGCAGATACCACCGTTAAGCACAGTAAAAGGACCTGATTTCCTGATCAGATCCTTTTTTTCATTAATCCTTTAATCTGAATACTGAACCGTCAGTCATGATCGTGATTTCCTGACCTTCTTCCAGCAGCAGCATTTCAGGCTGGAATGCTGAGCTGTAGATGTTGTTGTCGGTATCTACAACATAGACAACCGGTTCACCGCTGCCGATGATGGCTACTCTTTTGATCGTGATGGTCTTTTCCTGCAGGCTCTCACCGGTAATGTTACCGTTGGTAAACTGCATCAGAGCCTTGTCCAGGCTGTCAGCTACGATCATGTGAGAATACTGAGCAGCATCGACAATGGCATACATCTTCACCAGACCTAACTTGTCCTTCAGGACCATGACATAGGCTGGCTTGCCGTTGATGTCGATCAGGCTTGGGAAGCTGGCACGGTAGCCCTTTTCCTGAACCTCACCTTCTGCGGCTCTCATGACGCTGTCTTCGTCAGTTGATTCAAAGTATGATACCGTAACTTCTCCGGTTCTTTCGTTAGCCATCAGATAGCCGATGTTGCTTTCGTCGTTGGTAACGGCTGTAACACCGGTATAAACGATGACATCGTTGTTGTCAACAATGTAACCGAAGTCATTTTCTCTGACAGCGTCTCCTTCACTGTTGTAAGTGGTAGTCGTAGTAGATTCAATCAGACCCTTCTGTCCGAACCAGCTGTTCCAGAAACCGTTGATCAGCTTGCCGTAGATATCGAAATATCTGGCAATATGGTTACCGTTATATACAATGTCAACCCACTGCGGGATACTGTTCAGATCATATCTTTCCATCTCACCTGTAACCGGATCGACTATGATGCAGCCGGTGATCTTCTTGCCGCCGAACAGGCCTATCGTGTAGTCGTAAGTGCTGGCCACATAAACAGGCTTGCCTTCTTCAGTAATCTCAAAGTGAACATTATCGAAGAATACGGTCGGATATCTGAAATAGATGTGACGGGCCAGATCCTGACCTAAGAATGCGCTCGGAACGTATTTCATGCCTTCCTTCAGTTCAATGTATTCAGCCGTCAGTTCATTTGGCTTTACCATGACATAACCTGGGATGCCGTTTTTCTTATTGGCATTCCACTTCCATAAGCCGGCATATCTTAAGGCTGAAACCTTGACCGGCTCATTCCTGTAAGCTATGGTCATGTAATCTTCTGAAACCTCAAACTGGCTCACGATTTCATTTAAGGCCCCGATCTTGCGGTTGCCAAGTACCTTTGAGCTTTCCGTATCCATTAAAGGAATCTTCTTAAGCTTATCGGTACCAGGCAGTTCAGCCTTATCGGAAATGCTGATGTCCAGCAGATTGGAATAAGCTGAAGCATTGAATATCTGTGAGCTCACCAGTGAACCGATCACTATGGCCAGAACCAAACCGATGTTTAACCACCGTGTGGTCTTAATGTTTTTCAATCCTCTGACTGTGAATACGTGATACCGTGATGTCAGAACAATGACATCCAGCAGAATGATGAACCACAGTCCCACGTTATGTATGCTCAATGTAGGCAGTAATAAATACGCTGTCAGAGCATTTACCACCAGCAGTAATACTGCTGTAATTAAAAATCCTTTACTTTTCATTGTCGTCACCCCCGAAATTAAAATCTTGTAAAATCAATTACCTTATAGCCCTGATAGGTCAGTCTTCCCTGATCACCCTCTACCAGTAAGCCATAAAGTTCGCCGTCCACCTGGAATTCCTGTCTGGAAGAAGCGGCATTTTCAAATGTTACAAAATAAGTTGTATGTGAATGTTCGCCTGTAACCATTATTCTCTTGGTAATGACCCTGACATCAGCTGTTTCAACAGGCTGTTTCTTATTATCAGCTTCTCTTTTAAGGCCTTTTACCAGCATTGTTACAAACACTGCCAGTATGCCGAAGAAAACAATCGCCCATACTACCATAAATATCTTTGCCGGCCATATCATACCTGACATAATGTTACCTCCTAATGATTTGAATGACTGTGGGATGCTGCACTGCTGGAAGCAGACAGATCCTTGTCATACTGGTTAATTGCCAGTACCAGTAATATTATAAGCAATTCCTGACTTTCATCCAGAACATTTACACAATAATGTCTGGTAAAGTGGAACAGTTCCTGGTCCACCACGCAGATCACATTATCATTGGCATCATATATTTCATAGCTCAGAGCCAGGAAATCACCTCTTACCGTCCACCCCAGACGTTCCAGCTTCAGTTCCTGTCTGAACAGAGTGAACTGCTGCTGCAGTGAATCCACTACGTTATTCCTCAGAACTATGTCATAACGGTTGAGAAAGAAGGTAAAGTTCTTCTTAACATGACCTACCTTCTCACCGTATCTGTACAGATCGATCTGCGGGAAAAACAGGGTCTGGTTTTCATATGTATATACAGGATTGTTTCTGGAATCATATAATGTTCCATCCGCATAGAGAAAGCGGAAGTTTTCCTTAAAATAATATTTCATTGCATCTACCTTCTTTCCGTATGGGCCAGCCCCCGCAGGGGCTGACCGCATTATTTACTTATTTATTGTTTTCCAGGCCTGTTACATTAATGTTCTTGTTAACCTTGGCATCATATGTATTGGCCTTCATTATCTCTCTGAGATCAACACCGGTTGCTTCGCTCATGGTATCAAATACCTGCTTCATGATTACCGGCATGTTGCCTGACACCTGAGCTACGCCGCTTTCACCGCTGCCGCCTTCGTAAATCGTTACCTTGTCAATGGCACTGATTGGCTTGGCTATTTCAGCAGCCAGCTGCGGCATGATCCTGATCATCATTTCAGCCATGGCAGCACCGTTATACTTCTGATAGGCTTCGGCTTTCTTTTCCATGGCTTCAGCTTCTGCCATGCCTTTCAGTCTGATAGCCTCAGCTTCAGCCTTACCCTTGGCTTCAATGGCCTCTGCCTCCATCTGGGCAATGTAGCGGTTGGCTTCAGCTTCCTTCTTCAGCTGGATCATCTTAGCCTCGGCTTCCTGTTCTTTGGCATATTTATCGGCATCTGCCTGCTTCTCAACGGTAGCTGTCAGTTCCTGCTGACGGATCTCAACTTCCTTCTGCTTCAGTTCAGCTTCTCTTTCAGCCCTGGCAATCTGAGCGTTTACCGTAGCGGTCTGAATGGTTTTCTGCTGTTCCTGCTTCTGGATCTCATAGGCTGCATCAGCCATGGCGATCTTTCTGTCGCTTTCCAGCTTCAGTTCAGCCTGCTGAATTGCCAGTTCGTTGTTCTTCTTGGCAATTTCAGTTTCTGCAGCTACTCTGGCATCATTGGCAGCCTTGTCGGCTAAGGCCTTGGCAATGGCTACGTCTCTGTCAGCTTCAGCTCTGGCGATCTGAGCATCCTTCTTGATCTTGGAAGTATTATCCATACCCAGATCATTGATCAGCCCGTTTTCATCAGTTACATTCTGAATGTTGCAGGACAGAATTTCAATACCCAGCTTTTCCATGTCCTTGCTGGCCTTGGTCATTACCTGATCGGAGAAGGAATCTCTGTCAGTATTAATGGTTTTCAGGTCCAGGGTACCGATGATTTCACGCATGTTGCCCTGCAGTGAATCCTGCAGCTCCAGGGCAATCTCATTAGGCTCCTTGTTCAGGAAGTTTCTTTCAGCCTTCAGCATGCCCTCAGCGCTGGTGTCAATGCGAACCTTCGCAATGGCATCAACCTTGACATTGATGAAATCATTGGTTGGAATGTAAGAATCAGTCTTGATATCCACTGAGATCTGTCCCAGATGCAGATGGTCAACCTTTTCAAAGAAAGGTACCTTGATACCGGCGCGTCCAATCAGCACTCTCGGAGTTCTGTTAAGCCCTGAAATGATCACGGCAACATCCGGAGAGGCCTTGACATAGCCTGACATCAGTATCGCGATCACAGCGATCACAATAGCCGCTGCGATGACAAAAGGAATTATTTTTTCCATATCATATACCTCCTTCAAAATAATATCTTTTTCAAAGAACGGTATCCTTTATGACAAAAAGGATACAGCAGCTGCTGTATCCTGGGTTTGTTATTTTAAATAAAAACTCATACAGCAATACTGCTACATGAGTCTCACAATTTAATGTTCGCCGGGTATTTCTACCGTCTGACGGCTTCACAACACTGGGTGTCTGTTACTCCCTCATCTGAGGTCATTATAACATACCCCCCTGGCTTGTAAAGTACTTTTACAAAATATTTTTTTCCTCGAAATATTTCTCATCCTGCAGTACGACCGGTATGGTGCCATCGTCCAGGATGTATTCCCTGCGTCCCATACGAATGCCATAGATGGCCAGAACAACGCCTGTAAGAGCTGTAAACCGCGGCCTGAGCAATAATGGGGCATAGTTAAGGCTTTTAATTACTGTAAAAGCTACGCTGCTGCCCGTGTCATCAAGGTTTGAAACGGCACTTGTCAGCCTGATGACATTAAACAGGAAAGGTACCGTAATAACTGTGATGATGATTCCCGCGGTTCTGAACGCCTTGCTGAACTTGCCCAGTCCGACTTTCATCAGCAGTATCAATAAGGCCGAAGC
>JAEEGL010756501.1_pt1 | contig 10263 bp, 11 predicted proteins | sample 9134231 | NCBI WGS metagenome assembly JAEEGL01 (sample SAMN16246548, study PRJNA631951) | gut metagenome | biome: gut microbiome; feature: rumen; material: fiber-attached | host: Bos | place: Iran: Karaj | collected 2018-10 | reverse complement strand
GAAGCCCTTGCCGCCGTACTGCGCCGCCATCCTGAGGTGTACGTCATCGCTGACGAAATCTACGAGCACATCAACTACACGGGCCATCACGGCTCGTTGGCAGCCTGCGAAGGCATGCGCGAAAGGACCGTGCTGGTCAACGGCGTATCGAAAGCCTATGCCATGACCGGATGGCGCATCGGATTCTCGGCAGCCCCCGCAGCCCTGACGAAGGGCATCAGCAAGTTGCAAGGCCAGCAGACCAGCGGACCGTGCAGCGTGAGCCAGCGCGCAGCAATCGCAGCCTTCGACGGACAGCAGGAGTGCGTCGAGGAAATGCGCCGCGCCTTCGAGCGCCGTCGCGACCTCATCGTCAAACTCGCGCGAGAGGTGCCGGGATTCGAGGTGAACGTGCCGCAGGGAGCCTTCTACCTGTTCCCGAAGTGCAGCAGCTACTTCGGCACTACCGACGGCAAGCGCACCATCCAGAACTCCAACGACTTCGCGCTCTACCTGCTCGACGAGGCACACGTCGCAACGGTCGGCGGCGACGCCTTTGGAAGCCCAGAATGTTTCCGCATGAGTTATGCCACGAGCGACGAAAATATCGTCGAAGCACTGCGCCGCATACGCCTTGCCTGCGAAAAACTTAAAAAATAGGCCGAGAAACGTATTGTATTTAAGTTTTTTTGTAATTTTGCGAGGTTAAAGCATTACGAATGGGAGATTATACCGTACATCTCGAGCGCGTATTGCGCGAAAAGGCTGGGAAAAAGGCGCGCTACATACCGCGCCCGCTCGTCTCGTGGCTCAAGAAGATTATCCATCAGGACGAAATCAATGGCATCATCGAGAGGCGTGGCGAGAAGCAGGGCGTCGTATGGATTGAGGAGTGCCTGCAGGAGCTCGACGTGACCATCCGCGTGGAGGGAGCTGAGCACCTGCCGGATGCGAGCGACGGCCGCTTTTGCACCTTCGTCAGCAATCATCCGCTCGGCGGGCAGGACGGTCTCGCGCTGGGCGCTGTGCTCGGTCGCCGCTACGACGGCAAGGTGAAGTACCTTGTCAACGACCTGCTGATGAACCTCCACGGCCTCGCTCCGCTCTGCATTCCTATCAACAAGACGGGCAAGCAAAGCCGCGACTTCCCACGAATGGTGCGCGAGGGCTTTGCTGGCGACAACCACATCATCATGTTTCCCGCTGGCCTCTGCAGCCGACGCACAAATGGTGTCATACAGGATCTCCCCTGGCAGAAGACTTTCATCACGAAAAGCATCGAAACAAAGCGCGACGTCGTGCCCATACACTTCAGCGGCCGCAACTCCGACCGCTTCTACCGCCTTGCAAACATCTGCAAGCGCCTCGGCCTGAAGTTCAACGTGGCGATGCTATTCCTCGTGGACGAAATGTTCAAAAACGCACACAAGACCTTTACCGTCACCATCGGCGAGCCAATACCCTGGCAGACGTTCGACAAGAGCCGTACGCCTCAAGAGTGGGCAGCATACGTGCGGGAAATAGTTTATTCGCTTCCAAAGAAGTAAAGTATGATTGAAGAAATCATCCCTCCAGTGGACAAAAGTCTGCTCGTAGCAGAACTAACGCCCGAAAGGAAACTACGTTCTACAAACAAGGGTGGCAACGACATCTACGTAGTCACCTACCAGCAAGCGCCTAACGTGGTGCGCGAGATAGGACGCCTGCGCGAGATAGCGTTCCGCGCCGCCGGCGGAGGAAGCGGCTTGGGCTGCGACCTCGACGAGTTCGACACGTGCGAGCACCCCTACTATCAGCTGCTCGTCTGGGATCCCGAGAACGAGGTGATACTTGGCGGATATCGCTTTCTGCCAGGCGACGAGATTAAGTTCGCGCCCGACGGACAGCCGATACTTGCAACGAGCCACATGTTCCACTTCTCCGAAGAGTTTATACGCGACTACTTGCCCTACACCGTGGAGCTTGGACGCTCGTTCGTGACGCTCGAGTACCAGAGCAGCCGTGCTATGACAAAAGGGCTCTTCGCTCTCGACAATCTTTGGGACGGCCTCGGCGCACTCACCATCATCCTGCCCGAACTGAAGTACTTCTTCGGCAAGATGACCATGTACCCAAGCTTCTACCGACCTGCGCGCGACATGATTCTCTACTTCCTTCGCAAGCATTTCGGCGACCGCGACCGTCTCGTCACGCCTGTCACGCCCGTTCAGCTTGAGACCGACGAGAAAACGCTGGAGGAAATGTTCTGCGAGGACGACTTCCGCAAGGATTACTTCATTCTGAATTCGCAAGTGCGCAAGTGCGGCTACAATATCCCGCCCCTCGTGAACGCCTACATGAACCTGAGCCTTTCCATGCGCTGCTTCGGCACGGCCGTGAACCACGAATTCGGCGAAGTCGAGGAAACGGGAATACTCATCGACGAAAGCGAAATCCTCGAGCAGAAGCGCAAACGCCACATCGATAGCTTCACGCAGGAACATCCCGACTGGCAGCGCGACTTCGAGAACCTGCTCATACATCGCCGCAACGAGAAGTAAATGGCATACAAGCAGGAGGAGATAAAACCCTACGAGCAGGAGGGAGCAAAGACGCAGCAGGTGCAAAAGATGTTCGACAACATTGCACCAACCTACGACCTGCTGAACCACAGCCTCTCTCTCGGAATCGACAAACACTGGCGGCGCGCAGCCATCGACTCGCTGCGACCGTACAATCCCAGCAACATTCTTGACGTTGCTACAGGCACGGGCGACTTTGCCCTGCTTGCCGCAAGCGAACTGCGCCCGCAAAGTCTGCTTGGCATCGACCTTTCGGAAGGCATGATGCAGGTAGGACGCGAAAAGGTGCGGAAGGCAGGTTTGCAGGACGTCATATCTTTCCAGCAGGAGGATTGCCTCGCGCTTTCGCTTGCTGACGATACGTTCGACGCCGTCATGGTGGCATACGGCATACGCAACTTCTCGGATTTGGACCAAGGGCTGCGCGAAATGTGCCGCGTGATGAAGCCTGACGGACGCCTTGTTATCATTGAGCTAACGTCGCCGCGCCGCTTCCCGATGAAGCAGCTCTTTTGGCTCTACTCCCATGTGTATATGCCGACGCTGGGACGCATCGTCTCCCGCGACCACAGCGCATACAAGTACCTGCCTGCAACGATGGAGGCTTTTCCTCAGGGCGAGGAGATGCAGGGCATTCTTTCTCGCGCTGGTTTCAGCGACGTTCATTTCAAGCGCTTCACTTTCGGACTTAGCACGCTTTATACTGCGACGAAGGGCTAAGCCTTTATATCTTCCCTCAGAATGAAATCCCAGTACGGAAGAATGAAATCCCAGTATGGTCTTATCGGCTATCCGCTCGGCCACAGTTTTTCGGCGAAATACTTTGCCGAGAAGTTCCGCCGCGAGGGTATTGATGCCAGCTACGAAAACTTCGAGATGCCGGCGGTGGACGATTTGCGCACGTTCGTCGAGGCTCGCCCGTGCCTGCGCGGACTGAACGTGACGATTCCTCACAAGCAGGCCGTGGTGACGTTGCTCGACGAGGTAAGCCCGGAAGCTGAGGCTATCGGAGCTGTGAATGTGATAAAGGTGGCGGGGAATAAACTCATCGGCTACAATACCGACGTCATCGGCTTTGTGGATTCGTTGCGCCCGCTGCTCGAGGGAAGGAACGTGGGCGAGGCGTTGGTTTTGGGCACGGGGGGAGCCTCTCGAGCCGTCGTCTATGGATTGCGGAGGCTTGGTATCGCGCCGCAGCTTGTGAGCCGTACGCCGCGTGAGGGCGTCATTTGCTACGACGACATTGATTCTACGTGGATGAGGCGTGCGGGACTCATCGTCAACTGTTCGCCCGTGGGCATGTTCCCGCATGTAAACGAGGCGCCCGCACTTCCGTACGAACGCCTCACGCCTAATCATATTCTTTACGACCTCGTCTATAATCCGCTTGTGACAAAATTCCTACAGCTTGGCCGTGGCCGCGGCGCACTCACGTGCAACGGGCTTGAGATGCTGCATCGTCAGGCCGAGGCGGCGTGGCGCATTTGGAACGAGGCCTAAGAAAGTTTTCCAGTAAGAGAAAGTATAACGTGGTTCGCTGCCAGCAGTCCTGCGGCGGCGGGAACGAATATGCACGGGGGTAGGGGGGAGTCCTTTTGCTGCATCGGCGCAGGCAGTTCGTCGCTCCATACGCACTTGAGGTGGGCGACGCCCATTTCGCGCAGCTTTTTCCGCATAACCTTTGCCAGCGGGTCGGTGTGCGTCTTCGTGATGTCGGAGATGCGCAGGCGCGTCGGGTCGATTTTGCGTGCCGTCCCCAGTGAAGCGAGCAGGGGTGTGCCGAGTTCGTGGCAGCGGCGTGCAAGTTCGAGCTTTGCGCTCACGGTGTCGATGCAGTCCACGACGTAGTCATAGGCCGCGAGGTCGATGCTGTCGGCGTTTTTGGGGAGGTAGAACATGCTGTGCGCCGTGACGCGGCAGTCGGGGTTTATCTCGAGGATGCGCCTGCGGCAGACGTCCACCTTCTCCTGTCCGACATTTGAGCGCAACGCGACGACCTGACGGTTTAGGTTTGTGATGTCCACGATGTCGTTATCGACGATGTCGATGGCTCCGACTCCGCAGCGCGCCAAGGCTTCGACGACGTATCCGCCGACACCGCCGACGCCGAAAACAGCAACGCGGCACTTGCGCAACGTGTCCATGGCGTCGGAGCCGAGGAGGAGCTCTGTGCGGAGGAAGGGATTCATCGTATCAGTTTCTTACCATCCAGGATGAATACGCCTTTTGCTGGTCTTGCGCTACGTATGCGTCGGCCCTGGAGGTCGTAGCATGCGTTGGATTGTGTGTCGTTCGCCATCCAAACGGTCTCGATGCCGTCGATGACGACTTTCTCGCCTGTCTCGTCGATGTACCAGAGGCGGTTCTGCCCCGTTTTGTTCTTGGCTTCGTCGGTGGCGTAGGAGATGACGCGCGTATTGTTGTCGGTGCTGCCTCCGTCGAGGTTTGCCGTGCGTCCGCTGCCGAGGTTGATGAAGTTGTAGCGGCTGGAGGTCTGCGGCACTACCGTCCAAAGCTGGTGGGGAAGGCTTGCGTCGGGCGCCGAGAGCTTGAGGTTTGCGCTCGTCGTGCTTGTTGCGGCCGTTCCTGCTGGCGAGGCGTCGGTCAGCGCCCATCTGCCGTCGTGGGAGACGAGCTGGTAGTAGTCGCCCTGCTGACGGAATATCCACTTCTGCGTGTTGCGTGCGTTGTCGTTGGCATATACGGCAATGATGGCGCCGTCCTTTGCTTCGCCGCCGCGCACGTCCCAGAAGACGTCGGCGCGCACGGAACGAATCTTGTAGTAGCGTTCGGGGTCGGCGCTGAAGGGCTCGGGCTCTACCTCGATGCCGGCTTTCGCGGCAAAGGCTCCTGGCAGGAACTTGCAGTGGCGACGGATGAAGCTGCGCAGGTCCTCGACGTATTCTGCGTAAGTGCTATGCAGCACGCGCTCGTTGTAGGTCTTTGTACTGATGCCGTATTTCTTGAAGTTCAGCGCCTGCGACTCGTTGATGAGCGTCGAGAGGCTATCGACCTTCTCGAGCAGGAAAGCCTCCACGCCGTCGGCGATTATCTCCCTGAGTCTGCGATTGACGAGCTGCTGGAACCAGGGGTCCTCCCACATGCGGTTCACCCAGCGCCCCGCCTTGTCGAGTTCTGCGCCGCAGTCGCTCATGAGCTGCTCGGCGGTGTCGCCGGGGCGGCTGTCGTTGCTGTAGGCGATGTCGTAGTCCCACATGGGGCCGAAGTAGAAGCGCTTGTCGCCGGTGTTCTTGTAGAAGTAGAGGCTCCAGTAGCCATCGTAGTTCGCGCAGATTTCATTAGCGCAGAACCAGTTGGCGAGCGAGACGCTATCGACGTACTGGCGGTAGCCCTTCTCGGGATCCTTGAAGTCGCTGCCCATGAGTGCCGCCTCGAAGGCGTTCACCTGCGCCTGTATGTATGATTTCTGTGCCGATGTGAGGTCGTCCTTAGGCGTGTGTATGCGCACCTTCACGCCTATGTTTGACGTCGAGAACCAGTTGTGCTCGGCGTAGCCATCGACTTCGAGGAAGTAGCTGACGTCGGTTCCTGTGCCGCCTTGGGCAAGCTCCACGCGTCCGGGCGCGGCTTCGGGATGGTCGGAGATGTGGTACGTGCCGATGTACTCGCCGTTGAGCGTGACGTCCACGAACTTTGCAGCCACGCTGAACGGCTGTCCTGTGAAGCGGCTGAGTTCCGAGGTGAGGGCGTTGCGTATGAGGCTCTTGTCGTAGGCGTTTGCCATCAGCGTCCAGTTGCGTGCCGTGGCGTGGTCTTTGCCCAGGAACTGCTCTGGCTCGGCAAAGCGTATGCGGTAGGGCTTCTTTGCGGGGTTGCGGTTCCATGTGGAGTTGCCGCGCCCGCGTATCTCCATGTTCTCGTATGTCCGCATGTTGTCGTTCTCGTCGATGTAGTAGAGCGTGCCGGGCACGAACACCTTCTTCGACGTGATGGCGGCTCCGCCTTCCGTGACGATATAGACGTGCGGCAGGTTGGTGAGGCGCTTCATGGTGCCGTCGCCCGGCTCTGGGTCGGTGGGGTCGATGGGCGTCGTCTGCTGCACCTCCACGGTGTCCGTCTGCTGCTCGAAGGTCCACAGGCGGTTGGTGCTCGTGGCGTCCTTCTCGTTCGACGTGTAGCCGATGACGTTGGTGCCGTCGGCGTCGGTGCCGCCGTTGACGTTGAAGATGTGGCCTGTGGCCTTGTTCTTAAGGTTATACTGTCCGTTGCTCTGCGGCACGATTTTCCACAGCTGGCGGTCGGATGTCGCGTCGGGCGTCACGATGATGAGCGGCAGCCATCCTGCGGCCGTCGTGGCGTCGCCATCCATCTGGTCGTGGATGGCCCAGCCGCCGTGGCGCGAGAGTATTTGGTAGTAGTCGCCGACGGCGCGGAACTCCCAGTCCTGGGTTGTACGGCTGGGCGTATTTGTCCATATTACGAGGGGTTGGTCGTTGTACGACGACTGTCCCTGTATGTCCACGGCGCGGTGTCCTGTCTTTGCGCTTACTATGCGGTGGTAGTACTTCGTGTTGATGTCCTGCGCGAGGCTTGTGCCCATGCTTAGCGCGACGAGCGTTGCGATTGTGAGCGTGCGTAAGAGTTTCATCCTGAGCGTGTTTTGTGTGATGAGTTCCTTAGTTGTTGATTACGAACATGTCCTGCGTCGGGACGTATGCCATGCGGTAGCGGTGGAGCTTGCGCCCTTTCTCGCCCTTGATGACGATTCCTTTGTTTGCAAGGCTGTAGGTGCGGCCGCAGCGCGGGCATACGGCTTCCTCGCCCTGCAGCGTGAGCATTTTCGCAATGGAGTTTTCGTAGCAGTTGGGGCATACGATGTCAAATGCTACCTGGTAGAATTGTCCGGTATTGATGTCGGTCTGCGATGGCGTGCCGACGATGAAGCCCTCGTTGTAGATGGATTGCATGCGCGCGTAATTGGCTCCTACTGCCGTGATGTCCATCTGCGTGCTCGTGCCGTTCTGCCGCGTGAAGATGTAGTGCGCGCCGTCTTGCGTGACCTTGCAGAATATGCCGGGGTTGTTGGCGGCTTCGAAGAGGGGCGTGGCGGCCGTGACGGGTGTCACGCGCAGGAATGCCCGCAGGCGCGAATACTCGCTCTCGACGGTGGCGTCGCAGGAGACGAGTGCGAACGCAAGGACGATGGTCCTCAATATGTTGCGCCGCGTGGTCATTGTGCAAATCCTGCCGCCAGTATCGTAGCCAGCCCGTCGGCAGCCTGCTGCAGGGGCTTCGATACCATGCCGCGCATGAACATGTTGACTTCTGCGCCCACTGTGATGCGCATCTTGCAGCTCTCCTCGTCGGCTGGAACGAGCTGAATCCATACGTACAGGGGGACGGGGCTACCCTCGCTGGCGAGTTTGATGAGCTTCGGCTCCTCGCGCTCGACAACGCGCAGGTTCACGGCTCCCAGGGGCGTGGAGAGGGACAGCGTGTCGGCATCGAAGGTCATGTCCTCAAGCACCTTGCGCACTTGTCCGGCGTGCTCGTCGGGGACTTGCCCGTCGATGCTCTCCCTGACCTTTGGGTCGTTCATCTTGCTGCGCAGCGCCTCCAGGTTGCGGAGGTCGCTGAGGCGCTCATATACAGCCTGCTGACTCTTGCACAGCGGCTTTACTTCACTTTCGTACTTTGCTAAACTCATTTGTGTGGTTGTTTATTAGGGTGCAAAGCTAAGCATTTTTTTTGAATCCTGCTGCTTTTGCTTCGGAAAAAGCGAGGTGGTGGGGTGGGGGAGCGCGGCGGTGGAAAGCGAAGGGACGGGCCTCGCGGGTCCGTCCCTCTCTCTCGGGTGCCGCTGCCGGAGTGCTGTGCCTTCGGCTTTGGCGGCGCGTCGGTGGCTTAGTCGCCGTCCTCGTCGCTCGGCGTCGTCTTCTTCTCGACGTTCTGGAGGCTGAGGCGCCCGCCGGTGCGGTTCACGGCCTTCACGATGCGCGGCGCGAAGTGGAAGTGGAGGGCAACGTGCTTGATGTTCTCGGCGGTGAACGCCTCCTTCGTCTCCGTGCCCTTGCAGTGGAAGGCGTAGCCGATGGTGCCGAGGTTGCCGAGGCGCAGCGTACGGCCGGCGAGGATGGATTCGGTGACGACGTTCTCAAGTGCCTTGAGCACAGCCACGATGTCGGCGGAGTGGACCGTGCACTTCTCCTCGATGCGGTCGGCAATCTCGTCGAGAGTTGCGCAGTCGGGGCGGCACGTTGCGCCATAGTACTTTACTGACCTGTCGCGGGGCGACTTCTTGGGGATGACCTTGAAAGGTATCATAATCGTTAAGTTTTAAAGGTTAAAGGGTTAGGTGAATTGTATAGAGTACCGGTAAACTATCTTCTGGCTATCGCTACTGGTCCGCCTTGTCGCGGTCGCGGCCGAGGTGCGTCCGCACGTATTCCGACAGTCCAAACGTGGCGCCGGCGTAGAACAGGCTTTGCGCCGTGAACCACAGTACCGTGCGGTCGATTTCTCCTTCTGGAGGCATGAAGAGCGAGATGAAGCTCAGCGCCGTACTCGCCAGCAGCATGAGCAGAGCAGAGATGCTCGAGAGTGTTGTCTTGGTTTTCATTGGGTGTGTGGGTGTTAGTCGTAAATCACGTTTCTTGTTGATTTCTGGTGCAAAAGTACAAAGAAGTTTTGTAACATCCAAATAAAATGGCAATTATTTTTAGTTATAACGCAAAATAATTTCTAAAATACAGAAAATCAAGCAAAAAGATAAGTGAAAAATAAAAGTATTTAGTAAAAACATGAATTAAAACTAAAATTATATGCTAAAATGTTTTGCCGTAACGAAAATATGCGCTATCTTTGCAGCGAACATCACAGTAAAGCCGTTTGCCATGCCCATGTCCCCAATCTCGAGCACGCACCTTTTGCTTTTCCCGACGCTGCGGGAATCATCGAAGTCCGTGGAAGTAGCCCACTTCCTCCCTCGTCAAGATTCCGAGATGCGCACCTCGTCGCAGCACCAGCGCACGCACCAAAAACCGCCAACGTAAACCAAAGAAAAATCGAACAGGAAAAGTGGAGAAAGAAAAACAGAAAACGAAAGAAGGAGAGGTTTCCCCCACACCCCTTTCCTACGAAGAAAGAAAAAGATAAAAAGAAAGACGACAAAACAACGACATCAAAAAGATAGGGAGAGGAGAATTTTTTACAAAATCCTACCGTCTTCCAACATTCAACAACCAATATCAACCCTTAAAACCTTTAAGCAAAATGAAACGTAACATTTCCCACATCGTCGTGCACTGCACGGCTGCACCACAGACGCAGACACTATGGAGCCTATGCCGCTACTTCCTGCGCGGACGCGGCTGGAACTGGCCTGGCTACCACTACGTCGTCATGCCCAGTGGACTCGCCGTACCGCTCGTAGGCCTCGACCAAATCGTCAACGGAGCCACTGGCTACAACGCCATCGGCGTACACGTCGCCTACGTCGGAGGCATTGACTCCAAGGGACATCCCGTTGACAATCGCACACCCGAGCAGAAAGCCACGCTGCGCCTGCTCATCGCACAGCTCCGCCGACTCTACCCCAAGGCGCGAGTATGTGGGCATCGCGACCTTCCAAACGTGCAGAAAGCCTGTCCATGCTTCGACGTTGAGGAAGAATATGCCGACCTCATCGACGCATGATCCTCCCGCCCCTCCTAGACGCTTCCCCTGCGCACGCCATAACAACACATGTGCGCGGGGGAGGCCT
>JAEEGL010216463.1_pt1 | contig 10263 bp, 6 predicted proteins | sample 9134231 | NCBI WGS metagenome assembly JAEEGL01 (sample SAMN16246548, study PRJNA631951) | gut metagenome | biome: gut microbiome; feature: rumen; material: fiber-attached | host: Bos | place: Iran: Karaj | collected 2018-10 | reverse complement strand
TGCCCTAAAACGCAAAATAGAGTGGATTTTTATGCGGAAAGCATTGTAAGAAAGATAAAAATAACGGTTGTCTGTTATGATATAGCAGATTTTAGGCTTCTATTTATGCTTTTTTATGCAGAAAAGTGATAGCTTTTACATTGTAAAAGCTATCAAATTACAAGGTAAAAGCTATCAAATTACAAAAAGAGAAGATAGCTGTAAAAAGTAAATGTTGTGTATAGTTCTGTATTACAGAACTATACACTTTGTTTGGAATTTTGCCGATTTTCGGAGAAAAATCGGCTTTCGTGATTTTGAAGGGCAGGAAATGCCATTTTAATACGATTAAGATGGAGTCCTGATTAGTAATATCCATGTTGACATAATAGCCATGATTATCATGATGATGACGAAAATAACAAAAACATCAGAATATCTTCATCAAGAATTATAGGTGTCCGGTAAAATATAAATATCCATATAAAAAAATGGGCTGATTCCACCAAGGAATCAGCCATTTGATTTATTTTTGTATTTACCACAATAAAAAGCATAAATCATGAGCAAAGTTACTGTTTTTCCAGACAGCCAGTATATAATCAGCTATTAAATTCGCTTGGCAAGCAAAGAATTCGCAAAATTAGTCAGAATATGAAGAAAGGTGAGTCATCAGAAAGACAAATACGTCATGGAGAAAATCATTTTCAGACCAAGGAAAAAACTCAATTTCCTAACACCAAACCATTGTTTTTATGAGAAAATGATGTAAAATTGCATTTGCTTGTTGAATCTGCATTTGAAATGACGATATATGTTTTTTTGTTAAAATAACCTAAATGTTTGTTTATTCATTATTTTTTTCATAATTTTGAAAGCGAATTCCTTTGTCGTACATATTTGAATGAAATGTTTACAAAAATAGTTCGTGGAATAATGAACGACGAAAAGCCTACGCCGGGTTAAAACTTGCAGATTTAATAACGAGCAAATGGGGGCGGGGGTGGAATTACTACATAATGTAAAAGCGTCATCGATGCTTTGTTCTATGGCTTCTTGAACGTAGGAAATTCAAATAGCAGGTCAAGAACACTGTCAGAAGTGGCTGCGACGGGTATGCACAAATTGTATCCCGGAGTGTGCATATGGGGGTATTATGTATCCTCAAAGCACACTTTTCCGGAAAACTTGTTACATACTAGGCGTAGGCAGACACTCTACAAGTTCACCTGCATGGCTTTTCCTACGGCCTAAGAAGCGGACTGGTAGAGGTGGAAGCCTACGTTTTTAATTGTGTAGAAAAAACATATATAAAATTTGTCTTTGTGGGCTTCTAAGACTATTCTATAAAATAAATGATTAGAATTAAAGCCGATTACAATGATTTTGGGAAACGTTATTCCCATTTTTTGAATAATAGAGATGAAGAGTTAACGATTGACATTCGTTCTGGTCAAACAGATGTTTTGTCTGTGATAGATTTGGAAAATACTCCATTTGCAACTAATAGCATATGTAAATGGAATGGTATCTATGTTATAGCCTACAACCCCAACTTAATTGAGAAATGTGGTTTGACACAAGCAGAACAGGATGCCTGTATCCTGCACGAAATAGGACATCTTGTAAATAGGGGAGTACCATTTTATTTCTCTACAACTAAAGAGATTGATTGCGATAATTTTGCAGTTAAGGCAGGTCTTAATATAGAACTTTTATCTGCTTTATGTAAGATGCAGAAAGAATTGAACATTGATGCACAAGAACGAATAGATCAATTATGTTCGAACCTAAATCTATATAGACCAGAGTGGACATGCGGAAGATATAATGCAAAAGCTAAAGTTGCTATTTTTTATAATCTGTTAGAAGGAGTCAGCTATTTTTTCGAAGAATATTCTGCCGTTGTTATATCTAAATTATTAGAATTCCCGAGAAATTACACCATCTCTATCACTGATATCGAAAAAAGCACTGGAATAAAGAAAGAATGCATCGCTCCCTTTTTAGAGAGTCTTCGAGATGTAGGGTTGATTCTCAATCATATACCTTCTATAGAAGAGATTAAAAATTATCGTCAGCAATTAAGTTGCATTAATAAAAAAAAGTCGAATATAGTAAAAACGACTCAAGACAAACTTCCTGTTGCAGTATCAAGTGCAGAAATGGACTATACCGATAAGGCTGGTGGGGTTACAAGTGTAATGTTTGAATTAACCTACCGATGTAGTGAAAAATGTATTCACTGCTACAATATAGGAGCAACACGAAATGAAAAGGAAATTAGTCATAGAGAAGATTTCGAAGAACTAACATTTGAAGAATACAAACGTGTTATTGATGAATTATATGAGGAAGGGTTAATCAAAGTTTGTTTGTCAGGTGGAGATCCTTTCTCCAAGTCTATCGTATGGAAAATTATTGATTATTTATACAAAAAAGAAATAGCCATAGATATTTTCACTAATGGTCAAAGTATTGTTAATAATGTAAAACAATTAGCCGATTTTTATCCAAGATTAGTAGGCATTTCCATTTATAGCGGAAATTCTACTACCCACGATAAGATAACACGTGTGAATGGTTCATGGGAGAAATCCATTTCTGTTACAAAACAACTTTACGAACTTGGTGTGCCAACTGTACTAAAATGTTGCGTCATGCGTCCTAATATTTATGATTATGATAGTGTAAATGATATTGCCAAGAAATATGGAGCTAACGTACAATACGAACTGAATGTGACAGATTCCGTTGATGGAGATAAATGTGCAAGTCATTATTTACGATTAACACCAGAGATGTTAAATATTGTTTTGCAAGATGACAACACTCCTATGTATGTAGGAAAGGAAGCCCCTAATTACGGAGGTCAACCCAAAGACATGGACTCCAATGGTTGTGGCGCAGGTGTAAACTCTTTCTGTATAACCCCTGATGGAGATTTTTTACCTTGTTGCTCGTTTCATCTAAAATTCGGTAACATACGTAAATCTTCTGTTGCTGATATTATAAATAGCAGTAATATATTGCAATATTGGCAAAACTTAACATTAAAGCAATATGAAGAATGTGGAAAACATGATTATTGTAGCTATTGCAATCTATGCCCAGGGAATAACTATTCAGAGCATGGAGATGTAAGAAAAGCAGGAGAAAACAACTGCTATATGGCAAAAAACAGGTGGGCATTGGCTAAAAGATTAAAAGCAGGAGAAACTCCGATAAAACATTCAACAATTAAGCACAAACTTAAAAAATTTCAAAATTATAACGAAAACATAGAAAGAATTTTGTAAGTGGGTATATGGATTTCCCAAAAAATAATCCTATAACATTATTAATAAAAAAACTATGAGCGTAGATTTAAAAATTAGCAAAGCATCAAACGTTGTTTGCATGTCTCATTGCCCTAAGTCTTTAGAGTCTGTCTGCGGTATTATGTATCGTACGAATTAGAAAAAATGTGTGCCTGCAATGCCTATTGCAGGCACACTACTATTAATTGTAACTCAATACAACTTTATTATGCAATTTTTTAAAGCACAAGAATTTAACTACAAATTAATTTGTTCTAATCCTAGTGCATTAAATGCGCCACATCCTTTACTAAGAGATAGCAGAGGAGATAAAGGATTTTTTTGTATAAGTCCACACCATGGAAGAAGTTTCGTAGTTGAAATTGACAAAGAGAAAAAATATGTTGTCAGCAAAGGAAATGGTCTAAGCTATTCACAATATCGAAATCTTTATACCGCAGAATATGGTGACAATATTTGGGGAGTATTATTAAAAGAAGATGCCATTAGGGATTTTTGCATGGGAAGGATTATCGCAAATTTGGGTATTAAAACAAATTTGATGGAGTATGTTCTTGAGTTGGACACTAAAATATTATTGCCTAACGGACATCAAATACACCCCATTTTATTACAATACACAGTTGAGTGTCCATACAGAATATGTGATACTGCATATATGCCAAAGAAACTTATAACAGAACAGGTAGAGAAATGGGAAGTTTACAATGATGAAGGATACAAGCATTCATATTTAATCGCTTCAGAATTATTGATCAAAAATCTATATATACTACATAAAAATAATGTCCTACATAATGCTATTCATTTTCAAAATGTTACTTGGGCATTGGAATTATTGGACTTTGAGTTGGCTTGTTGCCCATCATATCCGCATAAAAAAGAAAATAGTAAGATAATAGATCTTTTCGATAGAGAAGTCATACAAACATATGAAATCATCAGCCATATAGCATGGAGTCTAGGTGAAAAAATCGATTATAATAAAATTGATGATTTATTTTACAAATATGGTTTTGATTTGTCACATATGAAAGTATAATCATCCACTTATTTATCAACTAAACATGAATAAGATTATATTATTTATAATAGTGATTGTTTCCTTTTGCCACTCTTGTATTGCAAGTTCAATGCAGACTTTCTCAACAAACATTAACGCTCCTGTCCCATCAGAGAAACAGAATGTTACAAACATTCTTAAAAATAGATTCGACAGAATTGCGGAAAGGGGATACTCAGGCGATGCCACAGAGGTGTTGAATCTTTACTTTGCCATAAAAGGCGATTTAAATGGTGATGCATATAAGAAACTTAAGGATCTGTTCGCTGGTTATTATGAGAGGGCAGGGGGCTTTGAATATATAAAAAAGCTGGCAGATGCATGGAAAACACAAATAGAAGATACTATTAAGTTAAACTTAAGGATTCAGGAAGAATATGAAAAGGCTTTTCAACAACATTTTTGTCTAAGGGGAAGCGAATTACATATCAATAAAGAAACTTTGGAATATATCTGTAAAGAGTTTGGTGAAGAATCAATAATTGCTCATCTATTTACCTTCGCGTACAAAAATAATGAAAAGGCTAAATATACAATCGGGAGGAGCAACTTTATTATATATCAGGACATACCTGTGTTTATCAGGCATCATGGAGAAGATGGCGATGGGATGTGGTTTCCACAAGAAGAAACATACCGTTCTTTTCCGTGGCTGGCTGTTCTGTTTTATATGCAAAAGAATTTAGACTATAGACATGCAATACAAGGCCAATATGTAAGAACGTATTTGAATTTATGTAGTGAAGTTTTACTAAATCCCGAAAAACTACAAACAGCACAAAAAAATTGGAGTGTTTTTAGTGACTATAATTTTAAAGACTATCTTGCAGAGATCTGCCTTATGACAATGTGTACACATAAACGTTTGGCTTCTAAAGAGAAGGCTTCAATATATCTTAAAATCCGAGTACAAGAGAATAGAGACATCTATCCAAACAACAAATTAAAGGAATTACACAACATTCAGTCTATTATTTCAGATGAAGATATTAAAGATTTGGTGCCAGCAACGACTTATGCTGATATTTATTATGATTTGTATGATTGGTATCAAAATGATATAGATACTGAGGAAAAAATAAAAATCATTGATGCATGCCTCTCTGCCTTTGATGACATACAGAAGAATAATTTACAATGGGACTACTCAAAAAAATCTCCCATGGATTTACTCTTGAAAAAGAAAATTGTAATAATAGATGGGTATGGTAAAGATTCTGATATTTATAAAGATTTTATAATAAACGATGTGGTAGCTCGCTTCGGTGAATATAGTGAGGAGTATGATACAATTATCAAGAAATAGTTCTTTAGGAAATGTAATGCCATTAAAATATCTGTTGATAATAATCCTTTTAATTGTCGACTGCCCATCTCGTGCCCAGACAAACAAAATAAACGAATGGGAAAATTTAATGAAATATGACCAAATGTTTGGTAATTATGCCTTGGCTCTTGATTATAATAAAAAATTACTAAATGTATGCTTGGCAGACAGCATGTATGCAGCAACAAAGATGAAGAGTCTTGTCATTACTTACTGTGACCTTTGTTATTCATTAGGAATACCTTCGGAAATGTACAATTATTTAGAAGAGTATATAAGAAAAATAGACAGTAACAACAAATATCTATATCCAGGCGTTTTCTATACTATGCTCAGTGAATACAGAGGAAACATTCGTGACTATCGATATGTAAACGACGTACATCATATAAACTTGAATATTAAAGGAGACAATATCTTACGCTTTTTTACAAACAACAAACCATCATTGGCTGGTTTGAATATCTTCAATAATATATATACACTATTAGCTGAGGCTGATATACATATACTTAATAAAGATTATGAACATAGTTTTAATATCTTAAGCTCTATTGAAAAAACTTACAAAGACCAATTAAATCGTGACTCTAAGCTTGCAATTTATCCTAAATTAATGAGGGAACTGATTTTCGCATATCAGGGGAATATAAAAGAAGCAATCTCGATAGCAAAACAAAATCTAGCATTTATGGAATATAATAGTTTAAAAAACTCTTCAGAATATGCATCAGAACTTAGTCATCTTCAAATTTATTGCAACAAAATTGGTCTACACAAGGAGTCTATAGAATATGGTAATAGATTACGGAAACCAGATTTTAACGGTAAAAATCAAATAATTCCATCCGTATACCAAGTAGTAAACTCTTTTGCAATTAATTTTACCCCTGCATATTATATACAAACCAAAGAAATTCTTGCAGACAGCTATTATGCTCTTGGAAATGAAGAAGAAGCATTGAAGCTAATAAAAGAAATCCTTGAATATTCAATGACTGGAATTTACAGGGCTGCATTAGAAAAAGAAGGATATAAAAATGCAGATAAGTTTCTTTTTCCATTGATAGAAAATGCAACACTATATGCAAGTCGATTTAAGAACATAGATTTTGGAGGAAATCTTTATAATAGTGCTCTGATTTTTAAGCAGTTCTCTTTACACGCAGACAAACTTGTACGGAACATAGTACAGCAAAGTAGTAATGTGCAGTTAAGAAGAATCTATAAAAAGTTACAAGAAAGCAAAGCGCAATTAGATATAGCAAAATCTATAGAGGTGGATTCTATTGCGAATCGTATATCCCACCTTGAGGCCCAATTGTTCAATGGGATAAAGCGAGATAATAATATAAAAAGCAAGATTTCTATTTCTTGGAAAGATATAAGGAATGCGTTACAGCCTGACGAGGTAGCGATAGAGTTCATTACTGCAAATATTTCAAATGATGAAACAACGTATATGGCTTGCATAATATCTCCAGAAATGTTGACACCTCAAATTATAGAATTGTGCACAGAAATAGACTTATTAACATTAGAAGATACGTATTTATCCGAAAATGCTTACCAAATAATTTGGAAACCGTTAGAACCATTTTTGAAAGGTAAGAAATCGATATACTTCTCGCCGATGGGATATATGAATAATATTGCCATAGAATATTTGCCTATAGAATCAGGAAAAACGATGAATGAACAATTTAACATGTTCCGTTTATCTACTACAGGTGAGATTTTGGTACGCACAGAAGAATCTCATGTATATAGTTCCAGTGTACTATTCGGAGGTATCAAATATGATCTTAATGAATCTGAACGAGAAGAACAAATCGAACAAAGTCGTTCATTCAGACACTCAAGTATCCAAGACAATGACGAAGAAGACTATTCTCCATTATTACGAGCAGGATTAAGTTATCTACCTGGAACAAAAATAGAAGTTGAAGCCATTGGCAAAATACTTTCAGAGCATAATTCTGTTCCGGATATTTACTCGGGTATCGAATCTACAGAAGAATTGTTCAAATCTTTACCAAAACAAAAACCACAGTTGTTGCATCTTGCTACGCATGGTTTTTATATTCCTGCAGACACAAAGTCAAAACTGACAAAAATATATGGATATTTGAATAAGCGTTCTTCCATTGAGGACATTTCAATGAGTCGTTCAGGGGTGTTGTTGACAGGTGCAGTAAATTCTATCAATGAGATAAACTCGAGAAAAAACGATTGTGAAGATGGTATACTTACAGCAAGAGAAATTTCCCGGTTGGATTTTACTTCGTTAGATTTAGTGGTACTTTCTGCGTGTAAAACTGGTCTCGGAGACGTAAATAGTGATGGGGTTTATGGTTTACAGCGAGGTCTAAAGAAAGCTGGTGCAAAAACCATTATTATGAGTTTATGGAAGGTAGATGATAATGCTACAAGGATTTGGATGACGGAGTTCTATAAGAACTTGTTTTCAGGCAAGACAAAGCAAGAAGCATTTAGAATTGCTCAGAGAAGACTAAGAGACATAGAAGATGGCAAATATAATGAACCGGACTATTGGGCATCATTTGTAATGCTTGATGGTATTTAATAAATTATCTTATTATGAAAATCCCTAAAATAACATTCTGTTTAGAACAAATCATCGTACCAGTAATCGCAATGCTGATCGTTTATGGAATAATAAACATTAGTATTGATTTCTCATTTCTAACATCAATGGGAGATGCTGAAGACGATTTTTCTATAACAGATGTTTTCTATAAAATAGAGAACTCTTCTAAACAAAAAATGTTGAATCAAAAAATAGTATTAGTAGATGTTTCTGATATATACGACAGAAGGCAATTGGCTAACATTATAGAAACCATATGTTCATATAATCCTTCTGTAGTAGGATTGGATATTATATTTGAGGGTGAAAAAGATGACATGATTGCGAATAATCAACTAATTTCCACCCTAAATAAACATAGAAATATAATATCTAGTAATAAACTATTAGATTACAACCCAGATACAGACGAGTTTACAAAGTCTGTATCCTCGTTTTGGAATGACAAAGTTAATGTAACATGCGGATATACGAATCTTACAACGAATTCAAATACCGACATTACACGTATGCTTTCTTATAGAAGAGTGCTAAATGGAAGAAATGTTTACTCTTTTTCCAATGTTATTGCTCATAAAGCTCTAGAATCACAACCGGATTCAATAGAAGATAGATTTATCGATTATACATCTGAAGAATTCTTGGTAATTGATGCTATAGATTTACCCACATTTAAAGAAGAAATTAAAAATAAAATAATTCTTGTAGGAGCTACAAAAGAAGAACAAGATATGCATCTTACTCCCATAGGTAAGATTTCTGGGCTTCATTTACAAGCATATAGCGTATTAACTTGCTTGAACAATAAAGCCAAACATCATTTACCATACGCTTGGCAAATGATTATTGTATTTTGTTTAATATGGTTTACTCATTCAGTCATTTTTTATATAGAGGATTTCTGTGGTAATAATTCGACACTTAAATATTGGCAAGATAATTTTACATTAATATTTATATTTGCATTTGTAGTGATGATACTATATGTAGATTACTATCTATATGTGGTACAAGATTTACTTATTGATATTATACCATGCGTATTAGGTATAGGTCTTGTTGACCCAATAAAGAAACTATATGCAGCTATTATTAACACGTGTACAAATGTATTTCATATTAATATACTAAAAAAATCAATTTATTATGACATCTAAAGTATTATCTTTTACTATCATCTTTGTTACTATTCTCTATATTGGTATACAAGGTCTGTATGCACAGCCCCCTGTTAAGTATATTGTTTACAGCGTATCGGTAAATGTAATGCAATTTAAGGGTGGAACTAAGGCACTAGTAAAAAAAGGACAGGTTATAGATGATAAAACCATTTTGGATATACCAGCAGGCGGAAGTGTACAAATTATTGACAAGAAAAATAAAATAGTTTTAGAATTGACAGGTAAAGTTAAGAATAAACTCTCGATTTTGGTTAAGAATGTTGAAAAAAGAACAAGTCTAACAGGTAAATTCCTTACATTCCTAAAAGAAGGAATTATTGAAAAATCATCGGATAGTTCCATGCACGAACAGAAAGCTGGTACAATATTTAGAGACGATGACATGCTTATAGAAAACGATACTGTTGAAATGGATAGTATAATAATTGATTGAAAATAGTCAGTTTGACAAATTTCTACTAAATTGCTATGCATTATTATAATGAAGACATATAGGTAATTTCAGTGTACATATAAATATGTCAAACGAGAAATGACAGAAGAATATCACCCTACATGATTGGCTTATAGTGACGCTTGTTGGTATTTGTTGGAACTTGGAACTATATTATTGATGCTATTATGCTGATAAAAAAACGGGACGCATCAGTATTGATGCGCCCCGTTGGCTTTTATTGGTATAGACCAATCAAGCAATCTTCGATTTAGATCTCAGAGAAGTACTTGATGGTGCGAACCATCTGAGAAGTGTATGAGTTCTCGTTGTCATACCAAGAAACAAC
>JAEEGL010122631.1_pt1 | contig 10263 bp, 8 predicted proteins | sample 9134231 | NCBI WGS metagenome assembly JAEEGL01 (sample SAMN16246548, study PRJNA631951) | gut metagenome | biome: gut microbiome; feature: rumen; material: fiber-attached | host: Bos | place: Iran: Karaj | collected 2018-10 | reverse complement strand
CTCTTGTCAGCCCCTTCGATATCCTTTTCGGAGAGTCTCAGCTCCACCTGGGAACGGGGCTCGGTGGCAAATTTCCCCTCTTCTCCGTTATCAAAGGGATGAGAAGATATATGCTCAAGCCACAATTTTTCTACTTTTTTGTCTATACCCTTAATGCCGTTGGCTCTAAGGCCATCGGCCACAGAAGGTGTCTCCCGGACGTTCACGTTACCGCCGGAGCCTGTTCCGCATTTGGTGTACTCGTATCCGCCTCTTCCGAACAAAGCCACCTTGTCCCCCTCCTTAAGGGGAAGGAAATCCTCAAAATTTCTGAGAAGCACCGCGGAATCAGCCGCAGCCTTCCTGCACAAAGGTTTTAAACTTTCAATAGCTTCACCTTTCATAATTTTACCCTCATCTTTTCTCTTTGCTGTCGGTCGCCCGGCGTGTACAGTTTAGTACATCATTCACAAAATAACTATACCGAATGCTTGCATGCTTACCCGACTGCCCGCACATGAAAGCCTCGGAGTAGCCCGCTACACCTGCGTTTTCATGCACGCGCATTCAAGCAAGCATTCTGCGCATTAGTCTAGTTATTTTGCGTATGCTGTACTAGTCTGTGTAAGCGAATGCCAATATGGTCTGGTTGGCGCCTTCGCTGCCTGCCGCGGGCTTTATCACGATCTCGTGAGCCGCCGCTTCGTCGGTATTTATGACCAAAGAAGTAACCGGATTATTCCAGGCGCCACTCTTGGCCGTCAACACCGTGGTCTTGAGTTTACCGTCCACGTACACATCCAGAGCGGTCTCTTTGGCTGCACTCGTCTGCTTCACAACGATGATGAATCCGGTGCAGGTCAGGGAAAGCTTCATTTCTCCGGCAGAATTCGCTTTCCTGGTCCAACCGTTAAGGAGCGCGTGGTTATCGGAATTTCCGGTGGAGGAGAATCTGGTGGTAGTCGCTTCAAAGCAACCCGTATCCACCACAAGCCCCGCTGCATCGGAATTATCGATCATAGTCGCATTGTCGTACTTTTCCCAACCCTTAAGTGAAGCGGTTTCCGGGAAAGCATAGGATGTGTCGGCCGTATCCTTTACCGCCTCCTTTATGAGATAAGCCACCAGCTTTGCGTAAAGCGCATGTCCGTTGGGATTGGGATGAACCGTGTCATTGGAGTAGTCCTTCCACTCGATGGTCTTCATGGCCTTGGGAACTTCAAGACCGGTACGGACGCTTACCATGGGCAGATCGTAGTAGGTTCCCATGGGCTTCATGTAGGTCTGGGTCTGCCCTGCATATGTTGCGTCGGAGAAAAGCAGGATCACCGCCGGCTCGTTCTCCGCCTGCAGGAACTTACGGATCAGGCCTTCGTAAGTCATTTTATTGTATATGGAATTATCGTTATTAACGGCAAATTCGATAAAGATAATGTCAGGCTTGTAGGATAGCACGTCCTCGTCGGCTCTGACTATACCCAGGTCGGAGCCTGTTCCGGAAATTGCGGCATTCACGTACTTCACGTTGTCACCTTTACCGTAATTGTCACGGATGTATTCGTAGGAAAGATAAGCATATCCCTTCTTGTAGCCCTGAGGAGTCCTGTCATAGGCGCCCTCGCCCTCGGTCACGGAACCGCCCAGATAACAGATCACGGTCTCTTCGCCTTTTTGTGCCTTGGCCAGCTTTTCCCTGAGTCTATAAGTGTTTCCGGTGCTAAGCAGACCGTTGGTGAAAAACCTCTTGTAGTACTTGTCCAGCTTGACTTCCAGTGCATTTGTGGGGTTAAAATATTCTTCGCCCTCAAAAATGTCGGGTTCGGGAGTGGGCGTAAGCGTAGCTGTGGGTGTAGGAGTATCGGTGGGTGCAACAGTGGGAGTCGGTGTGGCGGTCACCACCCAGGGTGTAGGCGTAACCTGATCGCATTCTTCACTGCCGCAGGCGGCTATGGCCGTCACCGCGAGAATCGCTGTTATACATATTAATTTTTTCATTTTGATCTCCGTTAATTTTACTGTAGATAAAAAATCCTGCATAAGTATATCACACTTATGCAGGTAAAGTCTGCCGTTTAATAGTTTTTTTATCACCAATATTTGCTTAGTGGTATACCGGGTCATATGAACAATAAGCTTAAAGCTTATCCTCTTACCCGATACTTGTTCAGCTGGTTGGCAGTAGCAATAACTTCGTTGTTTCTTGTCTTGGCTCTGGAAGCCTCTTCCTCGTTGTTGGTGGCAATAGCCGTAACGTTCTGGCTTCCTGCGGCGATCTCTTCACTGGATGCGGAAAGATGGCTGATGCTTTCAACGATCTCAAGGTTTGCACTCATGAGGTTTGAAATATTTTCCGTAATGGCTTTGACATTTTCCTCGAGGATCTGCATCTTGTTTCCGGTCTCGGTGAAGTTTTCATTAACCTCCTGGATCAGTTGTGTCTGATCGTTGGTAGCCTGAACGGATTCGTTAATCGAGTCCGAAACCAGACGAGACTTCTCGGTAAGATTTTCGATCATCTCGCCAATCCTGTTGGTAGCTGCCTTGGTCTGTTCGGAAAGAAGCCTGATCTGCTCGGCAACAACCGCAAAGCCTCTGCCTGCTTCACCTGCTCTTGCGCTCTCTATGGAAGCGTTAAGAGCAAGGAGGTTGGTCTGATTGGAAATGGAAAGGATGGTATCCGCAAAGTTTCTCATTTCCTGCATATTATTAACCAGCTCGCTCATTTCGGTAACGACTCTGTTGGTAACACCCTCGATCACCACGGTACTCTCTTTAAGCTTGTCCACATGACCGATACCTTCCTTAACTTCACTTCCTACCTGATCCGCAATGTCTGCAAGCTCACGGGCTTTGTCGGAAGTATCCTCCACAGAGGACTGGATCTCCTTGGTCTTAACGGATTGCCTTTCAGCTTCCTGGGTATTGGTCTCTGCAGCGCTTGAAACCTCGGACACGGCGCCCTTTACAGTTTCTGCAGACTCCGCAAGAGAATTCAGAAGCCCCTCTACTTCTCCCGCACCTGCCTTTACCTTGTCAGCGATCTCAAGGACTTCGGCCATAAGTGTTTCCTGCTCTCTTCCCTTGTCTTCTATCGCACCGAAGATATCACGGTTAAAAGCGTCAAGTATCAGAGGGAAGATGACCATTGAAGCACCGAGTCCCACAAGAAGAACGATCTGTGAATTGAGTTCGTCAGGCCTTACATCACAGTAATCTTTCAAAACGCTGGCGAACAGCACGATCTTAATGAAGATAACAATGACGGATCCCATTCCGGTACGGAGACTTCTTTTTTTGTCATAGTGAAGCATATAAACAAAAACTGCGGGAACAAGAAGCAGTGTGTAGGCGGTGTTTGCCGTAAAAAGCATGATGGCAATGTAATATCCCGCGAAGGTATATGCAATATAAGGGCCGAACTTGGTGGCGTTTTTCTTCTGCGCAAAGGCTATCCAAGCCCAGAAGCCTATCATCACCAGAGCCAGACCTACGGTAAATGGCTTGCACCAGGGGTATTCCTGCACCATCCGGTTTTTTGTGAACAGGAGGATAGCAACGTTTGCCAAGGCAAGCACGGAACAAACCGCAGCAAGGATGATGTTGATATGCACGTCTCTTTCATGAGCGTCCGCATATTTTCTGGCTTTTCTGTCCTCTTCGATAAACGGGAGCTTTTCATTCACCTTTTCATTGAACTTCTGCTCCATTTCTTTTTTGAGCTCATTATTGAACTCTTTCCTCTTCTCGGATAATTCCTTTGCTTTTTCTGATACTCCCATAGATCACCTCTTTCTAAAACTATCCCTCGATCGCCCAATACATTTTCGTTTATTATACACAATTATTATCATAAAATCTATAAAATAAAAAAGAAGAGTAAAAAAAGAAGCATTTCCTGATAATCCAAAATGCTTCTTTCCCTTATTGACCTTATTTTGAGCTGCTCTTAATGAGTCAGATAACTCCGTTTTAACTTTGCTCCGTGTTAGTCTTATTACGGACTATAAATCTTACTTTACAAGACCCTTATCTGTCTTCTTAACATGCTTGAATACATTTTCAAAGCGGTTAAGAGCTTCGTCGATGATCTCGGGTGTATCTGCAAGGGATGTGTAGAGACGGCTGCCTGCAAGGGTAATGATACCGTTTGCCATATAAGCGGCGCCCATCTTCTCCATGGAATCCTTGCGGACATACATCATATCCTTGTTCTTCAACAGTCCCATTGCGGACTTTATGAAACTCATGGAGGAGAAATCGAAGCTCATTGCACCTGTGCACTCCAAATGTACGATGGAGCCCTGGTTGTATGCTACGAAAGGAAGTCCGTAACGGTCTACCAGTTCCTTCAGGCCGTCACAAAGTCTGTCGCCCATACGTCCCGCAACTTCGCAGGCATTGGTTCTTTCGATCTCCTTGATGGCAGTGTAGCCTGCAAGGGATGAAAGCGGGTTGGCAGCGAGTGTACCGCCCACATAGGCTCTGTGCTTACCTGTTGCAAGGCCTGCAGCCATAAGCTGAGCATATTCCTTCTTACCGCCTACGCCGCCTGCAGCAGGATATCCGCCGGCAACGATCTTTCCGAAGATGGTGAGATCCGGAACAACGTCGAAGAAGCCTTGAGCACCTGAGAGTGCTACACGGAAGCCTGTTACTACTTCGTCGAAGATCATGAGTGCGCCGTACTTATCGCAAAGTGCGCGCACGCCCTTGTTGTATTCACGTGCAACGGGTCTGGTACCGCTCTCGGGTCCTACGGGCTCGATGAGAACAGCGGCTGTACCTCCCTTAAGCTTATTTCTCTTAAGCATAGCTTCCAGCATGTTAAGATCGTTGGGTCTTACTTCATCCGTAAGCCTGTAGGCTCCCTTGGGAATACCATGGGATTCAAGAAGATAACGGCTTCCCGGGATCTTAAGGCCGTATACCAGCTGATCTGACCAGCCGTGATAAGCTCCGCCGATCTTTATGATTCTCTTCTTACCGGTTGCGATCCTTGCAATTCTTAAAGATGCCATACATGCTTCGGTACCTGAACCAAGCATACGGAACATCTCTACGTTGGGCATATGCTTGTGGATCTCTTTAGCGATCATAAGCTCTGCTTCGTGCAGAAGTCCTGTGGTAGGTCCGCAGGTCTTGATTAGGTCGATAACCGCATCCTGAACGGGCTTGTAGTTACTTCCAAGGATCGTGGGTCCGCCTGCCTGAAGGAAATCGATGTACTTATTGCCGTCCTTATCATACATGTATGCGCCTTCGGCTTTTTCTATGCACATCGGGAAAGGCTTGTTGAATGCCAGGTTGTGCTGAACACCGCCGGGAATGTAATTCTTGGCTTCCTCGTAGATAGCCTTAGACTTGGTGCACTTCTCGTTGAAGTAGGGCAGGATCTCCTTGTTGTAGTACTCGTCATCAACCTCCCAAATAGGCTGACTGGTGAGATTTTTAAGTCTCTGATTGATCTCATTGGGATCATCCCATCTGCTGATTCCACAGTTTTCCATTTTCTTATCCTCCGTTTTTTGCTGTTCGTGATTTAATTATTTTTCTCTTCCTTCTTCGCGATCTCGTTGGTATCAATGCTGCCTCTGAACACGAAGTACTTGTCATACAAAAACTCGGTAACGAAGTTCAGACACATGTTGATGAATGTGACCAGATACTCGTTCCAGCCCAGGCTCTCCGCCAGGTAATTTCCCAGTAGCGTGGAAAGGGGTGTGAATACGCAGTAATACGCTGCCACCTTTGCCATAGCCACCGGCACATTATTGGCCGACTTGAATGTGTAACGCCTGTTCAGCGTGAAGTTCCAGATCACCGACAATACCAGAGCGATCAGGTACTTGGGCCAATAATTCCATGGGGTCAAAAGGTCCAGAAGCGTGAAGCTTCCGATCTCAATAAGACCTGCAGATATTGAAAATAGTCCGAATTTTACGGCTCTTAAAACTTCTTTTTGTTTGTCGGTCATATATATTCTCAACCTTTCTTTTGTTTGGAATACTTGAGTTTATAAACCGTTCTCATAAGCCATGCATCAAAGGCGGAAAGGGTTGCTTTCTTTCCCAATGCTCTTGTATGAAGAAAAGCTGTTGCTGCCTTTTCTGTCAGGATCTCCAGTGCAGCCAGATCTTCGGGGTCTTCGGACACTATCTGTATTCCTACGCCCTTGACCACTACCGCATTGTTCTTTTGAAGCTTAGCGGCTATCTCCGTGGGATTGTTTTCAACCACAGGGATCCTGGGTCCTATCATCTGTGCCATATCATCCAGCTGTGCGGGAAGCGGGATACCCAGCTTTGCAAATTGCTTACCTGCGGGCTCATTTACATCCATCCCCTTGATCTGAGCCTTGCAGGCTTCTTCCAAAAGATTTGCCATCTCAAAGGCTTCATCTCTTGACCTGCCGCAGATCACCACGCCGTGGTGCTCCATGAATACCACTCTCGCTCCAAGTTCATAGGCTGCGGCAACATTTCCTGCCAGCTTCTTGGTTCCGGGAAGTCCGTAACCTGCTGTATAGATATCACCCAGCTTTTCTCTCTGTTCGGGGGTCATGGCTTCGTTTTTGAAACCGCCCAGTCCCAATGCAGATGCAAAATTCTGGTGAGTGTGGATAACAAAATTTACATCCGGGAAGATCCTGTAAGCCGCAGCATGGATTCCCTTTTCACTGGAAGGCTTTCTTCTTCCTTCCCATGTCATGTCTGCCAGCTTCACCACAGCCACATCCTCGGGTTCTGTGTGAAGGTAGTCAAGACCGCTGGGAGAAATGGCAAAGGTTTCGGAATCTATGCGCTCACTGATGTTGCCCCAGGTTCTTGCCACCAGCTTTTTCTCCAGCAGCATTCTCCCTGTTTCCGCAACTCTCGCCCTTATTTCTGCAATCTTGTCCATTGTTTTCTCCTTTCGAAGTTATATTTTATGCAGATCCTAAGACCCGATCTATGTTCCATCCCAAGTGTTATACCCACCCTTTAGGGTATCCCCCTTTTAAAGATAAAAGGGGGATTTTAGGGTTTTGTTTAGGGTCTTTCTTTAAAGGGTTAATTCCCGTTTAAAGCTTTGAAATTGGCAGCATTGCTCTTATAGAGCTTTTTAAATACGGCATAGTTTTTATCGTAAACCTCTCTGTTGGCGGGATTCGGCTTAAAGCATTCCTTAACTTTTATGAGGTTTTTCGCATCATCCAGAGTGGGCATTGCTCCCGTACCTACAGCCACCAACAACGCTGCGCCTACAGCTCCCACATCCTGGGAACCTACCACAGTCTCTATGGTCCTGTCTGTAATGTCCGCAAGTATCTGACATGTGACTTTGGAAAGAGCTCCGCCGCCGACAAAACGTATGCATTCGGAGGTTTCTACTTTAGCTGCCTCACATTCCAACATCCAACGGAGGTGGAAACATATGCCTTCAAGAACGGCGCGGATCAGATCGCGCTTTCCGGTCTCGATCTTCACATTGAAGAACATTCCCGCGGCCGAAGGATCCTCGAAAGGACAGCGATTTCCGTGCAGCCAGGGAGTGAAAATGACTCCGTTGGAACCTGCGGGAACCTTGCTGACCTCGTCGGAAAGATAGTCGTAGAGGCTTGTGTACTGACTTTCAAGACTCTCCGCAACATGTTCCTTCTTCAGATAGATGTCGATCTCGTCCAGTGCCAGGTGGTTCTTCACCCACTCGAAGCACTTGCCCGCGGTCTCCATCTCCGCAAAGTAGTTGTATCTTCCGTCCGTTGCCGCCGTAATGCTTGCGATCATGGAAACGATGTCCACTACCTGCTTGTCCAAAACCGTGGAAACCCAGCCGGAGGTACCGGAATAGATATGAGTCTGTCCCTTTTCCACACAGCCTGCTCCCACGCCGATCAAGGTCGCATCTCCGCCTCCTCCGAAAACAGGCGTGCCCTCCTTAAGCCCTAAGTCCTCGGCAGCCTTTTTGGTAAGCTTCCCCGCTTCGTCAGTACATTTGATTATCCTCGGAAGATGCTCGGGATGCACTTTAAACATCTTGATCAGTGATTTATTCCAGCCCTCTTTGCCCTTGCGTGTATCATACAAAAATGTGGAGAATGCCGAATCCGTAGTCATCACGAATTCTCCTGTACACCTCGCGATGAGATATTCCTTGACATCCAGCCATTTATGCACCTTATTGAATATTTCCGGTTCGTTGTTTTCAACCCACTTATATTTCCAAACCGGATCCTTTACGCTGGTTGAAGCCGCACAGTTGATCCTGAGGCTCTTCAGCAGCTTAAAGACATTGCAGCCTGACACTTTGATCAGGCCCTTTCCCATACATTCCGCGATCTCTTTGGTCCCTCGCTGGTCCATGTAGCTCATGGGACGTCGGAGTGCCTTTGCGTCCTTGTCGACGAGAACTATGCCCTGCATCTGGGAACAGAAGGAAATGCCTGCCACCTGCTCCGGAGTGATCTCTGTCTTCTTAAACAGCTCCTTCGTGGTGTTGCACATGGCTTCCCACCATTCGTCCGCATCCTGCTCAGCGCCGCCGTTTTCCATAATGTAAAGCCCATATCCGGCATACGCGCTGGCCACCAGGCCTATGGTGTTCTTGATCTCGAAAAGGCAGGTCTTCACGCCTGTCGTTCCGAAATCGTAAGCAATAACGTAAGTCATACACTTCTCCTTTTTGAACCCCGGGGACGGGGTTATGGGTTCATTTTTTTGAACCTCGGGGACGGGGTTAGAGGTTCATTTCGTGACTTTAGTCCCGCTTTTTCTACTTGATCCCCAGTGCTGCGTACATGAATTTCAGCAATTCCTTTACCAGCATTTCGTCCGTAGGTTCACCGTTACAATATATCTTCATACGCTCGCGATAGTACTCGCAACAGAGCGAAAACTGAAGCATCATAAGCAGATTATCGAAGAAGAAAGCAAACATGTTCGGATCGATGTCCTGCCTTACCAACCCCTTGGCCTTGGCATCTCCGATGAGCTTGGAGTAAACCGTCGAAGTCACCGATTCTATCTCCTTCGCCAACTGAGGCGCAAATTTCCTGCAACCCCCGGCCGTTATCTCGTGATACATAACATAGTATTCCGTGTGTTTTCTTGCATGCTCCACCAGCCTGCGGAGGGTGATCTCCATATTACCGATGAGCCCGTTACTTTCGTCGGTCAGCTCGTCCATGACTTCATTCAGAAGCTCCAGGCTGTGCCTCACACAAGAAATAAAGAAGTCATCCTTATCCTTGTAGTACTTGTACATGACCCCTACACTAAGGCCTGACTTTTTGGCGATGTCCGCAATGTTAGCCTTGTCAAAGCCCTTCTCGGCAAATTCGCCGATCCCCGCTTCAAGAAGCTTGTTTAAAGTATCTCCGTCCAGTCTTTTATACATGCCGTACCCCATTTCGTGCGTGTTGATCGTAATCTCTTATCTTCGCGGAATTCAACGTGGAACATCCCGCAGACTGTCCCGCAAATTGTTCCGTGAATCGTCTCGCGGATATTTCCGGGGTTTCTTCTCGTGAATCGTCTCGCGGATATTTCCGGGTTTCTTCTCGTGAATCGTCTCGTGAATCCATTCGTGAACCATTGTTCACGTGTTGTCACAATTGTATCATGTATTCAAAATCTTCGCAAGGTTTTTCTTTATTTTCAGTCTGTTTAGTTTTTCACAAAGTAGAGGAGGGGGGGACATTACGGGAGGATTTTGGCTCAGTGGAGGGTTTTGCTGTGTAGGGTCAATGAAAATGCTTCCGGAAGGGCATATGTCCCGGGAAATCTTTGGCTCAGTGGAGGGTTTTGCTTTGTAGGGTCAATGAAAATGCTTCCGAAGGGGCATGTTTTCCGGGAAATCTTTGGCTCAGTGGAGGGTTTTGCTTTGTAGGGTCAATAAGATAGTTTCCGAAGACATTTTTTTCCGGAAAATCATTGACTCTACAGAAGATTTTGCCACTCGGAGTCAAAATCCCCTATTCTACGGACTAAAAAAGCCGCGCGCTATGCCCGAATCGGCGTTACGCGTGGCTTGAAACATTTTTCTGTTTTCCTCAGCTGTTAAGTTAAGTATTCTGCGCCTTCCTCCGCTATTTCTTTAAAACTTCCGCTGCCTTATCCTTGTACAAGGCATATCTCTTCCCGACGGAATACACAAATTCCCCGTTTTCGATCATCTTTTGGATCTCCTCGTCGGAAGCCCACTTCACATCCACGGTTTCGCCGGGCTGAAGCTTAACATCCTTAAGGTCCACATCTTTCTTTATAAGGAAGATGTCCTGGAAATAATTCTTGTTGGCATAGGTCG
>JAEEGL016793997.1_pt1 | contig 10264 bp, 10 predicted proteins | sample 9134231 | NCBI WGS metagenome assembly JAEEGL01 (sample SAMN16246548, study PRJNA631951) | gut metagenome | biome: gut microbiome; feature: rumen; material: fiber-attached | host: Bos | place: Iran: Karaj | collected 2018-10 | reverse complement strand
GTGAGCTGCCTGTTCAACCCCTTCCTGCGCCTCATCGGCAGCGTAGTGGAACTGTTCGGCTTCCCGAACCCCGCCACCACTCCCTTCGACGGGGCCTCACAGGAGGTGCAGGCCGCGCTGGTGGCTTCCCTCCCCTATAGCGTCGCCACCCTGCACTCCCTGTTCAACGTCATCAATACCCTGATACTTATCTGGTTCGTTCCGGTGATAGAAAAGATAGTGACATGGATGGTCCCGGCCCCTAAGGAAGGTGACGAGGTATTCCGCCTCAAGTACATAAAGGCCGGACCTCTCAGCACCGCCGAACTTTCCCTGAAGGAGTCCCAGCAGGAGATTATCCATTTCGGAAATATATGCCGGAAGGGGCTGGATTATGTCAGGAGTGCCATTGAAGCCAAGACGGAGGAAGAGTTCGAGGCGACGAACGAGAAACTTGTCAAGTACGAGGAGATAACGGACCGCATCGAATTCGAGATCGCGCACTACCTCGGGGAGGTCGCGAAAGGCCGTGTCGGTTCTGAGGCCCTGGCCCGAATAAAAGGCTCCTACCGCATTGTGGGCGAGATGGAGAGCCTCGGCGACTCAGGAGAGGCGATTGGCCGTATGCTGAAGCGGATATGGTCCCGCGGCAGGAAGTTCACCCCGGAGATGCTCTCCAAGATGAACGGCATGATAGACCTGCTCGATGCGGCCTACGACGCCATGATAGACAACCTCTCCATCCCTATACATGAGATAAAGGACATCAGGAACGCTTCCGAAGCCGAACAGGCGATAAACGAGAGACGCGACGCCCTCCGCGAGGAGCACCTGAACAACCTCGAAAAGCCCGACTACCAGTATGAGACGGGTGTCTTCTACATGGACATAGTCAACGAACTGGAGAAGATGGGCGACTTCGTGATCAACATATCCCAGACCCTGCTTAAAGTTAGCGATGAATAGGTGGCCGCTCCTCATATGCGCCCTTTTGCTGGCTTGCTGCGCTCCCCGCGGGACGAAAGTCGCGGAGCCGCGGCACATACCGGAGCTGAAGGTCCCGAGCGTCCTGGGAAGCGATGAGGAGAGGCATGATTATATCCTCGACCACTGGTGGGACGGCCTGCTGAAAGGTAAGGGGACGACGGATTCCACCCTTATCCTGGGGGTCCCGAAAGGGGAGGTCGAGCAGCACGCCTCCAACTATATCATGCTCCTGAAGCAGGTTCCCCTGCCAAAGGCGCAGAAGTGCGTCAGCAAGCTTTTCGCGGACATTGAGAAAACCCACGCCGCGGACACGGCGTCCCGTCTTTTCCCCGCGCTGACAGGGGTGATGAACCGCTACATGTATGATCCGAACTCGCCCATGCGCAACGAGGACCTCTACCTCCCTTTCGTCACGGCGCTGGCCGAGTCCCCCTTCACTCCCGAGGACATGAGGGCGGCATACCGGCACGACCGCGACATGTGCTCGCTGAACCAGTTCGGGCAGCAGGTCCCTGACTTCCGCTTCCGCACGCTGAAAGGGCGCACGCTGCGTCTGTACGGGGTCAGGGCGCGCTACACCATGCTCTTCTTCTCCAACCCCGGCTGCCACGCCTGCAAGGGGATAATCGACGAGGTGATGGGGAAGGAATATATCCCCAAGATGCTTTCCGACGGTACCCTCGCGGTGGTGAACGTCTACATCGACGAGGACCTCAAGGCATGGAAAGAGTATGCCGTGAACTACCCCCAAAGCTGGTTCAGCGGCTACGACCCGGATTACATCATCCGCTCCGACGTCCTGTACAATGTCCGCGCGATCCCGTCCCTGTACCTGCTGGACGAGGAGAAGAGGGTGATCATGAAGGACGCCCCGACAGAAAACGTGCTCGCTTACCTTGACCACATAAACACGCAGAAGATATGAAGATCCAACGCAAACTCTGGGCCCGGGTCCCTTCCGGAAAACCCGTCTACAAGTACAAGATCACCAACGACTCCGGCGCTTACGTCGAACTCTGCAGCATAGGCGCGGGGATAGTCTCCATCAGCGTGCCCGACCGCAAGGGCAAGCTCGGCGACGTGGTCCTCGGCTACCGCAAGCCCCTCGACTACATAGGCGACGGCCCCTGCTCGGGGAAATGCCCCGGCCGCTATGCCAACCGCATCGCGAAAGGCCATCTGGAGGTCGCCGGGAAAGTATATGAACTCCCGATAAACAACGGCCCCAACCACCTCCATGGCGGTCCCGAAGGTTTCCAGAACCAGGTCTGGGCGTCCCGCAAGCACAACGGAGGAGTCGAATTCAAGTACGTCTCCGAGGACGGCGAGATGGGCTATCCCGGCAAGATGGTCGTTGTCGCGCGCTACGAATGGACCGAGGCGAACGAGCTGCGCCTGACCTTCCGCGCCCGCACCGAGGCCGAGACCGTCGTGAACCTGACGAACCATGTATATTTCAACCTCGAAGGCAAGGGCAGCGTGCTTAGGCACTACCTCCAGATGAACGCCTCCGAGTACCTGCCTACCGACCCGACCCTCATCCCCGTCGGCGCACCGGAGCCCGTTCACGGCACCCCCATGGACTTCCGCAAGTCCAAGACCCTCGGACGTGACATACGTAAACCTTTCCCCGCCCTTCAGTACGGCAAGGGCTACGACGCCTGCTACGTGCTCGACGGCTGGCGCAAGGGCCAACTGCAGGAAGCGGCTGAACTCTTCTCCAAGCCCAGCGGCCGCTTCGTCAAGGTCTTCACGACCCAGCCCGGCCTTCAGGTCTACACCGGCAACTGGCTCGAAGGCTGCCCCGTCGGCAAGAAGGGCCGCATCTGGCACGACTACGGCGCAGTGGCGCTCGAGTGCCAGCATTTCCCGGATTCCCCCAACAGGAAAGACTATCCTTCCACAATCCTGAAGCCGGGCAAGACCTTCCATGAGGCCATAATATTCGCATTCGGAGCACGATGAAGCAGTATCTCGACCTCCTTCGGGAGATAATGGAAAATGGAGTGGTCAAGACGGACCGCACCGGGGTGGGCACGAAGAGCATCTTCGGCCACCAGATGCGTTTCGACCTGTCGGAAGGATTCCCCTTGCTGACCACCAAGAAGGTCCACCTGAAATCCATCATCTACGAACTGCTGTGGTTCATCAGCGGGGACACCAACGTCAAATACCTGCAGGACCACAAAGTTTCCATCTGGGATGAATGGGCCGACGAAAACGGCGATCTGGGACCGGTGTACGGCCATCAGTGGCGCGCCTTCCCCAAGCCGGGCGGCGGCTCGGTGGACCAGCTTTCCCAGGTCATCGACCTCATCTGCAACCACCCCGACTCCCGCCGCATGCTCGTCTGTGCCTGGAACCCGGGGGAGGTCGAAAGAATGGCCCTTCCTCCCTGCCACTGCCTCTTCCAGTTCTACGTCGCCGAAGGGAAGCTGAGCTGCCAACTCTACCAGCGCAGCGCGGACACCTTCCTCGGCGTGCCGTTCAACATCGCATCCTATGCCCTCCTGACCATGATGATAGCGCAGGTGGCGGGCCTGAAACCCGGGGAGTTCATCCATACTACCGGCGACACCCACATCTACCTGAACCATTTCGAGCAGGTCCGCGAGCAACTCTCCCGCGAGCCGCGTCCGCTTCCGAAAATGGTCCTGAACCCGGAGGTGAAGAGCGTTTTCGATTTCAAATACGAAGATTTCACACTTGAGGGCTACGATCCCTGGCCCGCAATAAAAGCACCCGTAGCAGTATGACAAAATGCATCATAGTGGCCGTGGCCGACGATTGGGGCATAGGCGTGAAAGGCGACCTCCCCTGGCACATCTCCGAGGACCTGAAGTATTTCAAGGAGGTCACCCGGGGCTATCCCGTCATCATGGGCCGTACGACCTATTTCTCCCTGCCGTTCCGTCCCCTGAAGGGCCGCAAGAATATAGTGCTGAACCTCGGCGGCGACCCCATTCCCGAGGTCAGCTGCGTCTATTCCTTCGACGAGGCTTTCGCCGAAGCCGAGGCGGAGGGTAAGGACAGGTGCTTCGTCATGGGAGGCGCCTCCGTGTACCGCGCCGCCCTGCCGATGATGGACCGCCTGTACATCACCCACGTCCACACCGTGGTGCCCGGGGCTGACGTGTTCTTCCCGGAGATCGACCCTGAGATCTGGGAGGAGGAGAGCCGCAGCGAGACGCATACGGATCCCGAGACGGGATACCGCTTTGAATTCACGGTCTACCGGAGGAAGTAGTAGACTTATTGGTTAGTAGTGTTTTATGAGTAAGGAAAGGGAAAAATTCGGCAGCAGTGTCGCTGTCATGTTGGCGATGGCGGGATCAGCCATCGGCCTCGGGAACATCTGGCGTTTCCCCTATATGGTCGGACAGAACGGAGGTGCGGCCTTCATCCTGGTGTACCTTTTCTGTGTCCTGTTCCTTTCGCTGCCGATATTCATTTCGGAATCGGTCATCGGCAGGGCTGCCCAGGCCGGGACTGTCGGAGCCCTGCGAAAGCTGGCCCCCGGCACACGCTGGAGATTGATGGGAATGCTCATAGTCGTAACCCCTCTCGTCCTCCTGTCCTACTACAGCGTGGTAGGAGGCTGGTCGGTGGGTTATTTCTGCGAGTCGGTAGTCCGCGGATTCTCCCTTTCGGCTGACGACCGCTTCGCATCCTTCATCTCCTCCGTGTGGACCCCTATCATCTATCATACGGTCTTCCTCGGACTCACGGCTTTCATCGTGATAGGCGGCGTGAAATCCGGAATCGAGAGGTTCAACAAAGTCTCCCTTCCGCTGCTGTTCGTGCTCATAGTGGTGCTGACCGTCTATTCCATTTCGCTTCCCGGTGCCATGGCGGGGGTGTCCTTCCTTGTTAAGCCTGATTTCAGCCAGCTGACCTTCCGCTCGTTCGCCGATGCGATGGGCCAGAGTTTCTTCTCCATGTCCCTGGGCATGGGCGCCATCCTGATCTATGCTTCCTACATGAAGCAGAACGGCTCCCTGCTTGGGACCGGCACGGGAACAGCGGTCTTCGACTTCCTTTTCGCCCTTCTGGCGGGATTCGCCGTCATGCCGGCGGTGTTCGCTGCGGGAATCGAGCCGGGTGCGGGTCCGGGGCTCATCTTCGACTCCTTCCCCTTCATCTTCGGGACCATGGGGCAGTCCCTCCCGCTGCTGAGCCGGGTCATGTCCATCCTGTTCTTCTTCACTATCGTCATAGCAGCCCTGACTTCCTCCATTTCCGTGTTCGAGGTCATCGCCGCGCACCTTGTCGAAGAGAAACAGTTCTCCCGCCGCAAGGCTGTCGCAGTCGTTTTCGTCATAGCGTGGCTGATGGGCATACTGTGTTCCCTGTCTTTCGGCCCCCTGTCAGGCTTCAAGATCGGGGGGAAGATCATCTTCGACCTGTTCGATTTCGTGACATCCAACTTCCTGATGACAATCGGGGCCTTCCTGTTCGTGATTTTCGTGGGCTGGAAGATGGATAAGGAGAAGGTCCGCGAGGAACTGACCAACGGAGGGAAACTCCGTCTCAGCGGCAAGCTGTTCGAGCCCCTGTGGTTCATGATAAGGTATGTCGCGCCAGTGGTCATAGTCCTCATCTTCATCACCAACCTGATCTGATGAACGCCACCGTCAACACCTCCTGCCTCAAGTGCGGCTGCGCCTTTACCATGGACGCGGTCCCGTCGGTCGATGTCTGCGCGGACCCTTCCCTGAAGGAGAAGGTCCTTTCCGGGGAACTGTTCAAGTGGACCTGTCCCTCCTGCGGCACCGTGAATCTCGTGAAGTATCCCCTCATGTACCACGACCCTTCACAGAACCTGCTGCTGGTGCTTTCGGACGCGCCTCTGAACGCATCCGAGATTCCCGCGGGAATGACGGCGCGGCGCGTGCGCAGCGTAGGTGAACTGGTCGAGAAGATAAAGATTTTCGATGCGGGCCTGGACGACGTGGCCGTTGAACTATGCAAGTTCGTCACCATCCGGGAAATGGACCGCAGTGACGTCGAGCTGAAGTTCGTCAGCCTTGAAGGCGCGGACCACGAGATGATTTTCACCTATCCAGACAAAGGGGAGATGCAGATGCTGTCGGTCGGATTCAACGTCTATGAGGATTCCTGCGCCATCCTCTCCCGCCACCCTTCGGTCAAGCCCTCCGGCCTTGCCACAGTCGACGCTTCCTGGCTCAGGGATTACCTGGGATAAGATTATTTCCAGCCCTGGGCGGTGACGGGCAGTTCGGCGCCGGAAGGGAGCACGAGGCTGGTGCCGGCTTCGGGAAGGGCGAGGTGGCCGATGATGGCGAAGTCCTGGAAGTCCCTGCGGAAGGCCTCTGCCTTGAGGATGGGCACCGTGAAGAGCAGCTGGAAGTCGTCGCCACCGTTCATGGCAGCGGACATCGGATCGATGTCGAGTTCCTTCCCGAGCGCGAAGGAATTGCCCTCGAAGGGTATCATGTCGGCATAGACCTTCACCCCGAGACCGCTGTCGCGCCCGAGGCGCAGCACGGCGTCGGCGAGCCCCCGCGTGACCAGCACTCCCCCTGAAGGGATGATCCCTGCCTCCTGGAAGCGGGCGGAAAGATTCAGCGGCAGCTCGGGCTTGAGGTATGCGCCCACGATCATGCGGTTCCGCCCGAGGACATCGGGAGCGCCGGCTTCGGATTTCTCAGCCCCGGCGTTCCTTCCTGAATCGCCTGACTCCCGCTCGAACTTCACTCTCTCCCTTTCCAGGAGCTGCTGCCCGAGGTAGGCCGCCCCGAGCCTTCCGGACACGCAGAGTAGGTCCTTCGTAGCCGCAGTGCCCTTGCCCTTACTCACGCCGGCAGGGACAGTTCCCGCTGCCGAGACGCTGAACGCCAGACCGTTGCGCGAGGGAGCCAGATCCAGCAGGACCTGCCTGTAGCCATGTTCCTTCGCAGCGGCTACCACCCCTTCCCAGAGCTGCCTGACCTGCGGGAAGTCCAGTTTCGCGGAGATTCCGAGCTGCACTTCGAGGACGCGGGGGTCCGCAAGGGAAGCGTAGAGTTCGCCCGTCACCGCGACGACGCCCTTGTAGCCGAGGTGCTTCAGCGGGAAGTACACCAGGTCGAAGTCTATGCCCTCCAGCAGCATGCGCGAAGCGCTCACCACCGACGCACCGGCGGAAGGTTTGATTGAAGCCTTTCCGAAAGGTTTGAAAGGGGTTCCCTCGTAAAGGGCGCGAATAGCGTCTATCCTGCCGAGTTCGGCGAAAGTGGTTTCTGCCATGGTCCTTTGAATTTAGTGCAAAAGTAGCAAAAAAAAGCAGTATCTTTACCAGATATGAAGAAAGTCATCCTTATAGCAGCGGCCATCCTTGCCGCACTGCCCCTTTCCGCCGCGAAGTCCAAGGGACCGGCGAGCATCAAGGTTATTTCCTACAACATCCGCATGGGTACGGCTGGCGACGGCCCCAACTCCTGGGAGTTCCGGGCTCCCGCATCCTCGATCATGATCAACGATCAGGACCCCGACATCTTCGGCCTGCAGGAAGCTTTCTCTTTCCAGGCGGAGTACCTCAAGCAGTCTTTCACGAAATATAAGTATATAGGTGTGGGACGTGATGACGGAAAGAAAAAGGGAGAGATCATGGCCATCTTCTACAACAGGAAGCGCATCGCCTTGAAGAAATGGGGGACATGGTGGCTTTCCGATACGCCCGAAACCCCCTCCAAGGGATGGGACGCCGCCTGCTACAGGACTGCGACATGGGCCCTTATGAAGGACAAGCGCAGCGGCCGACTTTTCTGGTACGTGAACACCCACCTGGACCATAAAGGCCACGAGGCCAGGGCGAAGGGACTCAGCCTGATCATGGACAAGATCGCTGAAATGAACGCGGAAAAGAATCTTCCCCTGATACTGACGGGGGATTTCAACATGAAGTATTCCGATCCTTCGATGAGCGAGGTTCTGGTCCGAATGAAGGACGCACGCGAAACGGCGGCTGTCACCGACCATCACGACACCTACAACGCCTGGGGCAAACGCTCGGCCCTCATAGACTACATCTTCTATACCGGCTTCAGCAGCTGCACGGAGTACCACACCATCACCAAGTCTTATTTCGGAAGGACCTTCATCTCGGACCATTTCCCCATCAGCGCGGTGCTGGTATTCTGAACATTTTTCCATACCCCCTTTTGCTTTTTAAGCAAATAAGGTCTATCTTTGCGGTCCCTTAATCAAAAAGAGGCTTTACACACACATTTTATAATGAAAAATTACTTTGATCTGAAAGGCCAGGTAGCCGTCGTAACAGGCGCCTCGACAGGACTCGGACTGCAGATGGCCAGGGCTTTTGCCAACCAGGGAGCCAATCTGGTCCTACTCGCCCGCCGTCAGAACCTTCTGGATGAGAACGCAAAGTCCATCCACGAACAATTCGGCGTCGAGGTACTTCCCTTTGCATGCGACATTACCGACACCGAAAGGGTGAAGGCGGCCGTGAAGGCCACGATGGACCGCTTCGGCCGCGTGGACATACTCATGAACAACGCAGGCACCGGAGCCGTCGCTCCCGCGGAAGAAATCACCGACGACCAGTTCCGTCACGAGATGGAAATCGACCTCTTCGGCACTTTCGTGTGCTCCCGTGAGTTCGGAAAGGAGATGATCAAGGCTAAATACGGCCGCATCATCAACATCGCCTCTATGTACGGCCTTGTGGGCAACCTCATCTGCGGCAGCGCGCCCTATCATGCCGCCAAGGGAGGCGTCGTGAACTTCACCCGCGCCCTCGCCGCCGAATGGGGCAAGTACGGCATCACCGTGAACAGCATATGCCCGGGTTATTTCTACACGGACCTGACCACCGCGACCCTGGACAGCGACTATTTCCAGGCCATCGCCAAGCAGAACATCCCTCTGGCACGCTACGGAAAGGAAGGCGAACTGGACAGCTGCGCCCTTTTCCTGGCTTCCCCTGCCAGCACCTATGTCACCGGCCAGAACATTGCCGTGGACGGAGGTTATACCTGCGTTTAACAACTGATTCTCAGCGCTTTATAAGCGGGAGTCGGTTTTCTCCGGTCCCCGCTTTTTTGTTTTTCTCGCAAAAAACGCTTAACTTCCCGCTATGAAACGTTTCTTCTTATTCGCAGCCGCAGCCGCAGCACTCTTATTCCTTTCGCTGAAGGCCTCCGCATGGGGAGGAATAGGCCACCAGACCACGGTGGCCGTAGCCATGAGGCACATTACCGATAAAGCCCGCCGCAACATCGAGGCTTTCTATCCCGGTCCCGTGGTCAAGGACGCATCCTGGATGGACAAGCACCGCAGGGACGCCGAATACGCCTACACCGGCTCCTACCATACGATGGCGATGAACCACGACGGCATCTACGACCCGACCTGGCGCATCGAGAAGGGCGGGGACTGCGTGACAGGACTCCGCTTCTCCGACTATTGCCTTTCCCACATGGACCAGCTCCATCTGACCGATTCGGCGAAGATCTTCCAGGTCAGGATACTCATCCACATAGTCGGGGACATGCACTGCCCCTGCCACTCCTACATCATGCCGGAGCGCAACCAGTGGAAATGTACCTTCCGGGGCGAGCACTACCGTTACCACGGCTTCATCGACCATATCCCCGACCTGATGTTCGAGGGTATGACCATAGACGAGATCGCAGAGAAGGTCGATACCTGGAAGAAGGGCCCCATTCGCAAGATTTGCAAGGGCACTTTCGAGGACTGGGCGCAGGAGATATGCGACCGTGACCAGGAAATCTACAGGGTGAACCCTTACGGCACGAAGGAGCTCGATCCGGACACCGTCGAGAAACTCCGTCCCTGCATCGAGGAGGCCCTTGCGGTAGGTGGTTACAGGCTGGCATTCCTGCTGAACAAGTATTTCGATTATTGATGAGCAGACCTGCAATCTGCGTCCTGGCCTTCCTGCTGGCCGCCTCGTGCGGGTCCGGGGAAGAGAACACCGCGGGCACGCTGAGTGTTTCGGGGCGGATAATCAGCCTTGATGCCCAGGGGACGCCTGCTAAGGTGACGGTCACCTCCGGCATGAGCTGGGTGGTCGAAACAGAGTCGGACTGGGTCCATGTCTCCCCGGAGATGCTCCGGGTGCCGACTGGAACCGTCAGTGAAAAGGAGGTCACAGCCAGCGCCGAACCCAATCCGGACGCCGAGATCAGGGAGGGCCGCTTCAAGATAAGCACCCATGATGCGGATGTCTCCCTCATCGTTATACAGGCAGCCTCGGAAAAGCAGCCCGAGGTTCCCGACACGGATTACACCAATCCCCTTACCACCTCCAGCT
>JAEEGL016329750.1_pt1 | contig 10264 bp, 6 predicted proteins | sample 9134231 | NCBI WGS metagenome assembly JAEEGL01 (sample SAMN16246548, study PRJNA631951) | gut metagenome | biome: gut microbiome; feature: rumen; material: fiber-attached | host: Bos | place: Iran: Karaj | collected 2018-10 | reverse complement strand
GGCTGTATCCGGACTACCGGGCGGCGTCCGTCGAGTTCGCCGCCGGGCCGGACCCGCTGGCGGACCTCGTCCTGCCGCGGGACCTCGAGGGCGCGGACCTGCCGGCGCCGCTCCTGGACCTGAAGCCCACGAGCGTGGTCGTGCCGACGCTGAAGGGCCGCAAGGCACTGCGGCCGGTGCTGGCGGTCAGCACCAACCTCCTCTACGACATCGCTTACGTCCCCAAATACGGCCTGACTTCGATCCCCAGCCTCAGCGTGGAGTATTACCCGCGGAGCTACGGCCGCTTCTCGTTCGGGGCCGACGTCGAATGGCCGATGTGGCGCCACTGGGACCAGCACCGCTTCTTCCAGATCCAGAACATCACGCTGAATGCGCGCTGGTACTTCTCGCCGCGGTACAAGCACGATTTCCGCGGCCCGTACGCGATCGCCAGCGTCAACGGTTTCCGCTACGGCATCGGTTTCAACGCCACGCAAGGCTGGGAGGGCGAAGGCCTCGGCGCCGCCGTGGGCGTGGGCTACAAGCGCAGCCTCTTCGGCTCCCGGCGCCTGTTCTGGGACGCGGGCGTGGCCCTGGGCTATTTCCACAGCCGCTACGACCCTTACGTGTGGGGCGACGATCCGACGCTCCGCTACTACTACGACTACAACGGCCTGGCGGAGAACTTCGTCTGGCGAAACCACGCCCTGGACTGGCTGGGGCCGATGCGCGTGTGGTTCTCCGTGGGCGTGGACCTGTTCAACCGCAAAAACTCCGGCAGATGATGATGCGGCGGTCCTTCATATCCCTGCTGTCTGCGCTGGTGCTGCTCGGCGCCTGCACCATCCAGCCGCCGCTGTACCTGCGCGAGACGCTCGCCGTCGAGGTCGAGCTCAAACCGCAGGCCGACGTGGACCGGATGTGGCAGCCGGACTGGCGCACGCTCTGGACCTTCCGCTGGAGCGAGGACGCGCTCGGCCCGCTGGGCTACAAGGTGCCGCCCAGCTTCCGCGCGCACGTGTATCCATTAGATGAGCGCGGGGCGCACGCCCGCCACGACGTGTACAACTTCTTCGGGCTGACCACGGAGTTCCCGGTGGTGTTCGGGCACTACGATTTCCTCTTCCACAACAACGATTCCGAGGTCCTGCTCTTCTCCACGGCTGAGGGCACTGTGGATGATGTCTTCTGCAACACGCGCATCTTCTCGCGCGGTCTGAAGGCCTCCACGCCCGTGTCCACGGTCCAGCAGAAGCGGCAGAGCGGCGCCGCCAAGGCGGATGCCGACATCGAGATCGAGGAGCCGGTGGCGCTGATGCCCGACGCGCTCTTCTCCTGCCTGGACGCGAACCGCCTGATCCCCAGCGACCTCTCGCAGTACATCCGGCGGGAGTACCGCTACGTGCTCCGCATCGTGGAGCTGCTCTATCCGGCCACCTATATCCACCTGGTGCAGGTCCGGCTCGTCAACAACGACGGGCGGGTCATCGGCAGCCCCAGCGGCGCGGCGCTCACGGGCGTGGCCGACGGGGTCAACCTCAGCGCCCGCGTGAGCGCGGCGGCCACCGTGAGCGTCCCGTCGGATGTGTATATGGACCGGGAGCGGGACGTGCTGGCCACGCGCGTGCTCTCGTTCGGCATCCCGGGCTGCGACCCGTACGATCCGAAGAGCGTGGCCGCCACGACGAGCCGGCATTTCCTCGTGCTCAACGTGGCATACAACAATGGTAGTCATCGGAATATCCGCATCGATATCTCGGACCAGTTCCGGGCCCTGCCGCTCGGCGGGATCATCGACCTGGAGCTCGACGTGGACGACTTCCCGCCCGAAGGGGGCGCGGAGGGCGGCTTCGAGGCCCTGATCGAGGACTGGACGGAAGAGACTGGACATGCAACAATAATTAATTAACAATCAATACTTTATGCGTATGAAAAAAGTAATTATCCTCGCAGCTGTCGCCATCGCGGCGATCGCCTGCAGCAAGACCTACCAGGTCGACCCCAGCGCCTCCAAAGGCACCGCGATTGGGTTCAACACCTGGGCGGAGCAGTTGACCAAGACCCGCGACCAGGGCTCGAGCACCTTTGCCGCCGGCGATGATTTCGCCGTGTACGGCTACAAGGAGAAGGGCACCGAGAAGGTGACCGTGTTCGACGACGACGTGGTCTCCACCACGGACGGCACCACCTGGACCTACACGCCGCTCCGTTTCTGGGACACCAACTACGACGCCTACACCTTCTTCGCCGTCTCCCCTGCCGCCATCGGCACGGCCGGTACGGTGGATCCCCAGAACGGCGAGATCACCAGCGCCACGATCACCTTCGGCGGTGATGACAACGACATCCTGGTCGCCAACAAGAAGACGGTCAACAAGACCGACGCTCCCGAGCCGTTCGCCGGCTTCGCTACGGTGCCCCTCGTGTTCAACCACGCCGCCTCCCTGGTGGACCTCAAGGTCAAGAAGACTCCCAATCTCAAGGACGCTGTCGTGACCGTGTCCGCGTTCAAGCTCGCGAACATCTTCACGGAAGGCGCGCTGTCGGTCAACGATGCCTACACTTCGACGCACCCGGTGATCAGCTGGAGCGACGCCACGCCCGGCGAGTATCTCCCGGCTGACGGCGTGACCCCCGTGGACATCTCTTCTCCGATCGTGATCGCCGAGGACACGGCTTTCGATCCCGCAAGCCCGGCCACCCCGGCCGCCGCCACCGACCTGATCACCAGCCTGGTCGCGAAGCCCCAGACGTTCGCCACCACGGGTGATGCCCGCCAGGCGGTCGAGCTGACCTACCAGATCGCCATGGGTGACGACATCATCGAGCACACCGGCACGCTGTATCTGTCGGACTTCGACATCGTGGACAATGCCAGCCAGGACGACACCAAGGTGGCTGCCTGGGAGCCCGGCAAGCACTACACGTTCTACATCACGCTGGATGCCAACGTGATCACCTTCTCCGCCACCATCACCGACTGGGTGACGGCGGACGGCTACCACTATCTGGTTAAGTAAGTATCTGAATCCCAGCATGGTGAAGCGCTTCATACGCATCGCAGCAGCTGCCCTGGCCGCACTCTCCCTCGCGGGAGGGTGCGCCCGGACGGCCGACCCGTCGGCGGACCAGGCTCCCCGGGAGCCGATCCGCATCGACGCCGGGTCGCTGCTGCTGCAGGATGACGGCGCGCTCACCAAAGCCGGAGACGACTGCGTGCTGAAGGAGGGCGATTTCGTGGCGGGGCAGGATGCCATCGCCGTCTACGCCACCCGCCAGGGCAACGGTTCGCAGACCCTGGTTTTCGACGGCACCGTCGTCTCCAAGAACACGGGCGGCTGGGTGTACGAGCCGCTCAAGTTGTGGGACTGGCAGACGGAGGGCGACCAGTACGATTTCATCGGCGTGTATCCGGCGTCCGGAGTCCAGACTTCCCGGACGGTCAGCGCCGGGACGCTGGCGCTCGTCACGCCCTACAGCCTGCTCTCCCCCGCAGACACGTATGACCTCCTGTATGCGGTCACGCGCCGCCTCGGCAACGAATCCAACCGCCACCGGACGGTGGAGCTGGCCTTCAAGCATATGCTCAGCGCCGTGCGCGTGGTGGTCCACGACGATTCCGGACACACCGGCTTCAGCGTGGATTCCTACGAGTTCCGGCACCTGGTCGTGGCCGGGTCGGCCAAGGCCACCCTGGACGCGTTCGGGGCGCCGGTCTTCTCCTGGATTGACGTGATGCGCAATGCCAGCGCCGTCCGCAGTCGCACCGACATCGGTGCCGCCCTGGTGGGCGAGAAGGAGGAGGGCGCGCACGAGTACGCCGGCCCCTTCGACCTCTTCATCCCGGGCGACTTGGCCGACACCAGCGACGGCAGCGACAATCCCGAGCGGATGCCGCACCTCGTCCTGAAGTACACCCCGGACGGGGATGTGCAGCAGACGGCGGACATCTTGCTCAAGGACATCCCGGGGATCACCCGCTGGGAGCCGGGGGTCAAGTACACCTACCATATCAACATCCGTCTGGACGGCGGGGTCATCGTGACCGTCATCACGACGGAATGGGATGACGCCGAGGCCGAGACGCCTGGCCTGATCATCAATTGATTATGAAGAAGATACGACTCGCACTCCGCATTGCGGTCCTGGTGGCCGCGCTGCTCGCCGCCTGTTCCTGCCACAAGGAAGGGGCGCGCCGGGGCGGTGTCGTGAGCTTCCGCTTCAGCACCGTCGCCCCGACGACCCGCGCCACCACGCCCGGGGACGGCGACGCGTCCGACGGCGGGGGTATCTTCCTCACGGACGGCAAGCCGGACCTGGTGATCCTGGTCGCCAGGCAGGACGGTGCCGTGGTCAAGCGCTTCGACATCGCCGCTCCGGACACCGATGTCGTGCTGCAATCGGCCACCGAGACCGAGGCCGTCGTGGCCTTCGACCTGTCCGACGAGGGCGCGGGCGACTACCTCGTCTTCGCCGTCGCCAACGATGCCGGCGCGCTCACGCAGGGCATCAGCAGCGTCTCTGCGCTGGAGGCCCTGACCCTCACGGAGGCGCAGATCCCCGACGGGCGGATCCCCCTCTCCGCCAGGGGCTCTTTCACCGTTTACGAGGAGATGAACGGCCAGGTGAGCCTGGAGCTCATCCGTTGCGTAGCCAAGGTGTCCGTGGAGTTGGTCAACAACACGGGCGCGGAGTTCTCGCTGACGGATTTCCGGGAGGAATTCAGCCGGATGCGCCCGGACCGCGCGTTCGTACTGGCGCAGGATGCCACGATGCCCGCAGGCGCCGTGGCAGGCACGCTCTCCGCCGAGGTGGCGAGCCTGACGGTCCCGGCCTTCGACGACGCGGCGGAGACGGAACCTGGACGCCTGACGGCCGGTTCGTGGTACGTCTTCCCGAGCACGGGGCCGTACACCAGCGCGATCAGCTTCACGCTGGACGGAACGGCCTATTCCTTCCCCGACCTGTCCGTGACGGATTCCCGCCAGAAGGACATCCCCTCACTGGAGCGCAACCAGCACCTGCGCATCGTCACCCGCATCAGCCGGGGACAGGTCTCCTTCAACTTCGAGGTGGCCGAGTGGGATCTTAAGGATGAAGCAGTAGAATTCGATTGACATGATGAGACGACTCCTGCATATTGCCCTTGCTTTCGTGGTCCTGGCTGCAGTCTCCTGCACCCGGGAGCAGCTGGTGCCATACGGGGAGGACCTCCCGATGGGGGTCTCCACGATGCTCACCATCCCGTTCGGGGCGCAGATGCTGCCCGAGGTGAGCGTGGGCACCAAGGCGGATGCGGGCGTGGTGAACGAGTCGCACATCCACGACATCTACGTATACCTCTTCGACAAGCAGGACAACAACCGCAAGGTATACGGACGCTATTTCAATTTCGAGCACAAGGAGTCCACGCTCGCGGCGCTCAACGCCCGCAACAGCGAGTGCTGGTACGTGGAGAACAAGGACCTGGAAGGCGGGGTCGACAAGACGCGCGGCGCCGTGAAGATATCCACCGTCACGCGCCCCGACGTGGTCGTGGTCCTGCTGGCCAACGTGGACAACGACGTCACCACGGTGGACGCGGACGACGTGGTCGGCAAACTCAATGCGGTGACCGACCTGGAGGAGCTCCGCAGCCTGTCCGTCAGCCTGGAGCAGGATGTGGTGAACCGCAAGAACCTCTTCCTGATGCTGGGCACGCTCGGCTACGAAGACGGGCGCACGGTCAGCACGGCCGACATGCACTGGAACAATCCCGTGACCAGCGATTCGGCCTATGATCCGGACTACCGCGTGGTGCTCCGCAGCGTCAATGCCAAGGTCCGCTTCCGCATCAAGTACAATCCGGTGAATATCAGCGCCGTGACCCCGGTGTACTGGCAGGTGTGCAGTACGCCCAACAGCTGCTATCTCTTCTCCGACTTCAACGGCGGCAAGGCCCCGGAGGACATCCGCTATTTCGACAGCCAGCAGTATTATTTCGAGGGCACGGACACCGATCCGGCCACGGGGGACGCCTACTACTCCTTCAGCTTCTATATGCTGGAGAACCGCCTCTCCCCCACCCGCCAGGCGAGCAGCTACTACCAGCGGGAGCTGCGCAACAAGAACGATTCGGGCGAGTCCGGCTACGCGGGCCCGTCCAGCGCCGAATTCGGCGACCATTACGTAGACAACGGCGACTGGACCTACGCCAACGCCAATTCGACCTACGTCAAGTTCAACCTCGTGCTGACGCTGACCCCGGAGGGCATCGCCGACATCGGCGGCACGGATCCCGCGGGGATGGGCATCAGCGAGGCCCTGACGTCCAACGCCGTCTTCACCGTCCATCTCGGTGACTTCGGCTCCAGCGCCGGGACGTCCGGCGTCAACAACTACGACACCGAGCGGGGCACTTTCTACACCTACACGATCACGGTCAACAACACCAAGAGCATCTATACCGAGGTGACCCGGGACCAGGAGGTCCAGGCCGCCCAGGAGGGATTCCTGCTGCTGACCGACAAAGAGATCTTCAACGTCGATGCGCACTACGACTACCGCAGCATCGAGTTCCCCTATCGCCCGGACCTGGACCAGGAGGTGTTCTCCTGGTATGTCAAGACGCCCTTCAGCGTCGGCGGTCCCACCATCACGAAAGATCCGTCCACCGGGACTTATACATACGATGCCACCGACCTGGACTATCTCTGGGTCAAGTTCCGCGTCAATACGCTCAGCGGCGGCTCCTATTCGGCGAACCGCCTCGCCTACCCCGGCGACGGGCATTACCACCCGGACTGGGAACCCGGCCGGACCGTGGACGACGGGGACGGACTGGGCCCGAAGGAGGTGCCGGACCTGCTGGACATCACCCAGCTGATCAAGTTCATTTTCGCCGAGACGGCCAAGGAGAAGGCCTCCCCGGGATCCAGCGCGTTCAAGTCCGTCGACGGCGGGACGCCGGTGATCCGGATGACGGCTTTCGTGAACGAATACTATTACGAGGAGAACCCGCTCACGGGCCAGGTGGACCCGGACCTGTGGCGCAAGTTCGTCAACGCCGACCCGCGCGAGATGCACATCCTCTCCGAGGTGCAGCACAGCCGCGACCGGCAGAGCGACCTGATCACCTCCAGCCACTCGGTCATCCAGCAGTCCATCCAGACCATCTACAACATCTATGCGGCGGACCTGCACACCCTCTGGGGGACCGAGCACCGCGACGAGATGAACGAGATCGGAGACGGCTGGTACTACTGGGTCAACTACGGTCCCGGCAATACCGGCCGCGCTGGCGCGTACAACAGTGTGGGCAAGGAGAACGGGCGCCTGAATTCCGCCTATATCTGGGATTTCTACAGCTCCACGGGCAACAACGGCACGGACCGTACGGGCAGGCGTTGGGACACCTATCTCAACTACGATGTCCCGAATGATTATCCGGCATTGCGGGAGGACTACCAGAGCATGGCCTGGTCCTGCATGGCCCGCAACCGCGACAACAACGGCAACGGTTTCGTGGACCGCGATGAAGTGCGCTGGTACCTCGCCGCCTCGGACCAGCTGATCGGCATGTGGGTGGGCAATGAGGCCCTGTCGCTCGACGCGCGCCTCTACAGGCCGGCTGACGGCCAGTGGCGCAACCACGTGGTCTCCAGCACGGACAGGCGTGTCTGCTGGAGCGAAGAGGGCGCCGGCGCCACGCCTTATGACTGGGATTTCGAGAGCGGTCGCCACACGTGGAATACCATCGACGAGGCCGCTCGCGGAGAGAGCGTCCGGTGCCTGCGCAACATCGGCACCTATGACGACGGCGGCACGGTCAAGGACATCAGCTATGCCCCCTACAGCGTCACGCCTGACCACTATTTCACCCTGACGGAGGGAGCGGATGGTTCCCAGACCTTCCATTTCGACCGGCTGAATCCCAAATCCTTGCGGGATTATACCGAGGGCGACCTGCCCTTCGCCACGCAGTTCAGCACGTCCAACCGCGTGTATCTGCAGATGACGGCGCAGCCGCCGACCAACGGCGACGAGATTCCGATCGGCAAAGTGATGCAGGCTGCGAACGAGGAGGTGACGAACCTGGGGTACAATCCGTACTGTCCGCCGGGATACCGCTTCCCCAACCAGACCGAGCTGGCCCTGATGTCGATGTATCTGCCGAGGTCTTATTTCGGTGACGGCGATGAAGGGTATCTGCCGACGCGCACCTATTACGACCGGGGCATCATCGGGAACGTCTCGACGAATATGAGTCCGGACGAGATCGCCTACGAGAAGCGCAAAATCGGATGGGGCCTTGGAATGAATGACCGTCGTACGCACTGTGCCTGGGCGACCGAGCCCATGACCCACGCGCGCTGCGTCCGGGACATCGACCAGACCGGCTACATCGATGGCAGCGTGACGCTGTCTTCTTCGTCGGTGTGTCCGGGGGACCAGCTGTCCCTCACCCTGAGTTTCTTCTCCACGGCATCGGCCTTCGTGTACGCCTCGCTCAAGTTCTGCTACACCGACCACGCCGGCAACTACCGGGAGCGCGAACTGCCGCTCCAGGAGGCGCCGAACGGCCTGCAATACCAGACGGAGCAGCTGGTGGAGATCCCCTCGCTCGCCGAGCTTGGGCTCGAGGTGGCGGACCTCGACACGGACCTGCGAAATATGAAGTTCAAGGCGGAGATGCGCAACGCGATGGGAATGTCGAAGACCTTCGAAGCGCCTTTCGAGCTGGGTTCCAACCTGACCCGCTGCGCGATGACCTTCCCGCCGGTGAGCGACCCGGAGCGGGGCATGCCTGTCCGCATCGACATCGGCAGCCGCAACGGCCGCGCCAACCTGACCGGCGTCGTGCTGCACTGGAAGGCCGCGGATGCGGCTTCCTTCCAGGAGATCGTGCTGGTCGAGCCGGGTGCCGCCACCGAGTATCACGGCGAGCTGTACACGCGCGAGATCATCGGGGAGGACGCCTGGGCGACGGAAGCCAACCGCACCAAGGAGTATGTCTTCTATGTCACCGCCGGCTGCGAAGACGGGACGGACTACGCCTCGCCTACCGTCTCCCAGCAGGTCCTGCGGCAGAATTTCGTGCCGAATCCGGTCCCGGAGGGCGGCTGGACCAATATATCCCAGTGCCAGACGACCTGGCAGAACCGGGTCGAATCGCTGAACTTCAGCCGCGGAGATTACATCGAAGCGGATATGGACCTGCGCAATTGCGTGTATGTCTATCTCACAGGCGCGGATGCCGGTGATCTGGGCAAGGACAACCTGATCGGATTCAGCACCAACAATCTTGGGGACATCAAGAACTCCACGATGTGGTATTATCCTTCCGTACAGAACCAGGTAGCTCCTCCGGGAGATACCGGATGGACAAGGATGCGCGTGCACGCCGGCAGGTGGGCTGCGAAGGAATACACCGGGGTCGTGGACCGGCTGAACCTGATCCTGGATAAGGACGGACTTATCCGCGACGGTGCCCGCTTCACGGATAATCCTGGCGATTGGAACTCCCGGGTCAAGGCGCTTCTGACCAGTGCATCCACGATCCTGGTCGGATCTGTCGAGGGAATCCACCACTCCCGCGCCATCTACAATTACGTCCGTGTCGTGCGCTACAAGGACGATGCGGTCACGCCGGTCCCCCGCCCCTGACGGTTCCCGATGGAGTACAGGCTGGACGGACACTATGGCTATGGGAGGCTGATGAGATCGTCGGTCCCGTTGATCGGGATGATGGTGCTCATCAGCCTCTACAGCTATTGATTATTTCAGGACGCCGAGTTCGCGGCCGACTTTGACGAAGGCGGCGATGGCTTTGTCCAGCTGCTCACGCGTGTGGGCGGCGGAGAGCTGGACGCGGATGCGGGCCTGGCCCTTGGGGACCACCGGGTAGTAGAAGCCGGTCACGAAGATGCCCTCTTTGGCCATCGCGGCGGCGAAACGCTGGCTGAGCGGCGCGTCGTAGAGCATCACGGCGCAGATGGCGCTCTGCGTGGGCTTGATGTCGAAGCCGGCGGCGATCATTCTGTCGCGGAAATAGGCCACATTCTCCTGCTGGCGGTCGTGGAGTTCGTCGGACTCGCCGAGCATCTTGAAGAGCTCGACGCCGGCGGCGCAGATCATCGGCGGCAGGGAGTTGGAGAAGAGGTACGGACGGGAGCGCTGGCGGAGCATGTCGATGATCTCCTGCCGGCCGGGGGTGAAGCCGCCCACGGCGCCGCCGAAGCTCTTGCCGAGCGTGCCGGTGTGGATGTCGATGCGGCCGTACAGGTCGAAGAGCTCGGCCACG
>JAEEGL016294706.1_pt1 | contig 10264 bp, 11 predicted proteins | sample 9134231 | NCBI WGS metagenome assembly JAEEGL01 (sample SAMN16246548, study PRJNA631951) | gut metagenome | biome: gut microbiome; feature: rumen; material: fiber-attached | host: Bos | place: Iran: Karaj | collected 2018-10 | reverse complement strand
GCTGCGCCATTTTTTAAAAATCCGAATAAAACCGTGCTGTTTGTTTTCGGAATTGTTAGTGTTGCGCTTATGCTTCAAACCGTGCTTTCTTACTTGCTGTTTATCAAAAACGCCGTTCATCCCGAGTTCAGTCAGACGCTTCTTTTGATTCTTGTTATTTCCTCGGTAATATATGCCGCAAGTCTTAAAATTGAAGCCCTTGCGCGGTTTTCCGTGATGTGCGGCGCAGTGCTTGTCAGTGCATTATTAATAGCAGTGATGTCAAACCTGAAAGCCTTTGATTTAGAGTTTCTCAACGCCGTAAGCTTTGAAATAAAAGGCAAGCCTTATAACTATGTAAAATGCCTTGACTTGCCCGTAATCTTCATTATTATTTCGTCACGGGTTAATGAAAATAAAAGTATTGCGTTGTTTGAAAGCACTGCTCTTTCATATTCGGTATCGCTTTTTGTTATGCTGTTCTTTTTCGGGGTTATGGGCACTGCCGCAAATGTGTATAAATACCCTGTGTTTTCACTTTTTCAGCTTTCTAAAATAGGCGCCCTTACAAGGCTTGATATAGTTTTCACGGGCTCCGTGCTGCTTGCACTGTTTCTGAAGTGTTCGGTCCTGCTTTACTGCGGGCTTTACGGGATAACGGGTGGTAAATATGAAAAAAGTTAGCTTAATAATTGCAGGCGCCGTGCTGTTGCTGTTTCTTTCGGGCTCGTCCGGGAATGAGCGTCTTACCGATATGACAGTTATTCAGGCAGTAGGCATAGACTTCAACGAAAACACCGTAACGGTAACCGTGCAGTACCTTGATATTGACAAGGGAACGGGTACAAACGAAGGCGTTAAGGGAAATATTACCGCCGTAACGCAGGGCAGCGGTAAAACGATTGACAGCGCGATTGCCTCTGTTGAAAAAACCTTGCCCGACAGGCTCTTTTTCTCCCAGAATAAAATAATAGTCCTCTGCCCGAAGGCAGAGGAAAAGCTGAAGGGTGAGCTTTTGCAAATCCTGTCCGATAACCGAAAATGCAGGCCCGATACCCTGATTGTAAAAAGCAAAACCACAGCCGAAGCCGTGATAAGAAATACCCAGCGCAAAAGCCGCGTCCCCGCTGAAAACATCTGTAAACAGCTAAAGCGCGAAAAATCTCTTTTTACGGTAAACGATTACATTAACGAGCTTAAGGAAAACAGCCTTCCCGTTATTGAAGCAAGGGGGGATTATACCCTTGTTCTGAAACGGTAACGCAGGAAAAGATTGTAACAAGCTCGCTGTTTTTATCTTTTTCCCTGTCCTTTGAAAAGGAGTAAAGGGGAATAAGTGCAGTTAAAAGAAAAATGATTATGTAAATAATTGCCGCTTTTTTCATTGTATCCCGTTCCTTGACTTTATAATAATATTTTAGTATAATATATACTCAACGTTTAATAATGAGAGGTACTGTGCCTCTTTACTAAAATATTCAGGGAGTTAAATAATATGCCTAACAGTTATATTTCTCCGATTTCGATGAAAGCAATTTCGGCTTTATGCGGCGAGCTCGGAAAAAACAATCAGATTAACCCTGCTGATTATGAAAAGTACGACGTAAAGCGCGGCTTGAGAAATGCCGACGCAACCGGCGTAATGGCAGGTCTTACCCGTATCTGTTCCGTTGAGGGTTATTATATCCTTGACGGTGAAAGAGTACCCAAGGAGGGTAAGCTTTCTTACAGGGGTTACGATATTAAGGACCTTATCGGCAATGTAATTAAGGAAAACCGCTACGGTTATGAGGAGATTTCATGGCTCCTCATTTTCGGCGAGCTTCCTACATATGACCAGCTTAACGCTTACCGTGAGGTTATCGGCGAGTGCAGAAAGCTGCCTGATGAGTTCGTTGAGGATATCATTATGAAGCATGCTTCAAATGATATTATGAACAAAATGGCGCGCTGCGTTATGGCTCTGTATTCATTTGATGAAAATCCTGACGATATCTCAATACCTAACGTTCTTCGTCAGTCGCTTCAGCTTGTTTCCCAGTTCCCGACAATTATGAATACCGCTTATCAGGTGAAAAGGCGTGCATTTTATAATAAATCTATGTATCTTCACCCTATTAAGAAGAACATTTCCACCGCAGAGTATATTCTCCGTCAAATCAGACCGGACAAGAAATACACTCAGGAGGAAGCTCACCTTCTTGATATCTGCCTTATGCTTCATGCGGACCATGGCGGCGGTAATAACTCAACTTTTTCAACAAGGGTTCTTACCTCAAGCGGTACGGATACATATTCCTCAATCGCTGCGGGAATCGGCGCGCTTAAGGGTCCCCGTCACGGCGGCGCCAATATCAAGGTTGCCGAGCAGATGGACTATCTTATGGAAAACCTGAGCGACCCCACTGATGAATCTCAGGTTAAGGATGCTCTTGTTAAAATTCTCAATAAAGAAGCAGGGGACAAAAGCGGCTTGATTTACGGTATGGGACACGCAGTTTATACTAAATCCGACCCGAGAGCCATTATACTTAAGGACAGTGCAAGAAAGCTTGCGTATGAGCACGGATTTGAAAAAGAATTTAAAACTCTTGAAGCTATTGAAAAGCTGACTCCTGAGGTTTTTGCAGAGGTCAAGGGCGATGAAAAGGTAATGTGTGCAAATATCGACCTTTATTCCGGACTTGTTTACAGAGTTCTCGGTATTCCTCAGGACTTATTTACTCCGCTGTTTGCAACGGCACGTATATCGGGCTGGTGCGCTCACAGGCTTGAGGAAATCACATCAAACGGAAAAATTATGCGTCCTGCATACAAGAGCGTTTCAAAAACGAAGGAATATAAGTCCATCGACGAGAGAGAGTAATGCTTAATAAAACAAATCGGCTGTTAAGTACGCCGTTAAAAATACTATATGCAGCTTTGCCGATTATCTTTAGAGCGGTTTCGTATTATATCGGAATAACTCCGATGCTTAATGCAGTGTTTATTGCGCTTGTTTTAATCGGTGCTGTTATGCCGGCAATTGATTCGTTTTCGGTTAAGAATTATGCGCCCGCCTTCTGCAATTGTGTAAATCCAAGGCTTAAAGCTTTTACCTTTGTGCTTGCGGCAGGTTTTTTTGCAGATTTTATTAACCGCTGTGTTTCGGTTTATTACGTAATTGAAAATGTGCGCTATTTTGTAGTGCTCGGAGTGTTAGTAAGGACAGTATCCGCACTGTTTGCGCTTTTGTCAACGGTTTACTTTACGTTTACCGCAATGTCGTTGGGAAAAAGCCGATTCGATTTCAGAAATCTTAAAATCCTTCACCTCGCTCCGGTAATATGGGCTCTTGCAAGGCTTTTTGAAGCGCTGGAACAGGCGGGTGTTGATATCAGCGACGCGTCAGGCAGTATATTGAAATATACTATGCTGTTTGCAGCGCTTTGCTTTTTCTACTTCTTTGCTGCAGAAATTGAAAACAGCAGCGGCGCCAAGCCGTTAACCGTTATGTTTTCAAATGAGCTTTCGTTTTTTTCCCTTTTGTTCGTTTCGGAAAGCGTGCTTGCGTTAATTAAAAACGGCTTTAGCGATTTGAGCTATGAAACAGTGCTTGTTTTAACTGCTGCAGCTATGTGCGTTTTCGGCTTTGAATTCCGAAGAAATATAATCAAAAATACCGAATCGGAGAATTGATTTTGTTTAATGATTTTCTTGATAATTTAAAAACTGTTGCTTATCAGGTTTTAATTCTGTATGCAATTGCAGGGGTAGGATTTGCCGCTGACAAAACCAAAGTGTTTCAGCAGAAGGACGGTAAAAAGCTTATTGACCTGCTGTTTAATATAATTCTTCCAATTTCAATTATCAATTCCTTTTTGTCAATGGAAAGAACTCCGGAGCACATAAAAGGTCTTGCAATTGCTTTTGCGCTTGCTACGCTCACGCATCTGCTCGGAATCGGTATTTCCTGTTTTACTTTTAAAAAGCAGGATAAAAAAATCAGAGGCATTTATCATTATGCAACAACATTTTCAAACGCCGCATTTCTTGCGCTTCCGCTTGCCGGAAATGTCGTAGGCGAAGAAGGAATATTCTATTCTTCGTGTTACGTGGCTGTGTTTAACGTTTTTGCATTTACATACGGTATCCGTGAAATTAGCGGGGGAAAGGCTGAAATCAGGCTCAGAAACCTGTTTTTGAATCCCGGTTCAATAAGCGTAATAATCGGTGTTCCGCTGTTCTTGCTTCAGATAAGACTTCCTGAATTCCTGAGCGATACTATGGGAAGAATTGCCGCTTGTAATTCCCCTATGGCTATGATTGTTTTCGGAACCTTTTTTGCTAATTGTAATTTCAAAAATATTTTCATCAAAAAAGAAATATATTTTGTTTCGTTTATAAGATTAGTATTAATTCCCGTTGTAATGATGCTTGTTTTTAAAGCAATCGGCGTTGAAGGGGGAATGCGCACGGCGCTTACCATTTCCGCCTCCGCACCGATTGCAACGAATACGGCAATGTACGCCGCTAAATATGATAACGATACAAAGCTTCCAAGCGAGCTCGTAGGTCAAACGAGCGTGTTTTCAATAATAACAATGCCCGTTATCGTTGCACTGTCATCAATTATTTAATACTATCTGTATTAATGAAATTAACAAATTGTAAACAATAGTTAATGTATTATAAATTTTGACATATTATTCTTGAATAAACCGCTATACTTATACTATAATCAGCTAAAATAATGAAATGAAGTGAAGTGATTAATTGAAACTTGTAATGACTGTAATATCCAATTCCGATGTTGAAAAAGTAATGAACGAAATAGCAATAAACGGATATTCCGCTACGAAAATATCAACAACGGGACAGTTTCTTGTTGAAGGACATACGGCAATACTTATCGTTTGTGACGATGAAAAGGTTGAAAAGCTTTACGGGGTGCTTAAGCACAGCGTTTCAAAACGTGTTGTGCGCACTCCTGGAGTTACAAGCACTCTCCACGGTTCTCTTTTAAACCAGTCGGTTGACGTTGAGGAGGGCGGAGGAATTGCCTTTACTATTAATGTTGAGGAATTTCAAAAGTTTTAATCTATGAATTTTAACGGCTTTGCAGGTAACGAAAAAGTTAAACAGCAGCTTACCTTTCTTGCGGAAACGGGAAGGCTTCCCCATGCAATTGTTATTGAAGGGGAGGACGGCTTGGGCAAGCGCACTCTTGCTAAAGAGCTTGCGCTTAATCTGTTTTGCATTAATAAGGAAAATGCGCCCTGCAGAACCTGTCCACAGTGTGTTAAGGTTTTAAAGGGCGTTCATCCGGATATTTATGAATATACTCCAACGGGTTCTTATAAAATTGATGAAGTAAGAACTATTGTTGAGGACGCTGTTATCAGTCCTAACGAAGCGGATTATAAAATATACATTCTCGGTAATTGTCAGTTAATGACTGCTTATGCCCAAAATGCACTTTTGAAGGTGCTTGAGGAGCCGCCTTCATATGCGGTGTTTATTCTTACGGTAAACAATAAATCATCGCTTCTTGAAACCGTGCTTTCCCGTTCTGTTGTAATAACTCTTCAGGGAGTTACCGCCAAGGAGGGTGCGGAATACATAGTTTCTAACGTTGAAAACGTTAATTATGACGATGCTTTTACTGCTCTGGAGGTATGGGGCGGTAATATCGGTAAGACCCTTGAAAGTCTTACCGACGGAAAGCTTTCAAAAATCAGTACGGTTGCGAAGGACGTTACAACGGCTCTGCTCAGTGAAAATGAGTACGATTTAATAAAGGTCTGTACCGTGTTTACCGGTGAAAGAGATATGATTGTTGACGCAATGGGGCTTTTAAAATCGATTTTCCGCGATGCTCTGTTTTACGAAAGCGGCGAGCTTGTAAGCGGCTTTCATGAAACTGCAAAGGTGTTGCATAACCGTCTAAGCAAGGAAATGCTCTGTAATCTTATTGAGGTAAGCGAGCGTTTAAAATATCTTGCCTCCTGTAATGCAAACAACAATTTGTTAATAACAAAAATCCCCTATGAGCTAAGACGTGCCATAGGAAAATAAGAGAGGATAATATATGATTAAGGTTGTAGGCGTCCGTTTTAAGGATACAGGCAAAATGTATTATTTTGACCCTGCCGATATTGAAGTAAAAAAAGGACAGCGCGTAATTGTTGAAACTGCGCGCGGTATTGAATGCGGCGTTGCGGCAAGCGGCGTTAAAGAGGTTGACGAGGGCGAAATTGTTTCCCCGTTAAAGCCTATTATGCGCGTTGCAGACGATGAGGATATCAAAAGGGTAGAAGAAAATAAAAGAAAAGAAAAACAGGCGCACGATATATGTCTTAAAAAGATAGAGGATTACGGTCTTGATATGGCTCTTACGGAGGTGGAATATACCTTTGACGGCTCAAAAATTATTTTTTATTTTACAGCCGACGGCAGAGTGGATTTCCGAGAGCTTGTTAAATCGCTTGCAGCTGAATTTCATACAAGAATTGAGCTGCGCCAAATCGGCGTAAGGGACGAGGCAAAAATGCTCGGCGGTCTCGGTATCTGCGGACGGCCATTCTGTTGCTCAACCTTTTTAAACGACTTCCATTCCGTTTCAATCAAAATGGCAAAGGAGCAGGGCTTATCCCTCTCTCCCGGAAAAATCAGCGGAACCTGCGGAAGGCTTATGTGCTGCCTTAAGTATGAACAGAATTCATATGAGTATCTCAACAGTATAACTCCGCAAAAGGGTACGGTTGTTGATTGCCGTGAGGGCAGAGGAGTGGTAGTGGAAACTGCCGTTCTGACCGGAAAGCTTAAGGTTCAGCTTGACAGTATGCCGGAGGGCGCTCCGATAGTTGTAAACCGTGAGGAAGTAAAAATTGTTAAGCAATAAAGCGTAAAAATAATGCTTGCATTTTAATAATACGGGTGTTATATTATAGTTGATAGGAAATCGGCTATCTAAGAATATTTATGGAGGTATTTTGTATGGCATATGTAATTTCTGATGAATGCATCTCCTGCGGCGCATGCGCAGGTGAGTGCCCGGTAGGCGCTATTTCAGAGGGTGCTGATAAGTACGAAATCGACGCTGATGCTTGCATCGAATGCGGCGCTTGTGAGTCAGTATGCCCTGTAGGTGCTCCTGCCCAGGAATAATTAACTTACATTTAGCAGGGCTTTTGCCCTGCTTTTTTTCTCGGAGGAAATATGAAAAAGCTTTTTTGTGCTTTTATGGCGCTATTAGTTGCTCTGTCCGTTCCTGCAACGGTTTTTGCACAGAGTTACGATATTCTTGATGAATTCGGAAATATTAGTTATACCGTTGAAACGTCCGACGTTTCTCCTTCAGAAACGAAAGCTGTTTTAACCAACGAAAGCTGGGTTAAGCTTAGCTGGAACTTTGAAGATTGGGAAACGTATATTGACGGTTTCCAGTTAAGAAGATATTATCCTAAAAACAAAACGTATTCCGACCTTGCTTATACCACAAAAAATGAGTATAAGGTTAAGGATTTAAAGCCCTCAACGGTTTACTGGTTTACAGTCAGAACGTACGTTATTGATACTAATAACGGTGATTATTATTACGGCGCGGAAAGCGAGCCGTTTGCAGTTTCAACTGCGCCCTCGGCAATAAAACTTAAAAGCGTTAAATATAACGGTACCGGAAAACTGAAGGTAAGCTTTAAAAGAAATAAAAAAGCTTCGGGCTATATGCTTCAGTACAGTACAAGCAAAAAGTTTAAGTCCGGACCGACAAGCACGGTTTTATTAGGCAAAAAGAAAAAGGCCTATATTATAAAAAATCTCGGTAATAAAACCTATTTTGTTCGTATCAGACCTTATAAAGAGGTTGAAGGTATTAAGTACCTCGGTAAGTGGAGTGACGCTAAAAGCGCTTCCGTGAAGTACGGCGTTGACCTTAAAACTATGATTAATGCAACCAAAACCGACCTCAGCGGACGCAAGATGATTAAAAAGCTTACAAATAAAAAGGTTGATATTAAAAAGTATAAAACCACTTATGACCGTATTAAAGCAATATATAAATGGCACGCGGTTCACGGGCTTGAATTTGAGCATTGTCTTGCGTGCAATTCCCATTTCAACGACTGCCTTTATTATCTTTACGGCGAAAACAGAAAGTATGATAATTTCATCTGGATTGATGCAGGCAATTTCAAAAACAGGGACGGAAGCCTTGCAATACATAAGTGGAGCGTGCTTTATTTTTCGGGCATTCCTTATATATTCGACCCAAGACTGCAATCGTATACGAAGGATTATGACGGAACGCTTTACTTCGGTGTGGAAAGAGGAAGCTCAATTCAAAAACGTTATCTCCATGATGGCTGGTATTGCTACTGGGGTAATTATCCGGATATGAAATACGATGAAACAATTGTAATGTATCATAAATAAAAAGGAGGCGCCGCCTCCTTTTTATTCTACGCTTATTAAGTTGAATTCAACTGAATCTTTCCCCTCAAAAACAAGTGCAAGGGTTGTTTTGTCAACGGGGCATATGCATGAAGCACCGAAGGCTTCGTCGGTTATGGGGGTAAGTGCCTTTCGCCATTTTATATCCTTATAAACGCCTCTTTTATCAAAAGTGAAATCTGCAACGAAAAGCGCGCCTCCGCCGGTTTTGCCTGCCTTTGAGGTAAGGAAAGCCCTTTCGCCGAGAATAGCAGCGCTTTTTTGTGCTTTAACCTTAAGGCTCGGTGAATTTCCTCCCTTAACCCAAAGAATTCCGTTGTCGTCGGATATAATCGGCTTGCTTTCATTAAATGCGTGAATTATCCTGTCAGGCGTTTGAATTGCCGTCCAGGTGCCTTTTCCTCCAGTGTAGGGCATACGCGGATTTCTGCAAAAGCTTTTTCCGTTATCGTCGGAATAAATTGAAATTGAGCTTTTTTCGTTATACAGCGGGAAAATAATGCGTCCCTCGCTTGTTGTAAGTCCGCAGCCCGAACATGTCATTACGAGCGGACCGTCGTTTTCGCTGAGTATATCGGGCGTAATATCTGTCGGCTCGCTCCAGCTCAGTCCGTTGTCGCTTGATTTAAGCATGAAAATATAGCTTCTTTTAGGCGTTTTAAGCATTGAACCGAAGGTGGTTTCATTTTGCGTTTCGCTTTTTCCTTTAGCGCCGTTAAGGTAAATGTTGCCTAAGTATTCGTCTCCCTTGTATAGCTCGCCGGTACCCTTAACCGTAAAAGCAGTTTTTGCTTTTGCCCTGTCAATAACAGCGCCGTTTTTCAAAACGATATAGTAGCTTCCGTCACGGTCATAGATTATCGGACAGCGTTCGCCGTCAAAGTATGTAAACGCCGTTTTCTTCTTTTCAAGATACTTAGCGTCGGCAGCGCCCTTGCTTTCCGGGAAAAAGGTTACAAGCATAATTAAATCGCCGTTAGGAGCTGCAGCCATAACGGGATTTAAAAAGAAAGCCGACTTTGTGTTGTTAACGTCGCTGCTGATGGCTCTTGCGGGCGGAGCGGCTACAATCTTTTCCTCGCTCCAGCTTTCTCCGCCGTCGGTGCTTCTTCTTGTGATTATTTCAATGTATCCCCATTCGTTTCCCGCGATGCTTCTGCACATAGCTGCAACAAGCACACCGCCTGAATTAATAATTGAAGGGGCAAAGGTTTTATTGCCTAATGAAATCATTCCGTTCACCTCAGTGCTATTATACATTATTTGCTTCGATAATTCAATTGCCACTTGAAATATATTGCAGAATGATATAAAATATTAATGAAATCTATGAAAGGAGAATTAATGATGCTTTTTACAGTTAAAAAGTGCTGGTACAGGATTTATCAAAGAGTTTTTATGATTGCAATGTGCGCACTGGACTGGTCTGAGCCGGAGCTTCTTGAGGGAGCGGGTTCGGTTTTAAAACTGCCTGAATTTATCAAGGGTAAAGGAATTAATAAGGTTCTTGTCGTAACCGATAAGGGACTTATGGGACTTCACCTTCTTGACCCGCTTTTTGAAAAGCTTACGGAAACGGGCGTTGAATATGTTGTTTATGACGGCGTTCAGCCCAACCCGACCATTCCTAATATTGAAGAGTGCAGGAAGATGTACCTTGATAACGGCTGTCAGGGCTTTATCGCTTTTGGTGGCGGTTCGCCTATGGATTGTGCAAAGGCTGCGGCTGCAAGGGTAGTAAAACCCCGTCAGTCAGTACGCAAAATGCGCGGTTATCTTAAGGTGCTTCACAAGCTTCCTCCGTTCTTCGCAGTACCTACTACTGCGGGCACAGGCTCTGAAACTACAGTTG
>JAEEGL014941173.1_pt1 | contig 10264 bp, 9 predicted proteins | sample 9134231 | NCBI WGS metagenome assembly JAEEGL01 (sample SAMN16246548, study PRJNA631951) | gut metagenome | biome: gut microbiome; feature: rumen; material: fiber-attached | host: Bos | place: Iran: Karaj | collected 2018-10 | reverse complement strand
CGGGAGGTCAGTGCCTTCATGCCGCCGTTCTCGGTTTTACTCATCCCGTAAGCGGAGGAAGAATGAGATTTGAGACTCCGCTTCCCGATTATTTCACCGAATTTCTTGAAAAACTGAGGAGGAATGTATGAGCGATACAAATTATTCATCCTGGCTCGTTGCCTCTGATATAGACGGAACGCTGCTTGATAAAAAAAGAAGACTTCCTCTTTCAAACTACAAAGCCGTGCTTGATTATGTCAAAAAAGGCGGCCTGTTTACACTGGCGTCGGACAGAAATCCCGAATCCATGTCTGTACATTATAATAAATTGCCCCTCTACGGCGTTCCTGCGATAGTATTGGGCGGAGCCGGGATTTACAATTTTTCCGAGAAAAAAATGCTGAGGTTCAAGCCTCTCAGTGACAGCTCCGTAAAGGCTGCCGTTGAAACGGGCCTGCGTTTTCCGACAGTTGATATAATTGTAAATACCAGAGACAGGCTCTATATAAGCGGAATCGGATTCTGGGCAAAGTTTTATCTCAATGCGGATAAGGTTTCGCATAAATATTTCAGATATATCTCCGAGGTTCCTCAGGAGGAATGGGGAAAAGTTGTCTTTTTCGGCCCCATGTGGAGGATAAAGCAGATTAAAAAAATACTGCGTGATATCCCTGACAGAGAATTCAGCGTGATCGATTCCTCAATCGTCAGCGTGCAGATTCAGGCAAAGGGAGCGAATAAAGGCACGGCCGTGCTTGAGCTTGCCGATATACTCGGCATCGATCACTCTCATACAGCCGCAATCGGAGATTATTATAACGATTACAAAATGCTGTCAAAGGTTGAGGTCGCGGGATGTACCGCCGATTCACCCAAGCCGCTCAAGAGAATCGCCGACTATGTGGCGTGTGAAAACAATGACGGGGCGGTTGCAGATTTCCTTGATTATCTTAAAAAAGAAATAATTGTATAAACAAAATCTTATGGGAGGTGGCTGTTATGGATGCAGCATTAAAAAAACAACTCGAAATAACCGCCTGTAAAGCGAGGATGGGTATAATTGAAGGTACCTTCAATGCCAAATCCGGGCATCCGGGCGGAGCTCTCTCCTGCGTTGACATTATCACATATCTCTATTTTGAGCATATGAATGTTGATGCCGGCAATCCGAAGGATGAAAACAGAGACAGATTCGTTCTCTCAAAAGGGCATGCAGCGCCTGCGCTCTATGCGGTTCTTGCTCTGAAAGGGTTCTTCCCTCAGGAGTGGATTAAAACTCTGAGAAAGAGCGATTCCAAGCTGCAGGGGCATCCGAGCATAGCTTACACTCCCGGTGTTGATATGTGCACCGGCTCGCTCGGTCAGGGTATTTCCGCCGCCTGCGGTATGGCTCTGGGCGCAAAGCTTTCCGGCAAAGATTTCAGAGTATACACAGTGCTCGGTGACGGCGAGATTCAGGAAGGTCAGGTCTGGGAGGCTGCTATGTATGCGAGCGCCAAAGAGCTTGACAATCTCGTTGCCGTTGTCGACAATAACGACCTTCAGATTGACGGAAGCGTCAAAGAGGTTAATTCAGTTTACCCGATAGGTGAAAAATTTGCGGCTTTCGGCTGGAATGTTATCGAAATCGACGCTCATGATTTTGATCAGATTGAAAATGCGTTTGCCGCCGCTCGTGAGTGCAAGGGCAAGCCGACTCTTATTCTCTCAAAAAGTATTAAGGGTAAAGGCGTTTCCTATATGGAAAATCAGGTGGGCTGGCACGGCAAAGCCCCCAACGAAGAAGAGTACAAGCAGGCTATGGACGAGCTGAATGCCGCCCTTGCTGAGCTTGAGAAATAAGGGAGGGGAATAATCATGTCAGAAGTTATCAAAATGGCAACCCGTGACGCATACGGCAAAGCTCTTGTTGAGCTCGGTGAAAAAAACGAAAAAGTTATCGTGCTTGATGCCGACCTTGCCGCCGCGACAAAGACGGGCATGTTTAAAAAAGCTTTCCCTTCAAGATTTATTGACTCCGGTATTCAGGAGAGCAATATGATGGGAGTTGCCGCCGGTCTTGCGACAACAGGTTTCACCGTATTTGCAAGCACTTTTGCAATGTTTGCCGCCGGCAGAGCCTTTGAGCAGGTAAGAAACTCAATAGGCTATCCTCATCTCAATGTCAAAATCGGCGCAACACATGCCGGTATCTCCGTCGGCGAAGACGGAGCGAGCCACCAGTGCTGTGAAGATATAGCTCTTATGAGAAGCATACCCGGTATGGTTATTATAAATCCGGCGGATGCGGTTGAGGCGAGAGCCGCCGTGCTTGCCGCGGCAGAATATGAAGGTCCAGTTTACATGAGATTCGGCAGACTTGCCGTGCCCTGTGTTTTTGATGACAGCTATGAATTCAAATGGGGCAAAGCGGTCAAGCTCTGCGACGGCAAAGATGTTACAATCTGCGCCACCGGTCTTATGGTCAACGAGGCGATAGAAGCCAAAAAGCTTCTTGCGAGCGAAGGAATAGATGCCGAGATAGTTAATGTTCCCACAATCAAGCCGCTTGACGCCGAAACAATTTGCGCGTCGGCTTCAAAGACAGGCTGCGTTGTTACCGCAGAGGAGCATAATATCATAGGCGGCCTTGGCAGTGCGGTCAGTGAGGCAATCTGCGAGACCGGTACCTGCGTGCCCGTTGTGAGAGTCGGCGTCAATGATGTTTTCGGCAAATCCGGACCTGCAGTCGAGCTTCTACACATTTTCGGACTTGACGCTCAGAATATTGCCGATAAGGCGAAAAAGGCTATTTCATTAAAGAAACAGGGATAAATAATGAACAGTGACAGAATTCTCAAAAAAGCTGTTTTCGGCGGTTTTAACAGAGCCGATGTGATGGATTATGTTGAAAAGCTTCAGAGTGAAAACGCCGCTCTTGCCGAAGAAGTGAGACTCAGAAGCGAGGACGGCCGCAGACTGGAAGCGTTAAGCCGTGAATACGAGAAACAGACAGCCGAGATTAAAAACACTAAGGCGATGCTTGATGACGCGCGCGGAAGGCTTAATTCCTTCGGGCAGCAGATAAGCCGCCTCAATGATGAGGTTAAAGTGCTGAAGGCGGAGAACGATTCTCTTAAAAACAGCCTTTCTCAAAAAGAAAATGAACTTTCGTCCGTTTCAAGCGAATTTGCGGTGTTAAAGAGCGACAAATCAAACTCTCTTATTCAGGACGCTATGAAATATTCCGATTCTCTTGTGGAATCGGCAAAGGAATCTGCAGGCAGAGCGCTTGTCAAAGCCGGCGATTCAATAAGCGCCGCTTCTCTCGATATAAAGACGGCGGGTGAGAGAGTGCGCACGGCTCAGGTCAATCTTGATTATTCACTCAATTCCGTCAAAGCCGGCGTTGACAAGCTCATCGAAGAGCTTGAGGGCGCGATTAACAGCCTTCATACCGGAGAATGATATGTCAGAGTACTGTATTAAAATCGAAGAACTGAGGGAGTATATTCCCTCGCTTAAAGCGGGAGATTCCGTTTATCTCAGCGGAACCTGCTACACTGCCCGCGATGCGGCGCATAAAAAAATATTTTCCCTGCTCGATGAGGGCAGGGAATTACCCTTTGATTTAAAAGATGCCTGCATCTATTTTGCGGGTCCCACACCCGCGCCTGAAGGTCTCCCGATAGGCAGCTGCGGGCCGACAACCTCGGGGAGAATGGATCCTTACTCACCTCGACTGCTTGACCTCGGGCTCGCCGCGATGATAGGCAAGGGCAAAAGAAGCGAGGAAGTCACCCGGGCGATTGTCAGAAACAAAGCGGTTTATTTCTGCGCTGTCGGCGGAGCGGGCGCTCTCTGCGCATGTTGTATTACGGAGTATGAAGAGATAGCTTTTCCCGAGCTCGGCTGCGAGAGCGTAAAACGGCTTACACTCGAAAAATTCCCCGTTTATGTGGGCATTGACTGTGAAGGCAATTCCATTTATAAGGATTGATTATTTATGTTTTTGATGATTCCCGTTGCCGCGGCGGTAATTCCCGCGATAATACTTCTCGTAAAAGTATATAAAGCCGACAGACTTGAAAGAGAACCGTTCGGGCTGATAGTTTCTCTTGTCATACTCGGTATTATTTCAACCGCTGCCGCCGGTTTCCTTGAGCGTTTCGGTATCTCTTTATTGGGATCGGTTTTTAAAGAGGAAAGTCTTGTTTATAATCTGATTCTTTATTTCGGTATTGTCGCTTTTGCGGAAGAGGGGGCAAAATATGTCCTGCTCAAAAAGCGTACCTGGAATTCACCCAACTTCAACTGTACATTTGACGGTGTGGTTTACTCTGTTTCCGTTTCTCTCGGCTTTGCGCTTTGGGAAAATATCGGTTATGTTATGCAGTTCGGTTTTTCAACCGCCCTTGTCAGAGCTGTCACGGCAGTACCCGGCCACGCCTGCTTCGGCGTTTTTATGGGTGTCTGGTACGGCGCTGCGAAGCGCTGGAATAACAGGGGAGAAATGCTTAAAGCCAGCACCTGCCGCAAGAAAGCGCTTCTGATTCCGGCGGTTATGCACGGAGCTTACGATTTTCTGACGACATTAAACGGAACCCGAGGCTCATTTATCTGGCTTGCGTTTGTTATAGTGATGTTTATCCTGGCATATAACAGAGTGAAAATATCATCAAGAAACGATGAATATATCGATTATGACCGCTATGAAAGAATTATATCAAATTGATTTTCAGAGTTGACAATTTTAATATTTGTGATAGAATATAAAAGCCGCAAAACGGAGGCATAGCTCAGCTGGTCAGAGTGCCTGCTTCACACGCAGGAGGTCGTGCGTTCGAGCCGCACTGTCTCCACCATATAATTAAAAGAGGCTGTCGATTAGGGCAGCCTCTTTTTTTAGCAATCAGCAATGTGCAATTTCGGTTACCGATAATCAATTCGGAATTCGGAAGGCGAAATGCGGAATTTCGGTTGCCGCCAAAGGCGGCATGTAGATGGCAGTTTTGGTAAACGAATTGGTGAATACTTTGCCATATTAAAATGCTCGCTTGCCTTGAATATAAGGCTTCACGTGAGCACCAACCGTAGGGGCGTCAATCCGCCCGCCAAAAGGATATGCGTGAGCATTGGGTCAATGCGGAAGGCGGAATTCGGAATTTCGGGTCGCTTCGCTCCGGATTTATATATGTTGGTGCGGTCACGAACCATATAATTCACCGCAATGCGATTCCTCTTTGGCCCTCTCCAAGCATGGAGAGGGTGCCCCGAAGGGGCGGGTGTGGCGGATGCGGAGCATAATACTGTTTTTCCGCAATGCGATTCCGCATATTTCTCTTTCGAATAAAAAAGAAAAGCGGCTTGCGGGAAGTGTTAAAAATCTGCAAGCCTTTTTGTATTATAATTCGGAGCGCAGCGACCATTAACTGCTAACCGCTCACTGCTCCCTGCTAACTGGCGGCGCGGATGTATCCGGTCTCGCCTGTCGGCTCGGTCGGCGCTTCTGCCTGCGGCAGAGGTGTCCACTGGACACCCGCGCCCCTACTGTCTTTTTGATTTTTCGCTTAAATGCGACAGCTCCTTTATTTTATAATAAAATCAGCTATATCAGAGATTACCTCATTATCAATATGCCGCTCTGTGCCGTATTCTTTTGATGCCTTCAATATGCTTGAATACATTCCTTTGACAAAGCAGTGATTCAGTTCGGGGTACAGTTTGAAAACAGTATTTTCACGCCCCGCAAGCAGTTCTTTGAATTTCTCAAAATCATCGTCCGCAAGCACCTGAAAATCCTTGCCTCCCTGCATAATAAGCGCGGGTTTGAAGCTTTCAAGAAGATAATCCGCCGCAGTCTTCTGCCCCATTTCTTTGAAATAATACAGGCTCATGCCGCCCGCGAACTTCTTCTTTTTTGCCTCGTCATCATTCATCTGATAAAGGCCGTCAAACTTCTTTGAAAAAATCTTATATTCAAGCGATACTATTCCTTTGATTACGGGATTTCCTTCACCGGAGCGCCTCAGCTGATTTATTACGACTTCCTCGAGGCGGTAAGGTGTACCTGCCAGCAAAATCAGTCCTTTAACATCCGCGCCTTCGGCATCTATCCGCGGCGCGAGCATGGCTCCCATACTGTGACCGAGAATGAAAATGTGGTTCCGGTCAATCTGAGGCGTCTGCTTCAGCAGATCAACAGCGAGCAGAGCGTCTTCAATTGTTTCCTCTTTTACTGTAACGGATTCCTTCCCGGATTTGAACATTTTGCGGGCATGAACAAAAGTGCGCTTGTCATAGCGCAGAGAAGCCACGCCACGCTCCGCAAGTCCTTCGGCAAGATCTTTAAAAGGTGTCAGCTTCCCGACTTTTTCATCCTTATTGCTCGGGCCGGAGCCGTGAACCATCACAACGGCGGGTACGGGTGATGAAACATCATCGGGCAGTGTCAGCAGCCCGTTCAGCGGAAATTCCGTGTCTTTTCCTATTGTGATTTCAATTTGCTTCATGCTGAGTGCCTCCTTTAACCGTTCAGCGCCTCCAGTATCTTTTCCGCAACTCTTCTGCTTGAATTTCCGTCGGTCATTGTAAAATACTTATCTCTGAAAGAGGGTATTTTTTCCGCTTCAAAATCTCCGCTCAACACCGAGGCTTCAATCTCTTCCTGTGTGAACACTATTTTGCCCGGCACAAAGGTCTCAAAGTCACTGTAAAAGTCTCTTTCGGAAATATACTTGTATAAATCGTAAGCGTAAAACAGCATCGGAATATTCAGCAGTGACGCTTCGAATACACAGCTTGAATAATCCGTTATAAGTATATCTGTAATAAAGAGCAGATCGTTGATTTCGTCTTCTTCCGAGAGATCAATGATTCTGTCTGCGTATTCCGGTCTGATTTCGTATTTTTCATCACAGAAGGGGTGAAGCTTTATCAGCAGAGCGTATTTATCGCCGGCTTTTTCTATAAAGGAATTTGGGTCAAATGCTGAGACGGGGTAGTATGCGCTCTTCTGACCCGCCCCCCTGAATGTCGGTGCGAAAAGAATGATTTTTTTGCTTTTTAAAAATGGATATCCGGAATAAAATCTCTCCCTGATCTTGACCGCGTATTCCTTGTCAAAGAATATATCCGTTCTCGGCACTCCCGTCGGGAGCACCTTCTCATCGCTTATGCCGAATCCTTCGGCGTAATATTTTACTATATCGGCAGAGCTTACTGTCGCGAAATCATACATTCTGTGGTTCGGAGAGTTCTGCTTCGGGCTGTCGGGTTTCCCGAGCCGTGAAAAGCCGAATGTCTTGAATGCCCCGCAGGCGTGCCAGAGCTGAAACAGAGTTACTTCCTTACGCTTTTCGACTGTATTTAGCAGATTGTAGTAATCATCTACAATCACAACCTTTGATGTTGCATACAGTTCAAAGAATCTTTTCTTAAGTTTACCGCGTGTAAACCGGTCAAGGTCGGTGCTGAGCAAAAACTGAAAATCTATGTCATCTCTGTCGCGTATCAGCTCATATACAAAGCTTTCGTTTCCGCCGAGCTCATTGCGCCTGCCCGAAATGAATGTGACCCTGTTTTCTTTTACCGGCTTTTTGCAAAGCCTGCTGTAATAGCGTGAGTAATAGCCGTCTCTGATGCTTATCAAAGAGTTTGCCAGCGCCTTGTCTTTTATATTGGCTTTGATGAAGTTTGCGATATTTGCCTTTATCTGCCCGGATATGATTTTAAGAGTCCCCTCGGTATCGGGCGATTTTCTTGAGGGGAAAACATTAAGTCCCGCGAGAATTCCGTCAATTATGAACCAGGGCAGGAGCAGCACACAGTAAAACAGTGTGAAAAGAAGAGAGATTATTCTGTAAAACGCCTTTGATTTTGTCGCCTCTCTGTAGCCGGGGTTGGGCTCACGGGAAATAATGAACCGGTTATTGTCAAGATCGGGCGCCGCAGTATAAATGAATTTTGAAACAGACTCATTGCTTGTTTTATCGGAAGAATAAATCTTTGTTCCCGAAAACTCGCCGCCGGTCATATATTCTTCGGAAACGCCGTATTTTTCCGCAATTCCGTCCGAAACATAGAGCTTCACTTTTTCTTCGCAGATTTCGCCGTAATTGATTTCAAAATACAGGCTGAATTCATTTATATTATCCTCGCCCGAAAACACATAGGCGAGATTGTAAGAATATGAAAAAATAGCGTAAAGTCTGTTTTCTGCGCGGTATTTGTATGTGTTTCTCAATATGAGCGGCAGCCTTCTTATCTCTTTGCCGTTATCAAATATAACTCTCGCCTTAGGGACTGTATCATCTCTGTAATATGCCGCTGCAGCGTCAATTTTTATGGTGGAGTTTGTGATTTCAAGGTTATTCACCATAAACTTCGGCTCTGACATTATATCACTCCATTTAGTTGTCATTTTAAAGCTAATATACCATATATTGTGATTTTCGTCAACATAAATAATATGTTTCTATTGACAAAAGCTTCATTTTATGTTTTGATTAATATATTAAAGACAGGGAGAGGATAATATGTATTCAGACAAAAAAATATGGATGGCAAAATCAGATAAAAACTGTTATATCATCCCCAAAATGGCAAACCGTCACGGCCTGATTGCCGGCGCAACGGGCACCGGCAAAACCATTACCATGAAAGTTATGGCGGAGTCTTTTTCCGATATGGGTGTCCCCGTATTTTTCAGCGATGTCAAGGGTGACCTCAGCGGTATGTGTATGCCCGGAGTTCATTCCGAGAGCATGCAGCAGAGACTTGATTATTTCGGGATAGAAGATTTTGAATATAAAGCATATCCCACGAGATTCTGGGATATTTTCGGCGAAAACGGCCATCCGGTCCGCGTCACCGTTTCGGATATGGGCCCCGTCCTGCTCGGGCGTCTGCTCAATCTCACCGATGTTCAGACAGGCGTGCTCAATATTGTGTTTAAGGTGGCCGATGATCAGGGCCTTCTGCTTCTTGATTTAAAAGATTTAAGAGAAATGCTCCGCTTCGTCGGTGAAAACAGAGAGGAATTTACTCTCAGCTACGGCAATGTTTCGTCTCAGAGTATCGGAGCCATTCAGCGCGCGCTGCTTGCTTTTGAGGATGAGGGAGCCGAGTTCTTTTTCGGAGAGCCGGGCCTTGATATCAGAGACTGGATGCGCACGGACGAAGACGGCAGGGGATATATCAATATTCTCTCAAGCGGCAGACTTATTCAGAGTCCGACTGTTTATGCCACATTCCTTCTCTGGATGATGACCGAGCTGTTTGAGCGCCTTCCCGAGGTCGGTGACCTCGACAAGCCGAGGATGATTTTCTTCTTTGATGAGGCGCATCTTCTCTTTACCGACGCTCCGAGAGCCATGGTTCAGAAGATTGTTCAGGTTGTCAAGCTTATCCGTTCAAAGGGCGTGGGTGTTTATTTCGTAACCCAGTCGCCGTCCGATATACCGAATGAAGTGCTCGCCCAGCTCTCAAACAGAGTTCAGCACGGCCTGCGCGCTTATACTCCCGCAGAGCAGAAGGCTGTCAGAGCCGCGGCGAAGGCTTTCAGAGAGAACGCCGCTTTCAATACCGAAGAGGCGCTTATGGCTCTGGGTACCGGCGAAGCGCTTGTCAGTTTCCTTGATGAAGACGGCATACCCGAAATTGTTGAAAAGACAAAGATTCTGCCCCCGCAGAGCCTTATCGGACCTGCAGACCCGTCAAGAGTCAGCGCTCTTATAGCCGCCGATGAGTTTGACCTCCAATATCGCGAGGCGTTTGACAGAGAGTCTGCCTATGAGATAATTATGGCTGCAAGGCAGAAACTCGAAGAGGAGAGAGCGGCTGAGGCGCAGGCGCTTGCCGAGGCGAAGGAACAGGAAAGAGCCGCGAAGGAAGCCGCCAAAGAGCAGGAGAGAGCCGAAAAAGAGGCTGCAAAGGCAGCAAAAGCCGAAGAAAAAGAGAAGGAAAAGGCATCCAAAAAGGGCAAGCAAAAGCAGAGCGCCGCGGCAAAAGCGGCTCAGAGAGCGGCAACCAACGCCGCCTCATCCGTTGCGAGATCGGTCAGCACAAATATGATTAATTCGGTGCTCGGCGGCAAGAAAACAAACGCCCAGACAATAGCAAAGAGAGCCGCCACCAACGCTCTCAGCTCGGTAATGAGGACCGGCACAAGTTCTATTATCAGAGGCCTTTTCGGCAATAAAAAATAATCCCGGACATTTCAAGTAATACAAATAATCGAGGTTTACCGTTAAGGCAGACCTCGATTTTTTCGATAAGAACTTCGGCTGAAATAACATCGGAT
>JAEEGL014767220.1_pt1 | contig 10264 bp, 11 predicted proteins | sample 9134231 | NCBI WGS metagenome assembly JAEEGL01 (sample SAMN16246548, study PRJNA631951) | gut metagenome | biome: gut microbiome; feature: rumen; material: fiber-attached | host: Bos | place: Iran: Karaj | collected 2018-10 | reverse complement strand
GGGCTTCGGTGACAACCAGAAGGCTAACCTGCAGGATATCGCTATCCTGACCGGTGCAAACTTTGTTTCCAAGGATCTGGGCATGCAACTGAAAGATATGACCATGAAAGATCTTGGTTCAGCTAAGAAGGTCATCGTTGAAAAAGACAGTACGACGATCATCGATGGCACCGGTTATAAGAAAGCTTTCAAAGAAAGGATCAAAGAGATCGAAAATCTGATCGAAAGAAGTACTTCCGATTATGATAAGAAGAACCTCAAAGAAAGACTGGCTAAGCTGACCAACGGTGTTGCCGTGATCAAGGTTGGTGCTACTACCGAGTCTGAACTCAAGGAAAAGAAACTGCGTATCGAGGATGCTCTTAACGCGACCAAGGCCGCGATCGAAGAAGGTATCGTCACCGGTGGCGGCTGCGCTCTCATGAGCATCTACAAGGACCTCAAGGATAAGGTCAAAGCGGACGACAGCGACGTCCAGAAGGGCATCTCCATCGTCTTCAAGGCACTTTCACAGCCTCTGTATCAGATTGCCGAGAATGCCGGCCATAACGGCAAGGACATCGTCGACAAGCAGCTCAGCCAGAAGAACAATGTCGGTTTCGACGCCAAGACCGGCGAGTGGGTCGATATGTTCAAGGCAGGCATCGTCGATCCGTGCAAGGTCACGAGATCCGCATTGCTCAACGCCGCTTCGATTGCCGGCCTGATGATCACGACGGAAGCTGCCGTCGGCATCATCAAGGAACCGGAACCTGCAATGCCTGCAGGCGGCATGGGCGGCATGTACTAAACGCATAAGCATTGAAAAAACTCCCGATTGTATGAAACAGCCGGGAGTTTTTTTGTGCTATACTTTTTAAAAAAAGGAGGGATCATCTATGCCCGGAACAAGAGGACTCGGACCGCGCGGTTTTCTGACCGAAGATGAGAAACAGAACGTTCCGAAACTGAGCAAGGAACTGATCTTCAGAATACTGAAATATCTGAAACCGTACTGGTTTCAGCTGCTGATCGTCTTTTCGATCATCATTCTTTCATCTGTGCTCGGTTTGCTTCCTTCTCTGATCACTGCCAAGATCATCGATGAGGCGATACTGGGCAGGAATTTCACCCTGCTGGTACAGCTCGTCATTCTGGCGATCTTCACGCTGGCTCTGTCGAACATCGTCGGCGTATTGGAATCCTACATCAACAGCTGGGTATCCCACAGGATCGTCTACGACATGAAAAACGAGATGTTCGCCCACCTGCAGACGATGCCGCATTCTTTCTTCACTTCGGAAAAGCAGGGCGACATCATCACGAGGATGAACTCCGATATCTCCGGCGTTGCGACTGTTATAAGTTCCGTGCTGACCAACATCATTTCCAATCTCTGTACAGTCATCACGACGATCGTCGCTCTTTTCAGGATCGACGCCAAGCTCTCGCTGATCGGCATCCTGGTCATTCCGCTCCTGGTGCTTCCGACCAAGTCTGCAGGCAAAAACCGCTGGCAATTGCTTTCTGAATCGCGTGCCAAGGACGATGAACTCAACGATCTGATCAACGAAGCGCTTTCCGTTTCGGGATCGCTTCTGATCAAGCTGTTCACCCAGGAAAAGACGATCAATCAGAGATTCGAACAGCTCAACAAGGAAGTCAACGACCTTTCGATCAAGGAATCGCGGGCAGGCAGCTGGTTCAGAGTTGCCATGGGCATCTTTACAAATCTGGGACCGCTGCTGATCTACCTGGCGGGCGGCTATCTGATCATCAAAATGAACGATACGGCGATCACCGTCGGTACGATCACCGCCACCGTCAACATGATCAACCGTCTCTACCGTCCGGTTGAATCACTGCTGAACGTCTCCGTCGATCTGACCAGGTCGATGGCCCTGTTTACCCGCATCTTCTCGTACCTTGATATGGAACCGGAAGTCAAGAACCGCAAGATCGTGCTCAAGCCTTCCTTCGATAAAAGAACGGATATCGAATACGACAATGTGGAATTCTACTATTCGGCTGATGTTCCGTTAATCAAGGATCTTTCCTTTAAAGTACCTTCAGGAAAGATGTATGCGATCGTCGGCCCATCCGGATCGGGAAAGTCGACCGTCGTCAACCTTCTGCCCAGACTCTATGACGTCAAGGGCGGCGCGGTGAAGATCAACGACATCGATGTGAGGGACATCGAGCTGACCTATCTGCGTTCCAATATCGGCATGGTCACACAGGAAGCCTACATGTTCAACGGATCGATCAGGGAGAACCTTCTCTTCGCCAAGGCGGATGCCACGATGGAAGAGATCGAAAACGCCTGCCGCATCGCAAACATTCACGACTTCATCGTCTCCCAGCCGGACGGCTACGATACGCAGGTCGGCAACCGCGGCCTGAAGCTGTCAGGCGGCGAGAAGCAGCGACTGTCCATTGCCCGCGTCATCCTGAAGGATCCCAAGATCCTCATTCTCGACGAGGCGACTTCGGCTCTCGACTCCATCTCTGAGAGTTCGATCCAGAGCGCTCTGGATGTTCTGATGAAGGGAAGGACCTCCATCGTCATCGCTCACCGTCTGTCTACGATCCTGCAGGCTGACAAGATCCTGGTGATCTCCGGCGGAAAGATCATCGAACAGGGCGGTCACGACGAACTGATTGCCATGGACGGTGTCTATAAACAGCTCTATGAGACGCAGTTCAGGAAAGTCATTTCGATGGAAACCGGCAAAGAATGACGTGATTTTGCAAGAAAAATGAAATTTTTTCATAAGATGTAAGATTTTCACATTTTTTTCACAAAACTGTTGTATATTAATACTGTAAAAAGTTTTTCATTTTTAATCCTTTAAAAAAGAGAGTAGGACGAAGTCCTATTTTCTTTTCTTTTGTGTATAATAATAGTTGTGGCCCCATAGTCTAATGGATCAAACAATCCCCTCCTAAGGGATAGTTACAGGTTCGATTCCTGTTGGGGCCGCCATCGAGAAACAGAAAGGACGCAAGTCCTTTTTTGCGTGGATAGGGCATTCGTTCTATAATGAGGCTATGCAGAGAAAAAACCGTGATCTTTATCTCGAAAAGCTGAAGGGCGGTCTCAGTGAACAGGACGGCATGATGATAGATGCCTTTTTTGAATCGCTTTCCAAAAGGATCGATCTGCCGATCCTCAACAAGACCCTGCTGATTCAGCATTTCATCGACGGTTTTGAATACTATCTGGAAAGGGGAGATGAAGTCTCGCATATCTGTGAGCTTCTCAATCCGGACAGCCTGGGAACCTTCTATAACGGACGCAAACGTCGTCCGTACTCGCTAGATAACGCTGCGATCGTCTATCCCTTGGGCATGAAGTATGGCCAGATGCCGATGTTTCGCCTTTCGGCCGAACTGAAGGAGAACATCGAGCCCGTCCTTCTGCAGCTGGCACTGGACTTCACGATCAAGCGCTTTCCGACCTTTTCCGCCGTCATCAAGAACGGCTTCTTCTGGCACTATCTGGAAACCACCAACGTGCTGGCCCTGGTTGAAGAAGAGAAGGACATTCCGTGCAAGCCGATCTCCATCATTCTGCGTTCCTACCGCTCGATGCGCGTGCTCTATTACCGGAAACGCATCAGCGTCGAGTTCTTTCATGTTCTGACGGACGGCACCGGCGGCATGGTCTTTCTGAAGACGCTGCTGGCCGAGTATCTCAGACTCAAGGGAATCGAGGTCAAAAAGGAAAACGGCGTACTGGACGTCAACGGGGAAGTCGACGAGGCGGAACTGGTCAACGAATTCGCCAATGCGAAAGGGGAGGCTTCGCTGTCCACCTTCGTCGATAAAAAATCCCTGCAGATCGAAGGGAAGCTTTCGCGTCTCAATCTGACGAAGATCGTCCATTTCGAGATGGATCCCGAAAAGCTCAGGGAAACCGCGCACTGTCATGGCGGCACCGTGACTGCCTATGTGGCTGCGCTGATTTTCATGGCGGCCTGCAAATGCATCCGCAGGAAAGAGGGCATCTTCAATATCCAGATCCCGGTAAATATGCGAAAATTCAACGGATCGAAGACTTTGCGGAATTACTCGATGTATTTCAACGCATCGAAGGATATTTCGCAGATTTCAGATATGGAGAGTCTGGTCCGCGATATCGATGTCCAGATCAGGGAAAAAGGTTCCGAAAAGATGATGAACCAGATGATGATGACGACCGGTCAGCTGATCTCTACGCTCTCCTTCATCCCGTTGTTTCTGAAAGTGCCGATCATGCAGATGGTGTACGGCTATCTCGGCAACAGTATCATCGGCTGTAATCTGTCCAATCTCGGCGTCCTGGATTTTCCTGAAGGGATGAAGGAAGTGATTAAAAAGTTCTATTTTGTCATGCCGCCGGGCACGCCGAACCGTTTTACGACGACGTTGGCGACGGCAAACGGCATCTGCGTCTTCTCCGTGATGCGTTCCGGCGATGATCCTTCGATCGAAGAGGAACTCTACCGGCTTTTAGACGAGGAAGGGCTGATCGAAGAGGTGGAAGGAAGCGTAGACTATGAATCCTAAGATCATCTATCCGATTCCCGGAAATCAGGGGACCTTCTACAAGAGACTGCGCAATTTTGCCAGAATCCTGTTTCTGCTGGCGTCTTTTGTCTGCCTTCTGATCAATTTCCTGGTGAAGGGGAAACCCTGGTCGATCATCGTCGTCTGGTCGCTGTTCTCTATTTGGCGTCTGGTCTTCTCATTGCACCTTGTTGAATTCTCGATCTTTTCCCATGCCGGCCGGGTCACCTTTTATATCATTGGCCTGCTGATCCTGATCGAACATTTCCTCGCCTCGGGATGGGCACAGACGGTCATTCCGATCATCCTGTTTGCCGATCTTCTGGTGATGTTCATCGTCTTTTTTGCCACATACGAGCGAAGGGAGCGTCATCTCGTCTCGATCCTTTTCCTGGGCATTCTGAATCTCGTCTCAATCCCTTATTCGATCCGCTCGTGGCCCATCCGCAACTGGATCGCCTTCAGCTTTCAGATCGCTTCATTCGTCCTCTTCCTCATCATGATCATCATCAACCGGAAGGATCTGGTCTACGAACTGAAAGCCCGCTTCCTCTCTCATCGAAGCTGAGCTTTTCAGTTCCTCTTTACGGGCAAAACAGTTATACTTAAGTTGTAAGAAACGGAGGGTTTTATGAGCAATAAATATTCTGGAACACAGACTGAAAAGAACCTGGAAGCGGCGTTTGCCGGTGAATCGCAGGCAAGAAACAAGTACACGTACTTTGCTTCCAAGGCAAAGAAAGACGGCTTTGAGCAGATCAGTGCGCTCTTCTTAAAGACGGCTGAAAACGAAAAAGAACACGCCAAGATGTGGTTCAAGGAACTCAACGGCATCGGCTCGACGGCGGAGAACCTGAAGGCAGCTGCCGAGGGCGAGAACTACGAGTGGACTGACATGTATGAAGGTTTCGCCAAGACGGCGGAAGAGGAAGGTTTCCCTGAGCTGGCTGCGAAATTCAGACTGGTCGCCGCAATCGAGAAGCATCACGAAGAAAGATACAGAGCATTGCTGTACAACGTAGAAAACAACGAAGTCTTCGAAAAGTCCGAGGTCAAGATCTGGGAATGCCGCAACTGCGGTCATATCGTCATCGGCCTCAAGGCGCCGGAAGTCTGCCCGACCTGCAACCATCCGCAGTCATACTTCGAAGTCAACTGCGAGAACTATTAAAGAAAAAAAGATGCCTAATCGGGCATCTTTTCTTTGAATTCGGCATTTTCGATCAGATACGAAGCAGTCTGATTGATCCGCTTTGGATCGGAAGTGGAAAGGAAGATCGTTTCCGCTTCCTTTTCTTTTTCCCGGCAGTCGTTTTCTTCCAGATAGGATTTCAGATCGGCGACGACCTGTCTGGAAGAGGAGACGAGCTTGAGATCGGGGAACATCTCCTGGATCATCCCGGACAATATGTCGTAGTGCGTACATCCCAGCACAAGCGTATCGATGCCTGTTCCTTCGAAGTTGGAAAGATATGTTTTCAAAGCATCTTTCAGACTATCCTGATCGTGAATGAATGCGCCGCTTTCGATCATGGGCGTAAGATCCGGGCAGGCAACGGAGTAGACTTCGATGTCGCCGTCATGGGCATGAATCATTTCCGTATAGCGGCCCGATTGGACTGTCGAAGAGGTGGCGATGACGCCGACTTTTTTATTATCCGTGACCTCTGCCGCCTTTCTTGCGGCCGGTTCAATGACGCCGAAAACCGGAATAGGGCTTTCACTGCGCAGCCTGTCGCCGACAGCGGCATCTGAGGTATTGCAGGCGATGACGAGGGCTTTCAAATCGTAATCATTCAGAAGTGCAACACAGTTCAAAGAACAGGAAGCGATGACTTCCCGGCTCTTGGGCCCGTAAGGCATGTTTGCCGTGTCGGCAATGAACACGATGTTTTCTTCCGGCAGCTCGCGGAGGACTTCACTCACGGTGGTCAGTCCGCCAAGCCCCGAATCGAAGATGCCGATGTATCTCTTTTTCATAGTGAATTGACGATGTTTTTAAAATGACGGCCACGCTCTTCATATCCGCTGTACTGGTCAAAACTCGAAGTTGTCGGCGAAAGCAGGACGATGTCGCCGCTGACAGCGATCTTTCTGGCTTCGTTTACTGCCTCGACGAGGTCCGTCACGACGATCGGATCGTCGACGAGATCACCGGCGATCCTTTTTCCGGCTGCGCCGAAACCGATGATCTTTTTCACGCAGCCGAGATGTTTGCGCATCTCGGACATGTCGAGACCTTTTTCATAGCCTCCGACCAGCAGGATCACGCCTCTTTCAAAAGAATCGAGGGCGGTGATGGTGGCGTCCGTATTGGTTCCCTTGGAATCGTTGTAATAGGTGATGCCGTTGAGCGTCCGGACGTATTCGATGCGGTGTTCGACGCCGCTAAAGGAATCGATGGCCCTTGTGATATCGCCAGCGGAAATGCCAAGAAGCCTTGCGATCGTGATTGCGATGATGACATTCTGCCGGTTGTGTCTGCCGACCAGATGGATCCTGTCGATCGGAAGGATCTTTTCTCCGTTGACGAACATGTATCCGTCTTTTATGAAGGAATACGTATCATCCCGATTGAGGGATATTGTCGCCAAACGGCACTTCGGCGGATACTTTTCAAGGTATTCTTTCAGCGTTGCGTCATCGGCGTTGACGATGAAGACGTCGTCATCCCTCATGTTTCGGTAGACTTCCGTCTTGGATCTGTAGTAGGCATCAAGTGAGCCCATCGTTTCCAGATGGTCCGGGGTCAGGTTGATGATGGTTGCGATCTGCGGACGGAAACGGTCGATGTCTACCAGCTGATGGTTGGAGATCTCCAGGGAGATGTAAAAGCCTTCCTTCTCTATCAGATCATGTTCAAGGACGAGCTCGCACAGCGGCGTTCCGATATTGCCGCCGACCAGTGCTTTCTCCCCGAATGCCGTCTTGAGCAGTTCGTAGACAAGCGTCGTCGTCGTGGTCTTCCCGTTGGTGCCGGTGATGGCGATATAGTGCTGCGGCTTTGAGACATCAAAAGCCAGTTCGATCTCGGTGATGATTTTTATATTTCTCTCTTCGAGCCGCTTCACGATCGGCGAAACCGGGGGAACGCCCGGATTCTTGATGACCAGATCGTAATCCATCTCAAAGACGTCCATCTCCTGACCATAGACCGTGACACCCATGTTACTCAGGATCTCTTTGTCCTGAGGTGAGACCTCCCTGCGTTCCGAAAGGCAGATCTGCGCACCGAGTTTATGTAATACGCGGATGGCCGCCATGCCGGAACGGGCCAGTCCGATGACGAGTACCTTCTTGTTCAGATATTCCATACAATGATTTTAACATTATTGTTGACTTAATAAAATGATTGCGTTTAATATGTAAACTATGAACGCAAAAGTATCACTAAGCAATCCAGCCGACGGATATTACGATGAAGTACTTGTCGAGAATATCGAGGACCGCAGCTGTTTTTGTTATACAGATAACCAGAACGCCCTGTGCGAAATGTGCATCTACGAAGACGGTCTGTGTTTCTTCAGACAGTGCGAGGATCATCTGCTGGAACTGCATCTGAAATCGAATAATTACGCCAAGATCACGGCGCCGGAAGGAATTTGCCGATTTGACGTAAAAGTCCTTGCATTTCAATTGAATAGTGATATATTAGTAATGCATTACCTCATGAACGATGAGGAAAGGATTATCGAAATAAACTATTGCTAGGAGTGAAGTATTAAAAATGGCAAGTGCTAAGTCTATGACCGACATCGCTTACGACGTTATCTCCCGTAAAAAGCGTGCCGTCTCTTTCGGCAAACTGTGGGATGAAGTTTCCAGGATCTACGGAGCTTCCGATGACGCTGTGGCGCAGTTCTATTCCGACATGACCTTTGATTCCCGTTTCGCCTCTCTCAAGGACAACAAGTGGGATCTTGTAGAGCGTCGCAAATTTGCGGAATCCCACGTCGACCTCTCCGAGATCGAGCTTGATGACGACGACATGGAAGAAGAGGAAGAGGATCAGAATATCCCGCTCGATAATACCGATGAATACTAAAGACTCTGCGGAGTCTTTTTTGTATAATGGGTTTGATATGAAATACGTGATCTATGATTTCAACGGAACCGTCCTCGACGATACGGAAGTCTGCCTGAAGGCGGAAAACTATACGATCGAACACTTCGGGCTCGACCGCCCGCCTTTGACGATGGATGAATACCTTCACATCTTCACTTTTCCGGTGCAGAAGTACTACGAGAACGTCGGTTTCGACTGGTCAAAGAATTCCTATGCGGAGGTCGGCCAATACTGGTTCGGCTGGTATCGCGCATTAAGGGATGAATACAAGGTTCACGACGGCGTCATTGAAGTGCTGAAGAAAAGCAGGGAACTCGGGTACAGAAACATCCTGCTCAGCGCCTCGAGCCTGGTGGAACTGAAGAAGCAGCTTGAGGAGCTCGGGATCGAAGAATACTTCGACGAGGTGCTGGGCATCGACAACATCTATGCGGGTTCCAAGATCGACATCGCGCTGGAATGGATCAAGGACAAGGATCCCGCCGACTGCATGATGATCGGCGATTCTCTGCACGATCTGGAGACGGCGGAAGCGATGGGCGTCGACTGCGTGCTCGTGGCCAACGGCCATCAGGCCAAGGATGTTCTGCTTGCATCATATGACAAGGTCGTAGACGACATCAGGGAGGTGGAATTCGTATGAGGATCGGACAGTCAAAAGACGTACACAGGCTCGTTGAAGGAAGAGACCTGATCATCGGCGGAGTGAAGATCCCCTTTGAAAAGGGACTTCTGGGCCATTCCGATGCGGATGTGCTCTTACATGCGATCATCGAATCGCTGATCGGTGCGATGGGCCTCAAGGACATCGGGACCCATTTTTCCGACAAGAGCGACGAATTCAAGGACATCTCTTCCCTGATCCTGCTGGATAGGACCTATGACATGCTGGTGAAGAACGGCTATCACGTCATAAACATCGATTCCCTGATCGTCATTGAACGGCCGAAGATGGCGCCCTACATCGATCAGATGCGAAACAACATTGCCGCGCATCTGCATTGCGATCCCTCGCAGATCAATGTCAAGGCGACCTGCGGTGAAGGGATGGGCTTCATCGGAAGCGGGGAAGGGGCGATGGCGGAAGCCGTCTGTCTGATCGATGAAGATAAGTGAAGTTGCAGCCGATGAAGTTGTCTTTGATCGACTGATCGAGCTGTCGGAGAAGTGGGAAGCGGAGAGCAGCTGTTACGGCTATCGCGCAAACTCGAAAGAAGATATTGAAGGCAACCGGATCTTTGCGGCTTACGAAGACGGCAGGATCGTCGGATACCTGTTTGGCCACAGCAGCAATCTGGAGAACATGACTTCCATCATTCCCAAAGGAACGGCCTGCTTTGAGGTCATGGAGATATTTGTCGAGGAAGAATACCGGAATCGGGGAATCGGCAGATCGCTGTTTGAATATATGGAGAGCAACATCGACGATGAATACATCGTCTTATCTACTGCGACGAAAAACCATAAGGAGATACTGCACTTCTATATTGCTGAAGTCGGGATGAATTTCCACAGTGCCTTCTTATTCAAGCAAACAGAAAAATGAGGTTGAACCTCATTTTTATTTATAAAAGCTTTTTTCAAAGAAAAAGCGATGCATTGTACATCGCTTTCTGAATGGATATTTTAGATCTTATTGTCGCAGCCTAAGACATCGATGATCTTGTG
>JAEEGL013656011.1_pt1 | contig 10264 bp, 12 predicted proteins | sample 9134231 | NCBI WGS metagenome assembly JAEEGL01 (sample SAMN16246548, study PRJNA631951) | gut metagenome | biome: gut microbiome; feature: rumen; material: fiber-attached | host: Bos | place: Iran: Karaj | collected 2018-10 | reverse complement strand
TCTGACAATTATTATAACGGAACTTGTTACCATCTCGCATGCGGATACGCCGCCCAGTGCATCCAGTACGACTGACTTGCAAATCATCAAGTCTCTCGCATCTTAGATGCAAGGATCCATCTGAATCAGAAAAATAGGAGTTGAGAGGGACGTTAGAGTTCGTTTTGATATAGTTGCGCCAATTGGATGCAGTTATCACATCATCGAGCCGGACATTTTCCTCTGTCCATAGCATTATCCATGCGACAAAAGACTTTGATGGTGTAGTACCTTCACAAAAGAAGATACCCACGAATTGCATACCTGGCTTAAGGTTATGACTAGCCAGCCAATGCCTGACTGTCGGCTGCACACCTCGGCCAAGACATTCAACCTCAAAGTATCTTCTGTTAGCGGTAGCAGGTTGACAGTAGACAAGACCATCCCATCTAATAGACCCTTGCGATATTATAAACATCCCATCTTTTGGGACAGTCTGACCTTTCTTTGGAAAATCATAATTCCAATCGGGCCAATCGGGCATGTCCCAATAATTAAGGATTTCTTCCCTTATCTCATTGTAGTTGACCTCTGAAAATTTACTTACCGAGTTTGTACCGAGTTCCACATTCTCAAACCCTGTACCCATGAAATCATGGTAGGTAAACATGGCACGCTCTATCATTCCCATGGTCATACGTGCGCATGCTTGCGCATCTGTATTCGGGTTGAATCGGCTCTCAGGATTGGAGCCAACCATCTGACGAAATGAGCCATCAGCATTTCGAGTGATAGAATAGATAACATCTCCAACCTTGCCGGAAAGAAGGCCTTTTGAGCCACCAACTCGAGAACGAGCCATGTTTTAATTTACAGTTAGAGTTAATAAAAAAGCCCTGCCCCTAGTGTGAAGGAGCAGGGCTGCAATTTATGATTTCACCACTTGGGACTCGATTAGAGGTCACCACCATTCAGGAACATCTGTGAACCCACGGGGTAGGTAGGCAGAGTGACATCAGCAGCCTGTGAATCGGCCGTGCCTGACTCCATAACTGCGTTGTTGTGAATGTAGGTACCATTCTCCAGTCGCGAAACAATGATGTGGTTTTCGTCAGTGCAAGAAACACCGGCGATGGTTACGGCACCATCAGCAACCGTGAAGGTCAGATTTTTGGTACCCTCCATCTTTGCTGCGGCAGTCAATACCTCTGCAGTCAGAGTGGTAGTATCGGCCACCGAGAAGTCGAAGGATAGACGGCAGAAGTCAACACCTTCGTAGGTACCTTGGCTACCGATAGCGGGAGCAACCAAAGTGATATACTCATTTTTGGTCAGACCCCAAGCGGCCTTAAAGTCGCCTACGGTAGGAGTAGCGCCAAGACCAGTCACCTGCAGTCCATCGTCTTCATTTGCGACGATAGCGGAAGGGATAGAGGCCTTACCACTAGCCAGCACATACGGACCATTCACCACCTTTTTCTCCTGATACTTGCAGAGAGAAAAGTCGTTATTACTCGACGGGAAGTTCGTGGCGTCAGCCTTCACGAGGGCGTAGTTCAGACGGATGAACTCGCTGATGCTGGGCTGGCCTTTCGGCAGACCATCGAACGAGTGGTCGATGATGGGCTGCAGGGCAGAAACGGCCTGCATCACGGTGCTCATCACCATACGCCCGAACATCTGACTAGAAGTGCGGGGGTTGGACACCTGCTCTGCGAGAGAGCGTACAACTTGCTGACGGGTACCTTTCCCGTCCTTGCCGATACTGTAGACATCGGCACCGATGCGACCGCGGATGTAAGCCCGAGAGCCGCCGACTTTTGATTTTGCCATAATGAAAAAGAACTATCGTTGAACATCTGGCACCTACCCGGCGCCCTGGGGTTGCGAGCATCTGGGCACTCTTCAACGTCGGCAAAGGTACAAAAAATATTTTTTCGGTGCAAATCGGGAGGTATCAGGGAGCAAGTCGGGAGCAGACCCCCGTTAACTGACATTTTTTTTACAAACATCTAGGGAGCGGGTCGGAAAACTTTAGGCTTTTTTAGGTTTATTTAACTGGCATCGGCTGGGAGTTGGCCGTTTTTTGACGCATCGGCGCCCGCAGGGCGGCGACGCGGATGGGGGTCGCGTTTGGCGCGTCAGCGCCTGACATACCATGAAATACACCATCCTCTTTGATTCTTTCTCTGATGTGAGAGAAAGAATGTCCTACCTATTGTTTTCGCTTTTGGTAATTATAGCCCCCCAAGGGTGGCGAGGGGGGCGAGCCGTAGGCGAGGGGGAGGGTGGGCGAGCCGAGGGCGAGGGGCGCTTGCGGAGCGGAGTGCGTCCGAGGTGTAGGGTGTGCGCACCCGTCTACGTCCGCAGCGAGGTGTTCTTAGGGAGCCCCGACCGCAGGAAGGGCCTCCCCAAGAAAACCGAGCAAGGGCGCAAGGGTGTGCACACCCAGCACCGAGGGCGCGCGGAGCGGAGTAGCGCCACCGCCCGAAGGCGGGGTTTGTTTTTCGTGGGGTTTTGGTTTTGCTTTTTGGGTCTTTATTACCACCCCCACCTAGGGGTGGGGGGTGGGCAAGCCCCTTTAGGGGCGGGGTTTTTGGGCGTGGACTCTTTAAGAGGACACGCCCCAGCCGTGGGCGCCCCTTAGGGCGACCCGGCTGATAGAGCGAGGCCTTTAGGCCGAGAAATGGAGAGCGTAGCACCGCCACCAAGGAAATATTAAGATAGTGAAGGCCTATAGGCCTGAACGGTGATGGTAAGCCCCATAAGGATGACGAGAATGTGGATTATGATAACATAGACATGAGCCCCCGACGAAGGAGGATCAGGGCTCATGAATATTTATCATAATCGGATATATCTCGGCGACGATGCCAATACTGTCCATTACGATGATAGCCCCAAATACCAGGGAGCCGCATGGGCGCTGGGGGTGAAGGCTCGCAGGGGTGTGCCCTTAGGCCACCCCGAGAACCAAACCCCCAGCGCATCTGCCTACGGAGCGCATAACTGGAGCCACAAACTCAAGGCGGCATGGGGGAAACTTCACGCGACAGCCCCGTAGCCGTCATTCCGCAGGCCGTAAGGCCGAGGACGCGGCGCACGGGGCGAAGCGGAACACACAAGCCGCATGGCCGCGGGGGTACGGGGGCGGGGGAGCCCCCGCAGATATCCTGCAGAAGTAGAGCGAGCAGGGCAGATTCTTGGCGGTGGACAACCGAGCCGTGCGAGGTTGTCTGCCGCCAAGAATCTGCCCGCGAGAACTTACCTAGCATTAGGAGTGCTTGTCTAGGTAGCATCTGGGCGAGGCGAGCGAAGCGAGCCGAGAATCGGAGCGCAGTTCATAGCGTAGGCTCTTGATGGGGCTGGAGCCTTCACCCGTAAGTGGTGTTAGGCTCCAGCCTTATCAAGAGCCGTAGCCGTTAAACAATGTCCTAACCTATCTCCGCTCATCGTGTAGGCTGAGTGTCCTTAGTGTTAGGCGCCCTCGAAGAGGATCAGCCCAACACTAAGGACACCCAGCCTTGCACGATGTGGGGGTGCATTGGGGTGGTGGTCGGGGTTTGTGGTGGACTATTTTCCAAGCGCACCCTGCAGAAGCAGAGCGAGCAGGGCAGACCCTTGGCGGTGGACAACCGAGCCGTGCGAGGTTGTCTGCCGCCAAGAATCTGCCCGCGAGAACTTACCTGGCATTAGGAGTGTTTGTCTAGGTAGCATCTGGGCGAGGCGAGCGAAGCGAGCCGAGAACCTACCCGCATGGGGAGGCGGGAGCCGAGGGTAGTCGCGGCAGGCGACCGTAAGCGTCCGACGCGAGGTGTCGTGCAAGGATCACGACCGTAGGGAGTGTTCCCTGCACGACACCGAGCAAGGGCGCAAGGGAGCCCAGCCGCGGCACCCGAAGGCGTCAGCCGATAGATAACGAGGCGGGGGAGCGTAGCGCCCCGCCACCGCTTGAAGCGGAGCGCGGCCAGCCCCGATTAGTGGGCTGGCGGCGTGGAGCGGCCTGCGTTCGTGTGCCTGATGAGCCTTGATATACTCACATCTGCCGCCGTCGATATCGGAGATAGTCGATATCGGTGGCGGCAGTGTTGTCTTTTTTGCGCGTAGTGTTGGGGGTGTGGTTTTTCTTCTGCCTTTGCTCAAGCGCCAACTCAAGGCGCCAGCCAGCCCGCGAGCGTAGCGAGCGGGCTATCCAATGCGCAGCCCCCAGCGCTAACTCAAGGCGCCAGCCAGCCCGCGAGCGTAGCGAGCGGGCTTGCCTCTGCCTGTAATATGTTCAATGGTGTCCATTTCGTCGAGTGTAAAAATTCAGTATGGCCCCGACGATCAATCCAATTACGATTGCTATATATTCCATACCATTATAACGTTCATCAGGTGCATTTATTATATTTCCATCTTATACAATAGTTAGGAACCTGACTGCACGCTTTTCTCCAGTACTCGCAGTATAGTCTATCGTTCTGCCCATCGTTGTGGTACCTGCATCGCCTGCATATATCATTTTTCATATCGATTTTCTTGATTCGTTCTATTTGTATTACATACTGCAGAATCAACCGGAATGGGTATCTTTTCTTCTGCTATTCCAATTATTAACTATTACTTGTACTAAACATCCCTCACAAGGGTCATGTGTTGGTCTAACGTCAATGTCGCATGGCAATCCATCACAGAATAACACCATATCTTCATCCATTTCAATTTTATTTGCCATAATCAAAATTGCTTATCGATTTTTATTATTTATTTTCTTTGCCCTACAATCGCTTGAATCAACCTAAGTGGGTAACTATTAAGGTGGCGCATCATTCGGCCATTCCTGCCCCCATTCTGTGCGCGTGGGCGGGCGCGCTAGCGCCCGCGCACAATCCCCGCACGTACGTGCGAGGGATTTCCCTTTGTTTATCGACGTTTTACGGTATACCATCGTGGCTCTAGCAGTGTAATTCCACTGCGGTATTACTGTACCGCAGTTTACAGCGGTCAATTTCAGAAACATTCGCGCAGAATATCGCCATGAGGACACTGCATCGAGTTCGCCCATACGTCTTGGTGCAGGTAAGAGCAATACACATAACCCTGCCATACGCATCCGTTCACCTCGGGACATTCTCCACATTTCGGGTAGTCATTGTTTTCGTTTACCATATTTCCTTTTGTTTGATTAGTTTATGAATCTCTTCGGCAGCCTCGAGGACTCGCTGGTAATCCCATCCCGTCCTTGTGGCAATCGCTAGTCTTATCTGGTCTATTTCATTCGCCCATCCGTGAACCGTTATTCTTCGCAGTCTATCTCGATCGAGGTTATTCAGCAACACATCTATTGCACATCGAACGTCCATGTCTGCATGCTTTTCACGATAGAGATTAAGATGCGTGCGCAAAATCCTATCTTTATCGTCGGGCTTGCTCTCGCTGGGCAGACCTTCAACTTTATAAAACTCTCGGTTGGTGTTGAACTTAAACAATTGCTTTTCATGACAAAGGTCTTTTCTTTTCAGGTCTCTACCTCCATCAGAATTAACTTTTTGGTTGTACTCCACATAGCGGAACTGGAAATAGTGGTGGGCTAGTTCCTCGAACCTCTGCCACAATCTATCTCGGCCATCGAATAAATCAAGGGTGTGCGGTATAGCCCGTTTCTTGCCTCGCTTGGAGTCAGCATCTTCTATGACGATCCAGTTCCGTGCGCTCGAGTGTAGACTGAATTCAATACGCCATATATCGGGTAAGTTCAAAGGATCATCCACTAGTCCACTCTCGAACCATGCTTGCACTATCCAAGGTTTCTTATCGCCCGTTGCCTTCAACTCCTTCGTCTTGTTGTACATCTTCGTCCCCACCATTGATGAAGGCGCTCCCCATGATACAGATTCCCAGTCGAACGATGCCCAACTGTCATTACCTATCACTCTCACCTTACATTGGTTTACCTTGCTGTACTTATTTTCTATGTAACGTCGAAGGAATTTAGCAGGGTCATCACCACTATCGAAGACTTTGAAATCGTAGCATACATCGATTCGGAAGATTCGCTGGAACTGATATCCATGTCGCAGAACAAACTCTGCCAAATCTCTTACGGGACTATTGGTGTAACATGAACGATTGCACAAACGCAAATGGCAAGATAATTCTGATAACCCGGTGAACTCACTCGAACCAGACTGTGGATTTCGACGGACTTCAATCCATCCATTTCCATGCTCGTCTTCGATTGTGAACATCTCTGAATAGACCCTAGTCCCATAATCTCGTTCACGAACAAAGTAACCATAACGACGGAAGTAATCTGCATTCATCGGATATCTACTATTATCTTCCATAACGTAGACCTCCAACCAATCCACATTAACACACCTTGTCACTTTGCTCTCCATAGATTTGTCAAAGTTCAGAATTAAGCCGAAACTAACCTAAAATCTACCTACAAGAAACGAGTGTGCCGGTGCAGATAAGCACCGACACAGACGATCCATAATAGGAGAAACAAATCACCCATTCCCATTGGCATCCTGCTCAACAAATGGAGTCACCCAACCACCTTTGACTAGCAGATATCTGTTGCCTTTGAGGTCGTTCAGATATCCTGCATCATCCTTCTTAAACTTGGAGGTATCGATATCTGCTTGGTAATACTTCTTCACGTCGACAAGGGCACCCGTTTCGGGCACCACTAGTTGTTTTGGTACCAGTTCAGACATGCCACCACACAACTCCACTTCGACCGCATTGATGGTCAGCCCTGCCTTCATGCATCTGTCTTTTTGGGATGAGTACACCCTGAGGGATGCATTGCCTCTGACAAACACCTTAACACCTGCTTTCAGGAAGGGGATAACCTTGGACTCGGGGTTGTTCATGGTTACATCTACCCAAGTAGTCTGCTCCACCTCGGAGCCATCCTCTTTCTTGTACTTGTTGGTGTGCGCCACTCTCATGGTTACAAACTTGGAGCCATTCGACTCCTTGATTTCACAGTCGGCACCTAGATTGCCGATTAACTCTACTTTTAGCATAACTTAGAAATTTGGTTATTTGAAACGTATAATAAATGGTTTTGAGTCACTCGCAACACTTAGGTTTTTACGTGGCTCGGTTAGCACATGGGAATGGTGAATCTCGCCTTTGGCGACATTCACGGAGGGACGATCGAGAACCTGGGACATGTGGAAATAGGATTTTGCCGTAGCAAGGTTTTTTTCGAAGATATCCCAATCATCAGCCTCGGAGTGGGCGAGGGCATCAGCGATGGACAGAGAGGCTGATACGAACCCAAAATTAAGGAGCCCGTGAGCAGGGAACACCCGCTCGGACTCCAACATCAGGTAATAATCTATATCCTCAGACCACTGACGCAAAGTTGCGCCAGTCTGAAAGGCCCACGACATGAGAGCAGCCAATTTACGTTGCTCTCGAACTGACTCACCACACCAAATTTGATAGACTACCGTGTCGGCCTGCATTGGCTCGTTCTGACGATGAAGGAAGAACTTTCTTTTCATAGGGCCTATTCAGAATAGTTCTCAAGTATACGAACGATTATTCCTCGCTGGTCATGCAGAAGGCGAACATCCAAACCTTTTGTAATCTCAAGCAAATGCTTCACGTCAGGAATTTGCTGGACTACAATATAAACAGAACTACCATCCTCATACTGATGGAGTTCATAACTACCGACTTTGAGGTACACTTTCACATTGAAAGCCACATCAATCAACTCACTTAAACTTTTAGTCATAACGCATTGTGTAATTTAAAGGTTGTTACGTTCCACGTGGAACAGAATCGGCATTGTGATAAATAGCATTGCTCTTTTGAGGAACATTAAAGAGGGAGTAGGTAAACGGCTCGCTCGCCTAACTCCCTCTCGTCACACAATGCAGTGCTGAACCTCGGCACCGTACGTTCAAGGGTCTGCCTCCAGTTGCCCTCTATCCTAAGTGCGCTGCAAATATACGATATAGTTCTGAATCAGGCAATAATTTAACAGACAAAAATCTAGATCTAGTCGAGATTTAACACAATTCGGGGCAGATAGTTGCATATATACAAGTAACTCAAACCTTAACTTTGCGTCTTCTTTCGAAATTGATATCGACAACCTCATCGTACTGTGGATAATATGACAAGGCTTGGCCAGCCAGCCCTTTTTTATCTAACTCAATCATGAGTTGCAGACCTGCCTGAATGAATGATGAACGCTTGAAATAACGATGCTTTCTCACTAATGCATCAACCTGTTCGAGGATATCATCCTCAATTCTGAATGTAATAACCGAAGATTTTGCCATAATGCTATATGTTTTAGAATCTGCTGCAAAGTTACAAAAAAATTTCTGAATTGTAATACATGCTCCAGCAAAAATTTTGGTACCTTCCTAAAAATTCTGCTGAGATCTGCTCTTGTATTACAAAGTTTTCCGGAGAACATTGTATTACACACTGGAGTTGAAGAACTAGTACTCAAAATGCGGCCGCGATATCTTTGTATTACATACCAGGTGAAAATCACTAGTACTTAAAAAGGTGGGCGCATCCCTGCGGCCACCTCCCTTAATAAAAACCATTTTACTTTATGAACTTCATTCACTCTTTGCAGGATAATGAATCCCGCTCATGTTTGGTCGAATCTCTAACTTCGAGGTGCTTTTCCCAAATGACCTCGAGTTTACGGGTGTTTCTATCGTAGGATATATACCCGGATGAATCACCGACAACAAACGACGGCCAAACATAGCAGGATTGAAAAAGGGCTCCTACACCTAGGAGCAATATAAACCTAAAACACACATTACTTACATGACATTTCTTCATAATAACTCATACGCTTCGTTGAACAATTCGATATCGAGCCACACACCACACTCCACTTTTACCATCGCCCTGGCGATATGTATAATCATGATATCATCATGAGGATCAATGTGAGAATTCGGAGTACAGTTAACCCACTCGCAGACATTAGCGATATATGCCTTGGTGTCATTTTCGGATGCTGGAGCCCATACCGACACTAACTTGGCCACAGTGTCACAGCATGGACGGGAACCACCAAACCCCGTGATATGATTGTGCATCAGCCGAAAGGCTGCACGAATGCCCCATATCATTGACTTGAACTGACAGAAGGCTGGATCAGTCTGAACCTCTCTAAGGCCTTTCCAGTTGGAACCCCTACGGATGTTCAGGGGGTTGTTGTTTCGGATGCCACGCGGCACTTTCTTTTCGTTTGGAGCCATGGATCAATAGTTTTGGAAGTATCGGGAGTAAAGGAGTGAGTCAGCAGGCCAACTGTACACCGACTTTACGAAGGCATGAGGAACGGCCACACTATCACGGCCGATACGTTGAGTGTCTGCCTGCCAAAACAGAGCATCCACATGGATATGGAGTGCCTGCCCTTGTTTGGCTATAGCCCTGCATCCATCTTCTATCCTTTTCCATGACCCTCTATTTAACGAGGGTACCTGGGGGCAGACGTTCGTCATGATGAAGGTGGAGCGCATGGCGCTGATGCTGGCAGACCTGTCGGCCGCTGGCACCATGTGACCTCTGTCGAATCTTGAATGATTGTAATCAGAATGGCAGGCCCTCGGCCTTGGTACTCGAGTATCTTCAGCGAAGCGCCAAGATGGTTCGCGCTTGCTGGAGCCGATGTCTGACCTGCGCAGCACCCAGTCGACTGACTGGGGGATGCGGAGGGCAGGCGAGTAGACTACGACATAAGTGCCCGAGTTTAGAGTGTCGGGCACATCTGCTAAGAGATTACCACTGAACGGGTAGATCAATGCCATCAGGACAGTCAGCAGGATCCTGCAGTTACTTCGCTTCCCCATCCTTTTGACGATTGAACCTTTTCAGTTTATAGTCGATCCCAAAAATGGTGGCGGTTAGAGTTAGGAACTGTGCACATGCCATCAGCGTGCCACCTCTGATATCTCCGTGTTCTGCCATTGACTGGCCAATGAAGGCCAATCCGGCAGCCACAAGAAAAGAGCCAATAGCCACAAATCCTTCAATTTTTTTATCATGTATCATATAAGCAGGAACCTCTATATTTCGAGCCATGAAGGCTTTACATCCCAAAGGGTTTTCCATCCCCAAGCCTCTTGAGGTGTCGGGAACACATACCACTGCATCTGACAATTATTATAACGGAACTTGTTACCATCTCGCATGCGGATACGCCGCCCAGTGCATCCAGTACGACTGACTTGCAAATCATCAAGTCTCTCGCATCTTAGATGCAAGGATCCATCTGAATCAGAAAAATAGGAGT
>JAEEGL013137471.1_pt1 | contig 10264 bp, 9 predicted proteins | sample 9134231 | NCBI WGS metagenome assembly JAEEGL01 (sample SAMN16246548, study PRJNA631951) | gut metagenome | biome: gut microbiome; feature: rumen; material: fiber-attached | host: Bos | place: Iran: Karaj | collected 2018-10 | reverse complement strand
GGCACTAATCCCTCAAGGTCCGTGAAAACGAATTGCTCTCGCTCGTTCCTGCGCCAGCCTTCCATAACAAACACCCCCGTTTCCTCCATTATACAGGAAACAGGGGCGTTTGTACAGTTTTTTGACACTCTGAAAAGCCCTGTGATAGACACAGGGCTTTTTCATTTCGCTTTTTCGATTGTTCAGATCTCCCTGCGTCCCTCCAGGGCGCGCAGCAGAGTGACTTCGTCGGCGTATTCCAGCTGACTGCCCACGGGGATGCCATAGGCCAGGCGCGTCACCTTGACCTCCATGGGCCGCAAAAGCCGGGAAAGATACATGGCCGTAGCCTCGCCCTCGGTGTCAGGGTTGGTGGCCATGATGACCTCCCGCACACCGCCCTTGGCGACACGGGAAAGCAGCTCACGGATACGAATATCGTCCGGCCCCACGTGGTTTAAGGGAGAGATCACCCCATGGAGCACATGGTAGACCCCGTCATATTCCCTGGCCCGCTCCATGGCGATGACGTCGCGGGGCTCCGCCACGACGCAGATCAAGCTCTGATCGCGGCGCTCGTCTCCGCAGATGGCGCAGAGCTCTCCGTCTGTCAAATTCTGACAGACGGGACAGGTGTGAACGGTTTTCTTTGCCTCGATAATGGCCTGGGCAAAGGCTTCCGCTTCCTCATCGGGCAGACTGAGCACATGAAAGGCCAGTCGCTGTGCGGTTTTACCGCCTATGCCGGGAAGCTTTGCAAACTCCTCCGTCAAGCGCTCCAGCGCTGTGGGAAAATAGCGCAGCATCAGAACAATCCACCCAGGCCGCCCAGATTCAGGCTTCCGGTCAGCTTACTCATCGTGGCGCTGGCCTCAGTCTCCGCCTTCCGCATGGCCTCGTTCACAGCGGCGACCACCATATCCTGAAGCATCTCCACATCGTCGGGATCCACTGCTTCCGGATTGATCTCGATGGAAAGCAGCGTGTGCTTGCCGTTGACCACGGCCTTTACCATACCGCCGCCGACAGTGGCGTCATACTCTTTGCTCTCCATCTCCTCCTGCATCCGCAGCATGTCCTGCTGCATCTTCTGGGCCTGTTTGATCATATTCGCGTTGATGCCTCCGCCCATAGGATTGCCGCGATAACCGCCCTTTGCCATATAAATCCTCCTTACTCGAATATCTGGTTTATACTATGTTTCTTTGATATGAAAAATCTCCGGGTGCTGTCTTCCCGTATCGATCAGACGCCGCAGCGGATCATTCTCTTCATCGTGGGACCCGCGTACAGTGAAACGGACGTGCAGCTGTTGATGCAGCAGCTGGGATGCGCGCTGGGCCACATAGTTGCGGATATCCTCCTGATCCACGATATTTCTCACGTAATCCGAAGCGGCACGAAGCTCCAACAATCCTCCGCGCAGCATCGGAACCAGCATATTGCTGTCATTTGTATTAAAATACCCGCCCAAGGAAGGCCGCCATTTTCGCACGTCCGAGACCAGATCCGCCCAAAATGTTACAGGCAGTTCCGAGGACGCTTTTTCAGCAGGGGGCTCTTCGGACTTTGGGACCGGCGTCGGAACGGGATCCGGCCGCTGCGGCACCGGTTCCGGTACGCAGACAATGGATCCTCCGGAAGCGATGCTCTGTTCCAGCCGCGACAAGCGGGCGTTGATGGCACGCAGGTCCGTGTCGAGCGTCGGATCGCACATCTGCAGCAGACAAAGCTCCACATCGATCCTGCGATTGGCGCTTTTATTGAAGCCGGAGGCTGTGTCCTGCAGCAGACGGGTGTGCCGAAGCAGCTCCTGGGCAGTAAATCGCATCAGAAGACTTTTCATCTCCTCATCGGTACAGACCCCCGTGCGCATGGACGCGCCGACTCCCGGCGCAGTCTTCATCAGCAGCAGATCGCGGCAAAGACTTACCAGCTCGTCCACCAGGGCGCTCAGGTCCTTGCCCTCGGCGTACTGTTGGGTAAACAGACTCAGCACCCGATTCGCGTCATGCTCCGCAACAGCCGTCAACAGCTCTCCCGCCGTTCTTGCGCCGGCGATCCCCAGGGTGGAATAGACGGTGTCAACCGTCAGCTGGCCTTTCGCCGCGGCGGCACACTGGTCCAGAAGAGAAAGTCCGTCCCGGAGAGCGCCGTCCGCCAAGCGGCCCAACAGGGAGGCTGCCTCCGGCGTAATGTCAATCCCCTCCTCAAAGGCCACATAGTGGATCCGGGCCGCGATGTCCTCCGGTTCGATACGGCGGAAGGAAAATCGTTGGCAGCGGGAGAGGATGGTAGCCGGGACCTTGTGCAGCTCCGTGGTGGCCAGAATGAACATCAGATGCTCCGGAGGCTCCTCAATGATCTTCAGCAGAGCATTGAAGGCGGACATGGAGAGCATGTGGACCTCGTCGATGATATAAACCCGCTTTTTGAGCTCTGCAGGCGCATAGACCGCGTCCTCCCGAAGGCTCCGCACATTGTCCACGCCGTTGTTGGAGGCGGCGTCGATTTCCAGCACATCCATACAGGCCCCGCTGTCGATGCTCCTGCATGAAGAGCAGCAGTTGCAGGGATTTCCGTCCACCGGATGAAGGCAGTTGACCGCCTTGGCCAGGATCTTGGAGCAGCCGGTCTTGCCCGTACCCCGGGAACCCGTAAACAGATAGGCGTGGCTCAGCTTTCCTGTGAGCACCTGGGTGCGCAGGATCTGGGTGACGCTTCCCTGCCCCACCACGTCGTCAAAGGTCTGGGGACGGTATTTGCGGTATAACGCCTGGTACATCTGCTCACCTCCCGGAAAGGCGCTGCATATGGCTGCGCCCCTCATCCGCCCCAGTGTGCGCACTGGGGCAGCTTCCCCCGAGGGGGAAGGCTTATCCGGTCACAATGGAAACCGGCCCATGACAAGATCGCACACCTACATTTGCACTTGCGTTATCCCCGTTTCCCGGACAGCCAGCTCAGAAACGGCTGACTCACGGCACACGGAACTTGCCGCTTAATGCTGCTCGGTTCCCCGCCTGACATGGTTCACGGGGTTCCGTTGCGTGAGACCGATCCCTCAACACTACTTATCCGGACAGCAGCACAACGCAAGCCCGGGTGTAGGAATTCACTCCTGCTGTAGCGGATTGCAGGTGACAGGGCACCGCTATCTCCCCGGCTAGTGCGACCTTGTCACAGGCCGGTATGCTTGTGACAAGTCTATATTATATTGTACACGAAATCTGCGGGTTTTTCAAGTATTATTCCAGTTTGCTCTCGATAAAGTCCGCCAGCTCGCCGAGCGTAGCGACCTTCTCCTCCAGCTCCAGGTCCACGCCCAGCTCGGACTCCAGGTCCATCAGCATCTCAACGGTGTCGAGAGAATCCAGGTGCAGGCTCTCAAAGGTGGTATCCCGGTCCATCTCCTCGGCGGGGATGTCCAGCTCCTTGGACAGATAAGAAATCAGTTTTTCCAGCATATTATAAACCTCCCTTGACAAGAATCGTTCGTGCGGCCCGGCGGGAGTCGCTTTTACTATCATGTATCATACAGTTTTTTTCTCGCTTGTCAAGAAAAATTTTTGTGAACGAATCTACCTGTCTCTATATCGTCAAGGATGTCCGTTCTTTATACTGTACCTGACAAAGCGTCACGAAGTATGACAGCTCCAGCGGGCGGGGAATGGCCGGAGGATTGCCGGCGCTGCATTAGCTGAGGAAATCCTTCAAAAGCTTGGACCGGGAGGGGTGCCGCAGCTTCCGCAGGGCCTTGGCCTCGATCTGACGGACCCGCTCCCGGGTGACGTCAAATTCCTTGCCCACCTCTTCCAAGGTATGGGCGCGGCCGTCCTCCAGGCCGAAGCGGAGGCGGAGGACCTTGCACTCTCTGGGGCTCAGGGTCTGCATGACCTCGGACAGCTGCTGCCGCAGCATGTTGTAGGAGGCGGATTCTGCGGGCTCCGCCACATCGCTGTCGGGAATAAAGTCGCCCAAATGGCTGTCGTCCTCTTCGCCCACCGGGGTCTCCAGAGAGACGGGATCCTGGGCGATCTTCATAACCTCGGCAATCTTCTCCTCCGGGATTCCAAGCGCGTCGCTGATCTCATTCAGGGTCGGCTCGCGGCCCAGCTCCTGCACCAGGGAGCGAGAGGTCCGGGAAACCCGGTTGATGGTCTCCACCATGTGAACCGGGATCCGGATGGTCCTGGCCTGGTCCGCCACAGCCCGGGTGATGGATTGACGGATCCACCAGGTGGCATAGGTGGAGAATTTATAGCCCTTGGTATAATCGAATTTCTCTACCGCTTTCAGAAGGCCCATATTCCCCTCCTGAATCAGATCCAAAAGCTGCATGCCGCGGCCAAGATAGTGCTTTGCGACAGAAACAACCAGTCGAAGGTTGGCTTCGATCATCCGTTTTTTCGCATCCTCGTCGCCCTGAGAGATCCGCTTGGCAAGCTCGATCTCTTCCTCTGCAGAGAGCAGAGGAATCTTGCCGATCTCCTTCAGATACATCCGAACAGGATCTGTGGTCGCGCTGTCCTCCGCTGTTTCCTCCAGTTTGTTCAGATCCTCCTGGATCTGATTGTCGATGGACAACAGCTCCGAATCGGAGGGAAGCAGATCCTCTGCGGCATCCAGAATCTCCGCTACGTCGGACACATCGATCTCGATCCCGGCCTTTTCCAGGGCATCGTAGATCTGTTCGGTCTGTTTTTCATCCGCGTCGATGGCGTCCAGCGTTTGCAGGAGCTGTTTGGAGGTGATCTTTCCCTCCTTTTTTCCGGTCTCGATGAGGCTTCTCAGTTTTTGCTGGAGCAGTTCAGTCTGTGCCACGTTATGTCCCTCCGTATCCTTTGTTTTTTTTCAGTGAACTGGCGAGGGCCAGCAGGCTCTCGTCGGTGTTGTTCTCTTGCAATTTGCCGTGTTCCTCCAGGATCACGGCCACACAGTCGGTAAAGCCGCGTTCGTCGTTCACCCGGTCAAAGCGCTGGGAAATCGCGCTCAGGCGATTGTTTTCCTCCGGCGTAAAATCCTGGAGCGCTGAGAGGCTGACCCGCAGACCGTCCCGGTGCAGTCGTACCATGCAGTCAAAGGCCCGTCCAAGAAACGGCACGGAGAACGCGTCCCCGGTCAGCTCGCCGGATTGATCCAGCAGCCCCGGTTCTAAAAGAGCCAGACCGATCACAGATTCCTCGGCGGCCGCGGAACGGGGATTTCCGTAGGCGCTGCGCAGCGTCCGATCCGTCGGCAGATTCGAGGAAACGGGAGAGAGGTCCTCCCGTTCTTTTTTTCTCTTTTCCCGCCAGATCCGCTTTTTGAATGCCTTTCCGACCTCCAGAAGCATGGCTTCCTTGGAGATGCCGGCGGCTTTGGCGGCCCGGTCTGCGTAGATTTCCCGCTCCACAGAGCTCTGGAAGGTGGAGATCAGCTCAGCCGCCTTGGCGGAGAATTCCACGCGCTGTTCGTCCTTTGTCAGATCATACTGGTTCTCCAGAGACAGCAGCCGATAATCCGCCTGGTTTTCGGAGCCCTGGATCAGAACCTCAAAGGGATCGGCGCCGAACTTATGCAGGAACTCATCGGCGTCCTTGGCGTCGTGAAGCTTCAGGATTTTCACCTTGACGCCCGCCCGGCCGAACATCTGAATTGCCCGTTGGGTGGCGTTCTGCCCTGCTGCGTCGTTGTCGTAGGTCATAATCACCTGATCGGTATACTTGCTGATGATGTTGACCTGGTCCTCTGTCAGCGCCGTGCCCTGAGAGGCTACTGCGCAGTCGAAGCCGTATTGATGGCAGGCAATGGCGTCCATGGGTCCCTCGCAAAGAATGATATAAGGACGCTTGGACTTCTTGGCCAGGTTCATGGCGTAAAGAAATTTACGTTTGGAGAAGATCAGAGTCTCGGTGGGGTTGATATATTTCGCCTTCGCGTCCTTGTCCAGGGCACGGCCCGCGAAGCCGATCACGTTGCCCCGCAGGTCGATCTGCGGAAACATGATCCGATTTCGGAAGCGGTCATAGACGTTTTGGGTGTTCTTTTGGGAGACGGCTGCCAGGTTTGCGGCGATCAGTTCTTCCCGGCTGTAGCCCTTTCGCTCCATAGCGGGGATCAACGCGTGATAATCGTCCGGCGCAAAGCCCATTCCGAATTTTACGATGGTCGGCCAGTCCAGACCGCGACGCTTCAAATAAGTGCGCGCGTTCTTGCCGGCGTCCGATTTCAACAGCTCATGGTAATACTTTGCCGCATCCCTGCAGAGCTTCCAAAGGCGCTCCTGTTCCTTGTACTGGCTTTCGTAGCGTTCATCCTCCGGCACCTCCAGATTGGCCCGTTTTGCCAGAAATCGCACCGCGTCCGGGTAAGACAGGCCCTCGATCTCCATGATAAAGTTGATGACGCCGCCGCCCTTGTGACAGCCGAAGCAGTAGTACATCTGTTTGTTGGGGGCCACGGAGAAGGAGGCGGTTTTCTCCCCATGGAAGGGGCAGAGGCCGAAATAGTTCGTACCGCTGCGCTTGAGCTGGACATACTGGCCCACCACCTCGTCAATGGGATTGCGGGCAATCAGCTCGTCGATGAATGCTGCGGGGAATGCCACGGGAAGGTCACCTCCTTTGAAGGGATTAAGGATTAAGGATCAGGGATCAGGGTGGGTGAAGGGATAAGAGGAAAGTGACAAGTGATAATGAACGCCGTTGGGGCGGCCATTGGCCGCCAGCCCGAGGCAGATCCCTTTGATCCCGGCGCAGGGACAAGCATTGTTTGTCCGCAGTTGCTCGACAGGCATCGAAAGGAACAAAGGAAGAAGTAAAAGAGAATCAGTCTTTCTTTCCTCTTTTCAGAAATCTTTTTCTATACGGCCAGACGGCAAAAAGCGCGAAGCCGAGAATTTGGACATGTGCGGTCCTCCGATTATGATTGTGTTTCAAATGGCAATTTGAAACACACCGAAATTTTCAACTTTCAATTCTCAATTCTCAATTTGTCCCTGGCGGGGAGCGGCGCGGCGCACACTGTGCGCCGCTACGGGCGGGCAGATTGCCCGCGCTGCACTTTTAACGGACCGCCCAGCCGCTGGGGACGAAGATCTCCTCAAATTTATAGACGGCGTATTTGTCCGTCATGCCCGCCACGTAGTCGCAGACGACCCGGGGCAGACCCTCCATGTCGAGCTGGGGCTGGAAATCCTCCGGGAGCTTTTCGGGGTGGTCTATGTAATATCTGTAAAGCTCCTGGATGATACGGCGGGCTTTGGACTCCTCGCCCTTGGCCACGGGGTTGCGGTAGACCCGCTCAAACATGAAGCTGCGCAGCTCCAGCATGGCGCTCTCCACGGCAGGGGTCAAGGCGATGACCGGGCGTCCCAGGGAGCTCTTGACCACGTCGGAGACCAGGGTGTTGATCCGCCGGGAGTGGGTCTGCCCCAGGACGGCGGAAATCTGCTTCGGAATATCCTCGTTTTTCAGAATGCCGGCGCGAATGGCGTCGTCGATGTCGTGGTTGATGTAGGCGATCCGGTCCGATATACGGACGACGCGCCCTTCTAACGACTCGGGAAGCTCGTCGCCGCTGTGGCAGAGGATGCCGCGCCGGACCTCGTATGTCAGATTCAGGCCCTGGCCGTTCTTCTCCAGCCGGTCTACAACGCGCAGGGACTGCTCGTTGTGATGGAAGGGCACGCCCATGATCTCTGTCAGCGCTGCCTCCCCGGCGTGGCCGAAGGGGGTGTGCCCCAGGTCGTGGCCCATAGCGGCAGCCTCGGTCAGATCCTCGTTGAGCCGCAGGGCCCGGGCGATGGTGCGGGCGATCCGGGCAACCTCCAGGGTGTGGGTCATACGGGTGCGGTAGTGGTCGCCCTCGGGCTGAAGGAAGACCTGGGTCTTGTGCATCAGCCGCCGGAAGGAGCGGCTGTGAAGGATGCGGTCCGCGTCCCGCTGATAGCAGCTCCGGTCGTCTCGTTCCGGCTCCGCTCTCCCCCGTCCCCGGCTCTCGGCTGCCAAGGCCGCCCAAGGGGCCAGCGTCTCGCGCTCACGGTTTTCGATCATTTCACGAATGGTCATACTCTTCACCTATTATATTGTACGAAAAAAGAAGACAATATCCTTTTTTCAAACAAAGATTATTCCTCGATTGCCACGGCCCGGAATTCTTCGCCGGACTCGATGCAGGCCACGCCGCCCCTGGTCAGGTCTGTGACCCGAGCCTCGAAGGCAGCGGTGCGATCCGCGGGCAGGAGGATATGCAGGCAGACGTCGGCTCCGTACTCCGTATCGGCCACCACGCCGCCGAAGCGCTCGGTCTCCTGGCGCAGCCGCTCGTAATAGGTATACGGCAGGATCAGGTCCAGTTTTTTCCAGAGCTGTTTCAGGGAGATCCCGGCCTCATTGAGGGCATCCCGGGCGGCTTTGCCGTAGGCCCGGACCAGGCCGCCGGTGCCCAGGAGGGTGCCGCCGAAATACCTGGTCACCACACAGCAGACGTTTTCCACACCGGCGCCCCGCAGGACCTCCAAAACCGGCATGCCAGCGGTGCCCTGGGGCTCGCCGTCGTCGGTATAGCGGGTGGGGCCGCCGTGAATGATATAGGCCCAGACATTGTGGGTGGCGTCCCAGTGCTGCTGGCGCATGGCTTTGATGCGTTCCAGAGCCTCCTCTTCGGAATCCGTTCCCCAGATCCGGCCGATGAAGCGGGATTTTTTCTCGACAAATTCGCTCTCTGAATCCCGGCTTGGCACCTTGTATGCTTCCATTAGCTTACCTCATTTTTGATCGAATGGGAGGGCCGATGTGTGCGTCGGCCCCTACGGGGCAGGCGCCCTTTGCGTGCCCCTATGAGTTGATCTCATATTGGGCCAGGCGGCCGCAGATCGTTTCGTCGCAGACAGCCTCGATCTCGATGCCCTCGGCGGTGTATTCCACCCGGAGGACCTGGGCTTTTTCGTGCAGGGTCTCCACCATGCCGCCCATAGAATAGGGCAGCAGGAAGACAGCCTTGCGATGCCCCTTGCAGAGCTCCCGCTCGATGATCGCAAACAGGGATTCCATCCCCTGACCGGTTTTCGCGGAGATGGCAATGTTGTTCGTTCCCACGGGCAAATCTTCCGGCCGGACCAAATCCGACTTGTTATAGCAGCGGATCACCGGAGTCTCCGGCGCCGCTAGCTGGGAAATCAGCTTTTCTACCACCTGGATGTGGGATTCCCGGTCGGGGTCCGCCGCGTCGATCACATGAATCAGCAGATCGGCATACTGCAATTCCTCCAGGGTGGCCCGGAAGGCGTCCACCAGATGATGGGGCAGCTTGGCAATGAATCCCACGGTGTCGGAGAGCAGCACCGTCAGCCGATCGCTGACCGCCAGCTGCCGGGTGGTGGTATCCAGCGTGTCGAAGAGCCGGTCGTTGGCGGGGATATCCGCGCCGGTGAGCCGGTTCAGCAAAGTGGATTTTCCGGTGTTGGTGTAACCCACAAGGGCAACCACAGGGATCTCATTCTTCTGGCGACGGCGGCGCTCCACAGCCCGGAGCTTGCGCACCTGCTCCAGCTCCTCCTCCAGCCGGTCGATCCTGGCCCGGATATGGCGCCGGTCCGTTTCCAGCTTGGTCTCACCGGGGCCCCGGGTGCCGATGCCGCCGCCGAGCCGGGACATGGACTTTCCCATGCCCGAGAGCTTGGGAAGAAGATACTTGTACTGGGCCAGCTCCACCTGGAGCCGGCCATCGGCAGTCCGTGCCCGCTGGGCGAAGATGTCCAGAATCAGGGCGGAGCGGTCCAGCACCGTAACGCCTGTGATCTCCTCCAGAGCACGGATCTGGCTGGGAGAGAGATCGTTGTCAAAGATCACCATCCCTGCCTCGTGGTTCTCGCAGAGCTCCCGGAGCTCTTCGGCCTTTCCTTCGCCGATAAAGCTGTGGGGATCGGGCGCATGACGGTTTTGCAGGAGCTTGGCGACGCAGAGGCCGCCGGCGGTCTCCAACAGGGCCTCCAGCTCATCCAGGCTCTGTTCAGTAGCCTGTTCCTCCTTTTTGAAGCAGTCGGCGTTTAATCCGCACAGGATCGCCTTCTCAATCGTATGTTCCATGTGATTCTCCAAAGAAAATATAGAAAAAAGCCCGCACCAAAGCCAGGTGCGGGCTCAGACGTTCTTACTTCAGGCCGTACTTCTTGTTGAAACGATCAACACGTCCACCGGTGTCAACCAGCTTCTGCTTGCCGGTGTAGAAAGGGTGGCACTTGGAGCAGATTTCAACCTTGATGTCCTTCTTGGTGGAACCGGTCTCGATGATCTCGCCGCAT
>JAEEGL012184239.1_pt1 | contig 10264 bp, 7 predicted proteins | sample 9134231 | NCBI WGS metagenome assembly JAEEGL01 (sample SAMN16246548, study PRJNA631951) | gut metagenome | biome: gut microbiome; feature: rumen; material: fiber-attached | host: Bos | place: Iran: Karaj | collected 2018-10 | reverse complement strand
TTCGAGGTCTTATCCTCCAGCTGTTCTATGACAGTCTGGATCTGCTCCTCTGTCACTCCTCCGTCCCTCAGAAAATCGAGAGTGGCCTGATGATAATCCAGATGCTTGAGCTCTTTTTTATTGTCCACTCCGGACAGATCCATGAATATCTCTTTCAGATAATTCTTTTTGGCGTATTCAAACTCATTTGAATCCTTGTCAAAATTATAAAAATTCTTGTAGGTCAGCATGTAATCGGAGGTCATCTCGGAATCGGAAGCTCCCATGAGCGCCTCCAATACCACAGCCAGGAAGCCCGTCCTGTCCTTTCCCTCGGTACAGTGTATCAGATAAGGCGGCTCATGAAGGGACATGAATTCCACCGCATCCACTATACCCTCGTTAAATTCAGGGCTGGCGAACTCATAGCTCAGATTAAGGCAGGTCACATTGCCTTCCTCATATAGCTTTCCGTAATACTCATTACCGCTCTTCTGGAGATAATCCTCCGCTTTTTTATAGGAATCGGACAGATTCACAACAGTCCGTACCCCTGCCTCTTCCATTTTTTCGGCGGCATAGTCAGCCCTGTTTAAGTCATTGTTTATGGGGCTTGAGCTGCGATAGAGCAGGCCCGGTCCTATATTCCCGGCAGTGATCTCACGAAAGTTCGCATAGGCTGCATCCGAAGAAAAATCCGACCTGTCATTGGAACGCTCCGGATTACGCATTTTGTATTCGTCCGTGTAAACCCCTTTTTCATGAAGATAGATGACTACATCTTCTCCTTCATCGGAATCGTCAAAACCCTCCTCTTCGGAAAAATCCCCCTTTGCTATGGATATGGAGACATTTTTGCCTGCAGCCAGCAGGGCCACTTCCCCGGGCTTTGAATCCGAATCCGACACAAAATACGGCATCCTCTCGGAATAATCATAGGACTCGATCACCACCTTGACTTCATCACCGATGCTGAAGCCGGCCTCGGTCATGGCTTCCGAATCCACCTCCAGTACCACGTCGCCTTCACTGCTTATTCCGGATATCCTGGTCGTCAGATAAATACTGTCCTTTTCATATTCCTCACAGAATACGTTATATGACAGGGGCAAAAATACCAGCACTGCACTCAGCACAAACCCCGTAAATCTTTTTATACTTATACTCATCAATTCCATAAAAACCTGTTTAATACCATTCCACCTCAAAGGTTTCCGAAGCGGTACCGGTACAGTTATTGATACCCTGGAGGGTAACAGTCACGGCATCCCTGCCGTTGTCCCTGATATCCGCGATGATATCACCCTTATACCCGTCCTTGCTGAGCTTCAATTTGACCGGCGTCATCGTAGTCTTATCATATATGTCATAGAGCTTCGTCACCCTGTCGCCGTAACGGTTAAGGCCCACATCAAACCTGCTCAGATCCAGGTCCTTCGACAGGTTGCATTTCCTGATCTCAAAGCCAAGAGGTATCGCCTTCAGAGCTTTGGATGCTTGCTTTCCACAGTTTTTTGAAAGCTTTATATAAAGCTCCGGATATTTTCCCTTATAGCCGCTGACATATTTGTTATTTTTAAACTTAACCTTATAATCGGACCTGCTAAGCTCCTGTCCGTTCTTTTTTACGGAAACCTGGATATCAGGCGTAGTATTCTTTTTTCTCGTGCCGTATAATGCATGAGCGCAGCCTGTATAGGGAACCGAATTTGTCCAGCTTATCTCATATTTTTCACTCCCGAGATCAAAAGTATAGCTGCCGCCTGTGACAACTGTGGGATTGGGATTGGGAGTAGGGTCGGGATTGTCGGGATCCGGATTAGGGTTGGGATCATCACCTGAACCGGAGCCTGAACCCGAGCCGGTATTCAGCTTGCTCATATCAAAATCACTGCCTTCGAAAGTAGCCACACCATCTGCTATCCCGTCATTTGAAAGAAGCTGCAGATATACGTCGCCGTCACTCATTTTGACCAGCTTGTTATCACTCTGTTCCACCAGGCTCATTCCGCTGGGTGAAGACACGCCGTGCACATGTCCCATATAAAGGCCCAGCTCCTCATCCCAATATGCCTCAGTATCAGTTTCATCAGTCTTTTTACTGTAAAACTGCTTAACGGATTTGTCCGGCTTAAGAGCCACCAGAACCGTCTGCCCGCTTTTTATCCCCACAGCCTGGTCCAGCGAAACGGTATGGATACCGGCCATATCAAAGCTGACCTTCTGTGTCAGTACGGGAGTATTATCCTGCATGCTTACACTGCCGCTGTCAGCCTTTGGATTACCGTATACCGACAGGGTATAAGAAGCATTATCCTCTGCGGAAAAGATGGAAACAGATGTAAGGGTCATGTCCTTATCTGCCTTCATGGCAAGACCTCTTGCCTTGCTGTCCGAGGCAGAAGAAGGCGCATCATAACCCTCTGCGCTATAGGTATTGTCGGCCCAGAGCAAAGCACCATCCGGATCGCCTTTTTTAAAGACATCATAAAAGGTTACATCGGCATATGTGAGCGACGCATCATAATAGGAAATATAGGTCTTTCCGTTTTCAGTCCACTTTTCATTATTTCCCCAGCTGTTCAGACATATCCAGCCTCCGTCTCCCTCAGGCTGCTCGCTGCCGCCGCGGCCGTTATATCCGTAGCCTCCGCCGCTTTCTTCATAATACTGGAACTTTGATGCCGGAATGGTATCATCCCAGCCTATAATGGTTATCGCGTGGTTTGAAAAATCATCCTGATCATATTCCCTCTTGAATTCACTGTGCAGACTCTCGGGATTATATACATAGGGAGATTCGACATCGTTTGCATAATAGGCTATGGCACCTGCTCCGTATTTCTGGATCAGGGCTTTGATATTATTCATATTTGAGCGGGCAGAAGATACCACCAGCGCATCCTTTATACGATAGGCGTCCGAAACAGACGTGCCGACAGTACCGGCATTTCCGAATTTAGATTCGATATTGCTCAGATCCACATCTACTGCGTCATCCCCCGTCTCTTCCTTAAAACACAGTCCCCTGTAATACAATATGGGTGCCGAATACGAGCCGCCTCCGGCAAACAGGTAAGCGGTGTTGTTTCCTACACAGTCCGTATAATTACCACCGTCTCTTCCATACTGGGGATAATCATAATCATACTGCTGGGGCCCTGCGTTAAAGGTGTCCTGCTTAAAGATCAACTCATTATAATCATCTGCTGAAGGATTCTTTATTTCCGTGTTCTTATGCCAGGCGTAATAGGCCAGATTTTTCCAGGAAAAATCAATCTCGGACTTATATCTGGTATTATAGCTCGCCTCCATGGCCGACGTGTTGGAAAAGGCCCAGCAGCAGCCCGTGTGCCCCTGATCGTTCACCTCCGTAACCATATCGGATGTAAACGAGCTGGGAAAAGAGTCCTCACCTCCGAGCACAGCCTCGTCCGTGCTTATGCTATGATGGACCACCTTTTCCTTTGCCGGTCTGAAATCACAGCGGGGCTTCCCGTTTATTGAACGCGCATACACCGGATTGATCATCACCAGAACAGTCAGCGCAGCCGTCATCAGTATCAGATTTCTCTTTTTATTCATACTTTCATCCCCCATACATCCGGACATAATATCATATCCGGTCTATCAAGATTCTTCGCTTCGCTCAGAATGACAGAAGGTATACCACGTTCAGAATGACAGAAGGTATACTACGTTCAGAATGTCTACACCGCTCGTCATCCTGAGGCTTTAGCCGAAGGATCTTTTTCATAAATCACTTTACACTACAAATCCTGACTATATGTAATTTATATATTTTACCATATACAGGGGCAATTCTGCAAGGATACCGCCGCCGGATACGATTCTACCGGACAGTGGCAGAATCTGTATCATAAAAAAAGAGCAGCCCCGAAGGACTGCTCCTTTTGCTTTAATTATCAGTTTAAGACATTGACTGAAGGGATTATTTAAAATATCTCTCCAGCAGGCCCTTGAAGGCCTTTCCATGTCTGGCCTCGTCGCGGGCCATCTCGTGCACGGTGTCATGAATGGCATCAAGACCTGCCTCCTTTGCCCTCTTGGCCAGATCCGTCTTGCCTGCAGTGGCTCCGTTTTCGGCCTCTACTCTCATCTGCAGGTTCTTCTTGGTGGAATCGGTCACCACCTCACCCAGAAGCTCGGCAAACTTCGCTGCATGCTCTGCCTCCTCAAAAGCGGCCTTTTCCCAATAAGCACCGATCTCGGGATATCCCTCTCTGTAAGCTACTCTTGCCATGGCAAGATACATACCTACTTCGCTACACTCTCCGGTAAAATTATCCCTAAGATCCTTCAATATATCCTCGGAAACACCCTGTGCCACACCTACTACATGCTCGGCTGCCCAGCTCATTTCCCCATCCTGTGCCTGTGCCGTGAACTTGTCCGGTCCGACTCCGCAAACAGGACATTTCCCCGGGGGATTATCTCCCTCATGCACATAACCACATACCTGACATACGTACTTCATACTCTTTCTCCTTTCAAAGACGGATCATCCTGCCAAATACCCCCATATGACATCTTCATTAGATCCTACCATATACATCCCCTATATTATCCAACATCATCCCTCTGTTTGTCAACACTAACCTCGTTACTTCTTCTTTATCTTAAGACTCTTCAGATACTCCTTCTTATCAGGATCGATCCTGTAGCTTTCCACCGCTTTCTGAATGGTCTTATTGTGCGTCCAGACGTCCAGCCGCTGCTCCTCTATAAAGGGAAGCACCGCCTCATACTGCTTTGCCAGGGCAGTGGCAAAATACCATGCGATCATCATATTGACGTAATACTCTTCCGACCTGACCTTAGCCACCGTCTCAGGATATTCCGGGTCAAAATCCTCATCGAGAAAATGCTCCATAAGCATGCCAATACCGAATCTGACAGTATAGGTTTCAGAAGATGCGATCCATATCTTTGTCTTATCTGCAAGCTCCTGCCTGTGCTTCTTAAACACCTTTGGAGACATCTGATCACAGGTGGCCCAGTTATCCACAAAAGGCAAAAACCTGTCCACTTCATCCATACATTTATCATAATCCTTCATCCCGGAAATGATAAAAGCATGAAGCTGGTTCTCGTCAAAATACCGGTGGGGAAGCTCATTCAAAAAATCTCCCACATCCTCCGTTTTTACAAGCTGCCCGGCAAATTTGCGAAGCTGGGGAGTCCTCACTCCGATGATCGAATCCGCAGGCACATTGGGAATTATCTTTATCTGCATATCGCGGTATCCGGTATCCTGCATATCAAACAGTTCTTTTCTGATATTTTCCGACGTCATTTTTAAAACCGTTCCTTCCGTCAGCTCTATTTCATCGATATGAGCTCGTATTCCCGCGAGCCTATACCTATCTTCTCTGCATGCTCCAGGGTTTCAGCCCAGGAGACATTCGGATTGCTGTTGCGCCACACATCCTCATGATCATGAAAATGTTCGGAAGCCATGTTATCGCCAAGCTGGCTGTTCCTTATGGGCTCCGCCTTCTGACACAGATCCACACAGGCCTGATCCAGAGCAACCGGATCAAAGGAAGCGAGCATACCTATATCCGGAAGTATGGGAGCGTCATTTTCTCCGTGACAGTCACAGTTGGGCGACACATCCGTTATCAGGCTGATGTGGAAGCAGGGCCGTCCGCTGACCACCGCTGCAGTATATTCGGCCATTTTTCTTCCCAGAAGCTGGGGTGCATCCCAGTTATCATTTTCTATCGCGTCAAAAGCACAGGCACCGATACACCGCCCGCAGCCCTTGCACTTTTCCTTATCGATCCGGGCTTTATTTCCGTCATAACTGATGGCATCAGACCCGCACTCCGAGGCACACCTTTTACAGCCCTTACAAAGCTCCTGTATGACATGGGGCTGTCCGCTGTTATGCTGCTGCATCTTGCCGGCACGGCTGCCGCAGCCCATTCCCAGATTCTTGATGGCGCCTCCGAAACCGGCCATTTCATGTCCCTTAAAATGATTAAGGGATATCACTATATCCGCATCCATGACCGCACGGCCTAAATAAGCCTCCTTACAATATTCCCCGTTCGGAACCGGGACCGCTATGTCGTCCGTCCCCCGAAGGCCGTCCGCTATGATTATCTGACAGCCTGTGGTCACTGTGTTAAATCCGTTTATATTTGCGCAGTCCATATGCTCCAGCGCATGCTTCCGGCTGCCCGGATACAAGGTATTACAGTCAGTCAGAAAAGGCAATCCGCCTGCTTCCTTTACCACATCGGCAACCGCCTTTGCATAGTTCGGCCGAAGATATGCCAGATTACCCAGCTCGCCGAAATGCATCTTGATCGCCACAAATTTACCGTTCATATCTATGGATCCGATCCCCGCCAGGCGGATCAGTTTTTGAAGCTTAGCCGTAAGACTTACTCCCAATACAGTTCTGAAATCCGTAAAATAAACCTTTGACTTTTCCATTTTTACCTCTCTTTCTCAGGTAATTCGTCGCCATTCTCCTCAGGATATGATCCCGGTAGCTTCTTCATCTGTCAGTGTTTCATTCATGCTGCCCGTTCGATAACCCTGAATATCCAGGGCGACATAGGTAAATCCAAATTCTTTAAACGTCGTATTTACCCGGGTTCTGACCCCATCCTCCAGAAGCTTTGCGAATTCATCCGGGGCCAGTTCGATCCTTGCCACATTACCGTGGATCCTCACCCTGACCTGATGAAAGCCAAGATCAAGAAGAAGCTGCTCGGCCCTGTCCACCATCCCCAGCTTTTCTTCAGTGATCTCCTCACCGTAAGGAAAACGGCTGGCCAGGCAGGCAAAGGACTGCTTGTTCCATGTAGGCAGGCCAAGGTATTTAGACAGTATCCTGATCTGTTCCTTGGTAAATCCCTTCTCTCTCAGCGGACTTTTCACCCCCAGCTCAGCCACCGCCGTAAGTCCCGGCCTGTAGTCGCCATTATCATCCAGATTGGATGCTTCCGCCACCTCGTTTATTCCCTCACTTTCAGCCAGAGCACATATCTTCCCGAAAAGTTCACGCTTGCAGAGATAACAGCGGTTCTTAGGATTATGTGAAAAACCCTCGATCTTAAGTTCTTCCGATTCAACTACCTCGTGGCGTATTCCGTAGGATGAGCAAAAAGATCTTGCCTCTTCAAACTCCCGGACAGGGAAAGAACAGGAAGACGCAGTCACAGCCAGGACATTATCTCCCAGGGCTTCCTTTGCCGCGTATAAAAGAAATGTGGAATCCACACCCCCGGAAAAAGCCACCGCCACGCTGCCGAAAGAACTCAGATATGCTTTGAGCTCTTCATACTTTTTTAGCAAAAGATCTTCCGGCTTATTTCCGTTCATCGCCAATAAATCCGAATTTATGATGTCACCTCCTCTTCTAACCCCATTATATGCATTGTATTACGGCTTTTGGTGCTGCGTCAACAAAAAAGAGACGTGCCCGCACACGTCTCTTTTGAAAACTCTTATGATCAGATCAATACAGTTTAGCTCCCGCCGGAATATGGGGATCCACAGTCAGCAGATGCAGGCACTCCTTCCCATCTTCCTTATGCACTGCCGAGATCAGCATACCACAGGAATCAATGCCCATCATAGCCCGGGGCGGAAGGTTCACTATGGCGATACAGGTCTTTCCGATGAGCTCCTCAGGCTTATAAAACTCATGTATTCCCGAAAGTATGGTACGGTCCGTGCCTGTCCCGTCATCCAATGTGAACTGCAACAGTTTCTTACTCTTGGGTACTGCCACACAGTCCTTTACCTTAACAGCCCTGAAATCAGACTTGCTGAAGGTATCAAAATCCACAAAATCCTCAAATAAGGGCTCGATATTAACTTTACTGAAATCCAGCGGCTCATTTGAAACGATGGGCGCTCCCGGGATCTCCTTTACACCGGAAGCCTTTGAAGAGCTGCCTGATTTCTCCTGGCGAAGGGTGGGAAAGCCGATAACCTCCCTGATACTGGGTGCATTCGTCAGGATCATCACGAGACGATCCACTCCATAGCCTATTCCGCCTGTAGGAGGCATACCTACCTCCAATGCATTCAGGAAGTCCTCATCCGTATGCTCTGCCTCCTCATCACCGGCTGCGGCATTCGCATCCTGGGCAGCAAAACGCTCTCTCTGATCTATGGGATCATTCAGCTCCGAATAAGCGTTAGCCATCTCCCAGCCGTTGATGAACAGCTCGAAACGCTCCACATGTCCCTCATATCCGGGCTTCTTTTTCGTAAGCGGGGATATCTCGATGGGATGATCCGTCACAAAGGTAGGCTGCAGAAGCTTATCCTCACAGTATTCCTCAAAAAACAGATTCAACACATTACCCTTTTTGAAATGGTCCTCTGTCTCAAGACCCCTTTCCTTTGCCAGCGCCATGGCAGCGGCATCGTCAAAGGGCTTATCCTCGCCGTTTATTTTTACCGTATCGGCATCAAAATCCACGCCTGCATATTTTCTCACGGCTTCGGCCATGGTGATCCGCTCAAAAGGCTTTTCAAAATCCAGCTCCACCTCGCCGTATTTAAACTGAAGCGTACCGAGAACTGCCTTTGCCACATATCTGTACATGCTTTCGGTCAGTTCCATCATGCCTTCATAATCCGTATAAGCCTGATAGAGTTCCATCAGGGTGAACTCGGGATTATGTCTGGTGTCGACGCCCTCATTTCTGAAAACTCTTCCTATCTCATAGACGCGCTCCAGACCGCCCACTATGAGTCTCTTAAGATACAGCTCCAGGGAAATACGAAGCTTAACATCCTCATCCAGCGAATTATAATGCGTCTCAAAGGGACGAGCTGCCGCACCGCCCGCATTGGCCACGAGGATCGGTGTCTCCACCTCCATAAAATCCCTTCCGTCAAGGAAATTCCTGATCTCCTTTATAATGCGGGACCTCTTTATCATGATATCCTTTGCATCGGTGTTCATGATAAGATCCACATATCTCTGCCTAAAACGCATATCTGTATCGGTCAGGCCGTGATATTTCTCGGGAAGTATCTGAAGACTCTTTGAAAGGAGCTCCACCTGTGTGGCATGTATGGAGATCTCGCCCTTCTGGGTACGGAACATATAGCCCTTTATACCGACGATATCGCCTACATCATATTTCTTGAAATCCGCATAAGGCTCCTCACCTACCGCGTCCCTGGCCACATACACCTGAACATCGCCGTCCCGGTCCTGCACATTGCAGAATGAGGCCTTGCCCATCACACGCTTGAGCATGATACGGCCTGCCACACTCACATCTATAGGGGAGGCATCCATGATGGCACGCTTCTCCTCATATTCCGCCTCTTCCTTGCCTGCAAGCAGCTTCTCCTCCAGGGCAACGTATTCATCCCTGGCCTGTACCGAATGATAGGTCTGGTCAAATTTGGTTATTACAAAAGGATCCTTGCCTGCTTCCTGTAAGGCAGTCAGTTTTTCTCTCCGAACCTTCAGCAGCTGGTTTAAATTCTCAGCCATGTTTTTTCTCCCGTGTAAAATCTGATTTATTTAGCCTTGGTGATGTCCAGTATCTTAAATGCCAGTACGCCGTTAGCTGTATCCACCTTTACGGTCTTACCCTTTTTCTGACCCAAAAGAGCAGCGCCTACCGGGGATTCATTTGAGATCCTGCCCTCCAGGGCATTGGCCTCGCTGGTACCTACTATCTTGTATTCCACCTTTTCATTCAATTCTTTATCCAGAAGCTTCACCTTGCAACCGATGCTTACCACGGTAAGATCAGCTTCGTCCTCATCGATGACCTCTACATTTTTAAGCAGTGTCTCTATCTCATCTATTCTGGCCTGGATCTCTCTCTGTTCATCCTTTGCAGCATCATATTCTGCATTCTCGGACAGATCGCCCTGCTCTCTGGCTTCGGCCAGCTTACGTGCATTTTCTCTCCTGCGGTTAACCTTAAGATCCTGAAGCTCATCCTCCAGCTCCTTTAATCCCTCATAGGTCAACACGGTTTTTTTAGCTTCCATTTACCCTTTTTAACCTCCATCACCATCTGTTGCACAACCCTGAAAAAACCCGTCACAACAGAAAATCCCTATAGCTACACAAAGTAATAGTATAAGAAAGAACACCTCACATGTCAAGAATTTTATTTGACAGAAACCCTTCCATCTCCTTAAGATTTCCTATCTCATTCACACGCCGTCTGATGGCGGAACTGCCATGATAACCCGCGGTATACCAGGCGATATGCTTTCGCATCTCACGGATGGCGGTATACTCGCCCTTATGATCCAC
>JAEEGL017227763.1_pt1 | contig 10265 bp, 8 predicted proteins | sample 9134231 | NCBI WGS metagenome assembly JAEEGL01 (sample SAMN16246548, study PRJNA631951) | gut metagenome | biome: gut microbiome; feature: rumen; material: fiber-attached | host: Bos | place: Iran: Karaj | collected 2018-10 | reverse complement strand
TCGTCGGCTCTGACGATGACATCAAAGGCGTGTTCGGCGCTTTGGGTGTTGTCCTGCGTGGTGGTGCAGACATAATCCGTGATGCGGTACCAGGTGCCAGGCACGAGGTTGCCGCCATCGCGTAAGGCCTTCAGGGCAGCGTAGGTGATCGATACGGCAAGCTTTGCAGCGGCTCCGCCGCCACCGCCGTTGCCACCTTGGTTAAGTGTGGTGTTGAATCCATCCATGGTTAGTTAGTTTTAAGGTCGTTGTAATTGATTGTGACCTTGGTCAAGGTCGTTGCACTCAGGCGCACTTTGTCGCCAATGTAGAACTGGAACGGCGCAATGGCCACGCCATTCTCAAACTCGATGTCGTGGTCCACTTCCTTATAGGTCACGCCATCGACGCTCACTTCCATCACAATGGGGCCGCTGCCCTCGATGTGAATCCTGCCGGAGTTGCCTCCAGCCTCAAACCGAACGCTGTTTCCGCCTTCGATTTGCTTTGAGTAGTCAGAAATTTTGTTTGTGTTCATATCTTCGTAGTTTAAGAAGGTGTCTGTATTGCAATCGAGGATGCCGTCTTCGAGGATGAGGTTGCCACGGTAGACAGGCAAGGCTTTGTAGTCAGGGCATTTGGCCTCAAAGGTGATGCCCTTCGATGATCCAGCCGCGTCGCCCGAGGTGACATTGGGCGTAACGTCGCAGCGGTAGTGCTTGTTGCCTACCACGCGGTAGGCGCCATCATGCCAGCCGATAAATATGCCGTCGCCGTTTACCACGGCGTTTGACAGTACAGCGGCATTTTTGGTCAGCTTCGGGTAGCGGAAGCTTAGTTTGTTCATAAACATCCTGGAGTCGCGTTCACCGGTAGGCTCGGCGGTCATCGAGCCTTCGCCTTGGGTGTTGTAGATGCGAATCCAGTAGGCTCCATCGGCCAGCTCGAAGTCACCGTCGTATCCGATATAACGCGCTGCCGTGGCGGCATCCACCAGGTTGTTGCAGATGAGTGGCCAGCGGGCGATGCCGTCGGCAGGAATGAAGTAGAGGTACTTCCCCACTCCGCTGCCATTGGCCTGACCGATACGGAAATCCACGTTTCCGACGACCACGGCGGCCACGATGGCGGCCACTCTTTTAGTCTTCGTCTTCTTCATAGGATTGTGGTGTTGGTGGTGTTGGCGGAGGTGTCTTGTCTTCCAAACTGCCCACAGTGAGCGATGTCTTGCCGTGAGTGAAGCGGGCGTCGATGCCACGAATCATGGCTACGAACACCGACCATAAGGCGGCAAAGGCGAACATCCAGCTGATGAAGTGAAGCACCGAGGGATGGATTTCTGCCTTGGGAGGCACGAAAAACGCGATAATGCCGATTACGACCGACACGCTTGCCAGGATCCAGAACGGCACGTTCTCAATGATGCTGTGTTTGATGATCTTTCCCATGACTCAAATGTTAGCGGTTGAATAATAATTGATGATGAGTGTCGCGACATTTGCGGTTTGCGTTGCAAAACGGATGGTGGCATTCTCTTTCTTGTCGATGATATACGGATTGGCGTCGACACCAGGTGTGAAGCTGCCCGTTGCCGACTGGCTTCCGTTCAGGAAATAATAAATAGGCAACTCGCTTGCCGTTTCAAAGGTACGCGGGTCGGTCACATATACTTTGAGTGCTGGCACCTCAATCTCATCGGTGGTGTAGTTGCCTTGGCCATCCTCCTCAAACACCGCCACTTTTTCGGTGGTAAGGTCCTCAAGGTCTTCCGCTTCATCGGCCACGCTTTGATGAAGCGAGCGGTCGACGGCGCGTTCGGTGTCCAGCATCACGTTGACAGTCTCATTGAGGATGTAGCCGAACGAGGCTTCAGCCAGTTGGCCGAAGTCGCTGATGTTGACATCCGACTGGTCTACTACGATTTCATAGTAGGCCATCGCTGCAGGGTCGTACTTCTGCGCGCCCTGCTTTTCGGCCAGCAGTTCATACACCCAGTTGCGGTATTTGTTCGGCATCATTCCGGTGTTCTGCGTCCATTTGCGTTGGTCGTCGGTATCGTCAAGGGCGCGATAGCGGTTGGCGAAACGACCGATGTTGTGCGTGGTTTCGGGCTGCAACACATTTTCGCCGTCGCAGATCAGCGTGTCGATGCCGCCAAGGGCGTTTACGAAGCAGAAGTATTTCTCCCTACCCGACCGTTCCTCATAGATGAAGCGTTGTCGGCACACTTCCTCGTCCTTGACATTGTAAAGGACGAGATCGTAATATCCCTTAAGGCGGTTGCTCAACACATTGGCCATGCCAATGAGTCGGCTGTAACGCACATTTGCACTAAAGCAACCATCGTTACTTGTGGTGCATACCGTAACATCGAGGTGGTCTCCCGTCTTGGGATAGAAGCGTGCAACCAGCGTTGACCCACCCGAAAGTTCGAGCCAAGTCAACCATTCCGGCGACTCGTAGTTGGTCACTTTCTCAATAGGTTGGTTGGTGAGAAAGTTTTGTTGGCTCCAATTCATGAAGGCCATCGCTGACTTCAGTCGGGCGTTGGCCACATACCATGACAGTGTTGCAGGGTCGCCCGATACATCTTCGCCAACCAGGACATAGAATGTGGCCGTGAATTGACGGCGATAGTCGGTGTGAGTGATTAGGTCGCCAAGCGACGAAGGTATCAGTGTTTCAAGGTATTTGTCATACAAGCCGCTGAAATCAATGGAGATTTGCCCGCTGAAATCGGGCGAATAGCTTCCTTGATACACGGTTTCGCTGCCCACGGTCAGCACGGCAAGCAGCGTCGATGGCGTTGTGATGACGAAGGCAGGCACCTCGTTTTTGGCGTAGGTTCGACCCGCCACTGGCTTCTGACTGAATTGGTTGATATTCATGTCGGCAAAAATAATTCAGCGGTTAAAGAATGGAGTGACAAATATCAATGCTGAACGGCGGTGAAAGTGAAGGTGACGGTGACATTGGTGAACAGCTCGCTACCCTCAAATTGCTGCATCTGCGGCGTGTATTCCGGCTGCCACTCGATGATTTCTCTGAAGTAGATGGTGATGTTCGCCTGACGGGTAAGATGCTTCACCTCTCCAATCTGCTCGGGGATTCCTGGTTGCAGGTTGTCTCCAAGGTATTGTACAGAATAGCTGCCATATTCAATCCAGTGTGATGCCACACCAAAGGTCATGTCGGGAATGTCAATGTCGCCGAAATTCAGTCCACCACCCATCGAAGTCCAAAGGGTTTGCAAAACGGTCAGGATGTTGTCGGTGATCTCCCAAACGAGATTCGTTTGTGAGGTCGGCACAATGGCCGTGTCTTCGATGCCGTCAATGAAGGTCTTCACCAACATAAACTCTGCCTCCGTCAACACCGGCTTCGGTCCAATCGTGGATGAAGCGGTGACGGGCAACAGTTTTTGGCCGAGGCAGTGTTTCAGCCTGGTCATGTCCATGGCCAATATCTGACCGATGCTGTAGTCGACGCGACCGCTTATGTGGATTGGATGGTTAAGTAGCAGATTGTTGTAGCGTTGCCAGCATGGCTCGTAAAGGTCGTAAGGACACACACCAATGCCCAACTCAAAGAAATGTTTGTCGTCTTGTGCCTGAGCGTAAGGAATAACGGGCTGCGTTGTGCCCGTTGTTAGATAGGCAAAGTGACTGTCGGTCACGGCTTGCACTACAATGATGTCTTGGCTGTCGTCGGCAGTCGAGCCATTGTAGGATGTGTGTGCGTGTAGTCGGTCACCAATGAAAGGTGTTGTGTGCATCTTACCGCCAACAAGCATCAACGGGATGCTGTCGCTCTGGCTGAAATCTTCGCTGTCGTCGCTATTATTGCGGTCGTAAGTGAAATGGTTCGTGCCAAGCGGCTTCAGCGCATACTTTGAGATATTCGAGTCGTATTCAACGGCGTAGAACTGCCCTGTGGCTTTGCGCTGTATCAGCGGAGCGTTCACTGGTGGCGAGGCGGTTGGGTACTGTAGGTATTCCAGCTCGTTCACCTCCTCGTAGCTTCCGTATTTCTCGATCAGTTTGTCGAAGGTGGCGGCTGCCGGGTCTGTTCCTTCGATTTTGTTCGTCGGGGTGAGGGTGATGCGCTTCGACGGGTTGAGCTGCATGGTGAAGTCGCCTTCAACGAGCTGTGTAATGTCGAGGTCGGCATCCAAGGTCAACATCTTTTCCATGGCCACGATCTTTACATGGCGGGTTTCGGAGTCCACAACCGGCTGCACATGGAATTTGTTGTTCAGCCAGGTAAGGAAGTCGCTCAGTGTGCAACTCGGCACGAGGTCTTTATAATAAAGAGTGAATGTCGGGTTGCAGAAACAGTCTGAGCAGTTGTGGACAATCACCATGCGTTGGAACGGCCATTCGGCAAGGCAGTTGGATGTCACCTCATAGCCAAGCAACTCAAAGAGCAATTCGACCAACCGCGACAGCTTCAGGAAGGGTGCAATGCCATAACAGTCGGGCACCGACATTTGGTCCACATCGCCTTCGTGGACATAACGGGCTTGCCAAACGAGTTCTTGGTTGGCATCCACTTCGTTATTGTACTGATAGATTTTGGTCTTGTTTCCGTGGCCTGCATCCACTTCGTAAGGTGCAACGGCAACTGGAAAGATGACATAATCGTTCTCTGCCTGGCCCTCGTAGATGTCCTGCATATAGTCGGTGACCCGTTCCAGTATCTCAAAGGTTGTACTCTTCTCGGCGAAAATCTCCTTCAAGGTTTTCTTTTTAGATTTGGAATAGAGGTCGCTGTTGTCAATGGCCAGGCTCGCATCAATGCCTTCACGGCGATGCACGGTGTCCATCACCAGCTGGCCGCGCTTCCTGACGGGGCCGACCTGAAGGATGGCCTCAATCTTGTTGCTGTATTTCTCGGCACGGTCAATGCGTTCGCGGTGTCCGAGCACGGCGAGGTTACGAGTTGATGACGGCAGCGTGGTAGGGATGGAAGCGTCGCCCTGGTCGCTCAGGAGCGGGTTTGTGCGCTCCATCGTCAGCGTGAAGTCCTGCGGCAGGTCAAGTTGGCCGTTTTCAGTTACAAGTTTCATCGTGTCAGTTGGTCTTTGAAGCGTTCGGTTTGATTATCCAGTTCGGTGAGGTCTTTGCGGACCAGGAAGGCGCGTATTGCGCCGACGGCCATCGACCGGATGATGGCGGTTTCCACTGCGGCTTCAATATCGGAGATGCTGAAGGACGCATTTTCGAGGGTTTTGGAGGCTGGTTCGGTGAAGCCACCGTCTGCGAATCCTCTTCCTATGGAACCGCTGCGGCCATGGCTGCCGCTCTTGCGGTAGCGTTCGAGGTTTCTGAAGGTTGTCGGGTTCTTTTGCACCATCCAGTGCGGCGCCACCCACTCCTTGCCACGTTCACCTACAGTGGTCACGGTGGTGTGGTCTTCTGTGAAGCCGCCTTCGGCATAGCCGGTCATGGTGCGGCTGCCCGTCTTCACCGATGACGAGCCTGTGCTGTTGACGCTCATGTTCTTGATGGCGTTTCGCTGGGCTATGATAGAAGCGACCTCTGCAGCCGTGGTGATGGCGATCAATGCGGCGAACACGGCACCCAGCACGGGGTTGCCACCGGCAGCGGCGAAGGCCTCCACAGCGGCAAGGGCACCGGCAGCGATGGCCTTGGCGATGTTGATGGCCATGTCGACATCGGCATATTTCTTCTGGAGGTCGAGCTTCTTTTTCTCATAGTCGGCCTCGATTTGCTGACGCTGTTCGGCGTTGTCACCGGCAGCGGTAAGTTGTGCCTGGTACTCGGCCTCCAGTTTCTGCGTTTCGGCCTCTTTCAGGGCGGTGACGAAGTTGGATGCACCCTCAAAGACCCTGTTGGCCATCTCCGCGTATTTCTTGACAGCCCTCAGCCTCTCGTCCATATCCTCGTCGGAGTATTTCTTGCGAAGCTGCTTGACGGCTTTCTCATATTCCTCCTCCGACAGGAGCTTGGCGGCGTGCAGTTCGTCTAGCTTCTCCAGCTCGGTTTGCATCTCTCGCTGCCTCGCTTCCTTGGGATTGAGCGAGTCTTTGATTTTCTGGGCCTCGGCCGTCAGCTCTTCAATCTTCTTCATGTAGGCTTCAAGCTCTTCTTGCTGGGCTTTCTCCCAGTCATTGCGTTGCTGAAGCAGAGCCTCGATTTCTTGATTGGCGATCTCGTTGGCTTGGATTTGGGCATTGAGCCAGGCTGACATGGCCGACGTCTCGTCTTCGCCAAACTCCCTTGCCAATAAAACCTTTTGTTGCAGATACTTCAGGCTGACTTCCCTCATTTTCTTCTCATAATCCTCTTGGGAAATCTCTCTTTTGAGATAGCTCTGCTTCAGGATGTTCTCCTCTTCACGCTGGGCTTTTTCAAGCTCTTTCTGCCTTTGCGCATACGCGTTGTCGCCACCATTTCCACCGCCACCGCCACCGCCGCCACCGGTGGTTGTGTTTGTGATGACGAGGAGGTCTTTGCCGGCATCATTGATCATGCCGATCAAAACCTTCTCTTCATCCTGAAGGTCGCGTAGCTGCTGGAAATGGTCTTCAGGGCCTTCCTCCATGAACATGTGGGTGGTGGGTCTGTTGTCGTCGTCATAGCTGACATAGCTCTGGTTCCATTCCCCGAGAACATTCTTATATTCTGCGGGGACATTCTCTTCCATCCATTGTTTCACCTCCCACTGCTTGTTAGCGTTTTCAGCCAGCTTGTTTTGCATAGCCTGTGCCTTGGCGGCTTTAATCATGGCGTTCACATAATTGTCGAGAGCGTCGACATTATTGTTGATCAGCTGGCCCTCGGTTGTCAGGCTTGCATGGTATTCCGGGACGAGTGTACGAAGCTCTTTCAGGGCAGCGTTCCTATTTTCATACGAGGTGTTGACGTCTTCGACGATTTTCCTCAATGCCTGAACGCGTCCAGCCTCGTCGCTCGTCACCTCTGCAATCTCCTTCTTCAGATCCAACTGGTATTTCTCCAATTTGGTCAACTTCTCCGTTTCCTTATTAAGGTGCATGATTGCAATCACCACAGCCGATATTGCTGCAGCAATCAGTCCGAAAACAGTCGTTTTCATCACGGCGCTCATGGCTGCCCATGCAGCCGTGGCGGCTTGGATGTTACCGGTGAGTAAGGCTGTGGCAGCGGCAAGGGCCAGCTTTGCGGCTTTCATGGTCGCCGTCCAGGTCACAACAAGTTTCTGCCATATCACCTGAACCTTGAAAGCCACTGTCAATGCAGCCACGACAATAAGAACCGCCTTGATTTCCTTGCCGTAGGTAGCCAAGGCTTTAATCAGGTAGGTGACGGCCTTTGTCGACTTCAGCATGATTGGGTTCAACGACTGACCCAGCTGGATGGAAGCGTTCTTGAACTCCTTCCTTTGTTTTTCCAGTTGGGCGTTCAGGTTGTTGTTCTTCACCATATATTCCTCAGTCACGGAGGTGGCTTGGGAAAACTCTTCGTTGGCCAATGCCTGGGCATCTGTTACTGCGTTGATGTTGGTGGCCATGGCTGCCAACACACTGACGGCACGGGCACCATCCAAGCCCATGTCGCGGAATATCGGAACGAGGGAAGCGAAGCCGTCTTTGTCTTTCAAAGACTTCAGGACCGTGATGATGGCTTGGTTGGCGTCGTTGTTGAGAAGGTCTGTGAACTCCTTCACCTCCATGTTGGCGTATTCGGCAAACTTGGCAGGGTCTTCATAGAGCTTCATCACAAACTTCTGGAACGCAGTGGCCGCCATCTCCACCTTCATAGCCGATTGGTCTAAGCCGGAAGCGAAGCCGATGATATTGGCCGCGCTGATCTTCGTCTGAGCGGCCACACCGGCCAAGCGTTGGGTGAAGTCTACGAGATAGGCTTCACTGGCGGTTGATGCCTGACCCACGGCATTGATGGACGAAGCGATACTCAGCAGCGACTTCTCAATGCCCATGCTCTGGGTGTAGCCAAGCACATCGGCAATCTTGCCCAGGTTGCGGATGGCCCCTTCACCCAGGTCTTCACCCAAGGCCACCTGGATCTGGTCGGCGGCACGAACGAAGCCGAGAATGTTTTCCTTGCCTTGGATGCCCAGCTTACCGGCATCACGGGCCAAGAGCAGCAGCTGCTCACGGCTGGTGCGGGTGTCGATGAGTAACAACTCCTGATCAAGTTCTTGCACCTCTTCATGAAGGAGTCCCGTCGTCTTCATCACGTCGCTATAGACATCATCTAACACGGCCGCGTCTTCGGCGCATTTACGGAAGGCCATCGACAGGCCGGTGACGGCGGCGATGCCGGCAGTCACCATGCCGAAGTATTTGTTGAAGCCGTCGGCGAGGCCCTTCAGCGACAATGCGGCACGCTTCTCTTCTGCCACTACGCCTTTGAATGACATCTCCAGCGACTTGATGCGTGAGTTGACCTGCTGCAGCTGCTTCGACTTCTCGATGAACTGCTGCGTGCCAGGTGCGAGTTGGCCAAGCTGCTTTCTCAACTGGGAAGCTGCCGACTTCAGCTCGTTGAGGCTTTTCGAGTTGAGGCTTTTCATCATGTTGGAGAAGTCTTTCATCTCCTTTGTGGTGACGGAAAACTCCTTCCTCAGATCCTTGGCTTTCTTCGCCATCTTGTCACCCAAGGCTTTGTCGCTGGCTTTGTAGGCATCAGCGGCGGCCTTCTCATATTTGTCTATTTCCGCTTCGATGCGTTGCAGCTCGTTGCGGGCAGCCTGGCCATTAAGGGTCACGACTACTTCGGCTTCTGTGGTGTTCTTCTTTGCCATTTCGGATTCGTTTTGGGTTATATTCTGTGGTGCTCGAAGCTCCGTACCATGTTTTTCACGGCCTCATCGCCGTATTGGTCAGCCATCAGGCGTGCAAGCTGGTTCACTTCGTGCCAAAAAATCTTGTTGAACCAGCGGTGTTTCTTGCGGTGGCCTTCGCCTGCAAGCGACGCAAGGTCGCCAGAGTTGCCGCGCTTGTAGCCACGGCCAACGCCTTCATCCCAGTAGTAGCCGTAGAACAGGAAGGCGAAAGTCACCTTGGCGGTGTCACCTTTTGACTCGTTCATCAGGAAGGGTGCAAGCGAGTCGAACGAGTTGATTAGCGCGCCAGTCGATTCGGGACCGAAGCCAATCTTACCCATTCGCATCACCCAGCGTTGGATGGTGATACGCGCCCATTCCTGAAGGTTCACGTCTTTAGTTTCCATCGTTCAGCGGGTGATAGCTCAGGTCGATGTTCTCATTGAAGTGCAGCAGCATCTCATAGCCGGTGTAGTTGCTTCCGGCATTGCGGATGCCATAGGGGATGTCTTCGGGGTCCCATTTGTCGACCAGCGGCTTGTCGTCGTCGTCGAAGTGTTTGGCCAGCACCGAGATGATGCGCTTCATCCTGCGCCAGCAGTTCATCTGAATGGCGCGGCGGTCTTCATCGGCGGCCACCATCTCCATGATCCAGATGCTTTGCGAGGCCATCATGAATCCACCAGGGCGAATACTGAGGTTGCCCATCTCGTTGTGCTCCAGCACCACCGCGACGGGCAGCCCTTTGGTCTGAATCAGTTCGATGATGCCGTCGTAGCCTGCGGCGCTTTCCAGCACCTGGTCCTCCGAGGTCACGCCCTCCACCTCGGGTGTGATGGTGGTGGTGGTGACGCCGTTGACGGTATCGGTCTCCTCGATGAAGAGGATGGATTTGAGATAATCGAGAGTCAGCATGGTATCAAGATTTGCGGGCAAAGATACCCTGCCGCCATCGCTTGCAAGTGACAAAAAAAGCCCCGCATTGCTGCGAGGCTTCAAAGTAAGTTCAAAGTAAGTTCAAAGTTCGGCGTCGGCTTGGATCTGTTCCATCAATTGGGACATTTCCACGCCAAGCTGCTCAGCTTGTCCTTTCAGGTCGGTCAGTCCTGCGTTGATTTCGCACAAGCGGGTGATGATTTCGGTCCGTGTCATGCTGCACCTCCTTCCATGGCCAATGATGTAAGAGTAAGGTTGAAGGCACCGCCCAAGCGAGGGCGCGGGCGTTCGGCAATGGCGGCAGGTTTGCGCCATGCACTCGTTGACGGAGCTGAAGCCGTCGCGACGGGTTCCTGTGGGCGAGGCTTACGCACGGCCACGAGGAAGCCTTTGCTCATGGCGCGAAGCCTGACCCTTTCCTCTTCACGGTCGCTGTTGGCCGTCACTACGATGTTGTGCTTTGAATGGCAATCGCGGATGATTTCCAGTGTTCTCGGTGCCGTCTCTCCGGCTGTCGTTCTTGAATTTCGCATCTTGTTAGCATTTATGTTGTGTGG
>JAEEGL015042071.1_pt1 | contig 10265 bp, 5 predicted proteins | sample 9134231 | NCBI WGS metagenome assembly JAEEGL01 (sample SAMN16246548, study PRJNA631951) | gut metagenome | biome: gut microbiome; feature: rumen; material: fiber-attached | host: Bos | place: Iran: Karaj | collected 2018-10 | reverse complement strand
GAGTTCGGCCACAAATGGGGCGAGCCTGAATGGACCTGGTCTGAGGACAAGAGCAGCGCAACGGCAACGTTCGTCTGTGAGAACAATGAGGCCCATAAAGAAGAAGTCACAGCAACTGTAACGTCCGAAACGACGGACGCGACCTGCGAAGCGGTGGGAAAGACCGTCTATACGGCGACCGTTACTTTTGAGGGCGAGACCTACACTGATACTGAAGAGGTCGAGATCGAGGCGCTTGGGCATGATTGGGATGAGATCACCTATGAATGGGCAGATGACAACTCCAGCGTGACGGCGAGCCGTGTCTGCAAACGTGATGACAGCCACGTGGAGACGGAAACAGTCGAGACGACTTCTGAAGTAACAAAAAAAGCGACCTGTGAAGAAAAGGGTAAGACGACGTATACGGCAGTCTTCACCAATGAAGCATTTGAGACACAGGTGAAGGAAGTCGATGATATTGACGCACTCGGCCACAAATGGGGCGAGCCTGAATGGACCTGGTCTGAGGACAAGAGCAGCGCGACAGCGACGTTTGTCTGCGAAAACAATGAGACTCATACAGAAGAAGTCACAGCGACTGTAACGTCCGAAACGACGGATGCGACCTGCGAAGCGGCAGGGAAGACCGTCTATACGGCGACTGTGGCTTTCGAGGGCGAGACCTACACTGATACAGAAGAGGTCAAGATCGATGCGCTCGGTCATAAGTGGGGCGAGCCTGTCTGGACCTGGTCTGATGACAAGAGCACCGCAACTGCATTCTTTACCTGTGGAAATGATGGGACACACACGAAACTGGTGGCAGCAACGGTAACATCCGAGACAACGAATGCTACCTGCGAAGCGGCTGGCAAGACCATTTTCACGGCGACAGCGGTCCTTGACAATAAGACCTATACGGCTACAGAAGAAGTTGTTCTTCCTGCACTTGGCCATGACTATGGCGAGCCTGAATGGAGCTGGTCTGAGGACAAGAGCAGCGCGACAGCGACGTTCGTCTGCGGAAACGATAAGACCCATACAGAAGAAGTTACAGCGAAAGTAACGTCCGAGACGACGGCTGCGACCTGCGATATCCCAGGGAAGACTGTCTACACGGCTACCGTGACCTTCGAAGATGAGACCTACACCGATACGGAAAAAGTCGCAATCGAAGCACTTGGTCATGATTACGGCGAGCCTGTCTGGACCTGGTCGAAAGATTACAAGGTTGCTGCTGCAGTATTTACCTGCACCCGTGATTCGTCTCATGTTCTGACGATCTCTGTCGCAACAACCGAAGAACGGATTGAGCCGAACTGCGAGACGGATGGTGTGATCAAACACACAGCAAAAGTTACGCTTGAAGGCAAAGAGTATACGGATGTGTTTGAAATCCCGATTCCGGCAATCGGCCATGATTACAGTGGTGAGCCTGATTGGATCTGGGCAGAAGATGGCAGCACCGCGGTTGCAAAATTCACTTGCAAAAACGATTCTACGCATGTGAAGGAAGTGGAAGCGGTCGTTTCCTCTGATGTGATAGAGGCTACGTGTGAGAACGACGGACATGGAACCTTTACCGCTACAGTCAGTTTCAACGGTGAAACATACACCAGCGTGAAGGAACTGACTTATCCCGCAATCGGTCATAAGTGGGGCGAGCCTGTTTGGACATGGGCAGATGACTATTCCAGCGCAACTGCGACATTCATCTGCGAAAATGACGAGACGCACGTGAAAGTGGAGAATGCGACCATCACATCCGGCCCCGGTGAAGACGGAACGGAATATGTCGCTACGGTCGAGTTCGAAGGAAAGACATACACTGATACGAAGACGGATCTGTACGATTTCTATCTGAACAAGTCCGAGACAATGATTCTTCTTAAAGAATCCGAGACACTGATTCTGACAAGCTACACGGATGATGTGACATGGGAGAGCGATAACGAAAAACGTGCTACAGTAGACCAGAACGGAAAAGTATCTGCGAATTATCCCGGTCATGTTACGATTACTGTCAGATCGAATGATGGGAAGCATTCCGCGTCCTGCGTTGTGCTTGTCCTGTTCAATGACGTGACAAAACCTGCGGATTATTTCTTCACTCCTGTCTACTGGGCAGTTGAGCAGGAACCTCAGATCACTACCGGCTACACCAACAGCGACGGAACTCTGACAGGAGCGTTTGGGCCGAAAGACTTCTGCACACGCGGTCAGATCGTGACGTTCCTCTGGAGAGCTGCAGGATGTCCGGAAGTGACTCCGACTGCTGCAACCACGTTTAAGGATGTCAAAAAGAACATGTACTACTACAAGGCAGTTACATGGGCAGCGTCGAAAGGAATTACGACGGGCTATATGGCGTCCAATGGTAAACCGTCCGGTAAGTTTGGACCAAACGATTACTGCACGCGTGCACAGATCGTAACATTCCTGTATCGTTATGCAGGAAGTCCGGCTGTCACGCCTACTGCAGCAACGACATTCAAGGATGTCAAGAAGGGCATTTACTACTACAATGCGGTTACATGGGCTGCACAGAGTGGCATCACAACAGGTTATTCTGATAATACCGGTGCGCCTTCCGGTGTGTTCGGCTCGGACGATACCTGTACAAGAGGTCAGGCTGTAACATTCCTGTACCGTTATATCGAAGGATAAGCCACATCGGAATCATTCAAACGGCGGAGGGAAACCTCCGCCGTTTTCTTTTCAGTTCACAGTCGCGTGAGCAGGGACCTGTTCTGTAGAAATGATCGATATATATACGGTCGGATTCCGGTGATATAATAATTAAAAAAAGGAGGAGGTGCTCTTATGGCGGTAATGCTGATCCTTGTGGATGGGATGAGACCGGACTCTCTAGAAAAAAGTGAAACTGCACAGGAAATTATTGGGGAAATGGCTTATACACTGGAGGGCTCTACAGTTTTCCCGTCTGTCACGCTGCCATGTCACGTATCTCTGGTTACCAGTAATGAGCCTGATATTCACGGAACGACAACAAACGTGTTTTCATTATGGCCTGAGAATATCACAGGGCTTTTCGAGGTTTTGGCAAACAATAGGAAAAAAACGGCATTCTTCTATAACTGGGAGGAACTTCGGGATATTGCGTTGCCAGGCTCAATCTCGCATACAACATACTATAAACCTTCTGATTTTCCGGACGGCAGGACGAACGACCTGTGTGCTTGGGGTGCAGCAGAATTCTGGAAAAAGGAAAAACCCGATTTCATGTTTCTCTATCTTGGAAATGTCGACTATGTTGGCCATGCTTATGGATGGATGAGTGGTGAATACATTAAGGCAGTCGAACAGTCCTGGCGCATCATTCGTGATATGACTGAGATCATGCTTCCGGACGATACACTGATCATTACAGCGGATCACGGTGGACACGGAACTGAGCACGGTTCCAGAATGCCTACCGACATGGTGATCCCGCTTGCTGTCAGAACGATCGGAAAGGAACGGAATCAGATAAGAAAAAATGCTTCGATTCTGGATATTGCCCCGACAGTTACCGCACTGTTGGGAATTATGCCGGATCCCAGTTGGAAGGGAAGTTCGCTGATTTGAAAGAACTGTTGAGCAGAACGGATCGGATCAAGTATCTTTTCACAATTACTTATTTTGCCAGTTATCTGACCCGTACGAATTTTGCGGCGATCATATCCGAAGTTGAAACAGAAACCGGTTATACAAAGGCAGCTCTTGCTCTTTGTGTGACAGGGCTGTTCTTTTCCTATGGGTTCGGACAACTGATCAGTGGGTACCTCGGTGACCGGATTCTTCCCAAATCACTCGTGTTCGCAGGTCTTCTGTCCAGTTCAATGTGTAATCTTCTGATGCCTCTTTGCGGAAAACCTATTCTGATGGCGCTGCTCTGGACGATTAATGGTTTCTTTCAGTCTTTCCTCTGGCCTCCGATTGTTCTTTTGCTTACGATTCTGGTGGATGAAAAAGAATATCAGAGCGCGGTGATGATGGTCAATTCAGGCGGTAGTGTGGGCTCAGTCTGCGTATATCTGGTTTCTCCATTGCTGATGGCGGTGTATGGATGGAAATCCGTCTTTCTGTTCTGTGGAATACTTGGGATGGCTGCATCATTTCTCTGGCTTTTCTGTTGCCCTTCTGTCCGTCCGACCGTGGTCCATAATGTGATACAGGGAAAGACGAACATCAAGGGTATCCTTTCAGTTGAGATGATCGGTATTCTGGCAGCGATCGTAATCCAGGGTGCTCTGAGGGACGGCATCTCTACGTGGATGCCGACGAATATTGAAGAGACTTTTCATCTGAATGGTTTGCTTTCCGTTTTGAGCGGCGCAGTTCTTCCTCTTTTCAGCACAGTAAGTTTCCGAGTTGCGCTTTATATCCATAAAAAATGGTTCAGAAATCCAGTGACCTGTTCAGCTGTGCTCTTCTTTGCAGCTGGTATCACGACGGTGCTGCTGACGTTATTTTCGGATGTCAATGCGATCCTTTCGGTCGTTCTTTTCACACTGGTGTCCGGATTTATGAATGGGATCAATCTGATGCTGGTTTCTCTGCTTCCGTCCTATTTTGTCAGGACAGGTTCAGTGTCGACGATCTCTGGCATGATGAATTCCTGTACATATGTGGGAAGTGCAGTTGTGACTTACGGAATCGGTTCTATTGTCGACAAAACCGGATGGGAAGCTGTTACTTTGATATGGTGTCTTGCCGCAATAGCAGGATGTCTGATTTGCCTCATCTCTTCCAGAACAAAATGGAGCAGGGAGTGGATCGCGTCCTGATGAAAATGATAGAGCTGAATTTGTGAACGATTAGATCTGCTCCTATGGACCAGGTCTTTTTTGTTCAATGTTACATAGTGTATGCAATGGTGAAAATGGACAAAATCCACTTATATGCATCCTGTTTTTTCGGCATTGATTAATGCGGAGAAGTATCTGTTTTTGTTGAGGATTTGCCAAAAATAAAGTAAAATTGGTATTAATGGGGGAATTGGTTTATAACCAAAAAAGAGAGGAGATTTTATCTTTATGCTGTCATTAATCGTAGTCATGGGTATTGTGATTGCGCTTCTGGCTTTTGCTTACGCAGCATGGCTTTTTACCTGGGTGAAAGCGCAGCCACAGGAGAACAAGACGATCACCCGCATCAGCGGTCTGATTCAGGAAGGAGCCCGTGCCTTTTTGAACAAACAGTATGCGCTTCTGTTCAAATTCGCGCTTCTGGTGTCCCTGGTTATTCTTGTCATGCTCCCTAACCCAATCTGGAAAGGGTTCTCAATCAGCAATGTCTTTATGGCATTGTCCTACATCGCAGGTACCCTGTTCTCCGCCTTTGCGGGTAAGATCGGTATCGAGGTCGCAACTCTTGCGAACGGCCGTTCGGCAGAAGCTGCTAAGAAAGGCATCAAGCCTTCGTTCATGGTTGGGTTCCGCGGCGGCGCCGTCATGGGCATGGCTGTTGTTGGCGCCTGCGTTTTCGGTGTATGCCTCGTCTATCTGCTCCTTGGCGATCCTCAGGCAATCCTGTGCTTCAGTTTCGGTGCCAGTTCTCTTGCACTGTTCGCTAAAGTTGGCGGCGGCATCTTCACCAAGACTGCTGATATTGCTGCAGACCTTACCGGTAAAGTTGAGCTCGGCATCCCCGAAGATGACCCGAGAAACCCTGCCGTTATCGCTGACAACGTTGGTGACAACGTCGGTGACGTTGCGGGTATGGGCGCCGACCTGTTTGACTCGAACGTTGCATCTCTTGCCGCTGCAATCGTCATTGCTGCGAAACTGGATGCTGCTTCTTCTTTCAACAAAAACGTTGCTACCGTATTCTGCTATGCCGCTCTCGGACTGCTCGCTTCCATCCTCGGTGTTATGACCGCCAAGATCGGCAAGCATGGCAACCCGACAAAAGCGCTGAACTCCAGCACCTATGTGACGACGGCGATCTATGCAGTTCTTACGGCAATTGCGACAGTCGCCTTTGGCTTCCGTTGGGAAATCTGGGCTGCCTGTGTGCTTGGACTTCTCGTCGGTGTTATTATCGGTATCACCACAGACTACTTCACGGATGATACCAAGAAACCGGTCCACATGGTTGCTCATGCTTCCCACAGTGGCCCTGCGTTCACGATTCTTTCCGGTATCTCCTATGGCTTCCTGAGCACGCTTCCGGCAATGGTCGGAACCGGTGTGTCCACCATGGTTTCCTATAAGCTCTGCCAGGGGATCGATGCGGCATTTTCTGCAGATTATGCATTGTTCGGAATTTCGATGGCTGCTGTCGGTATGCTTTCCATCGTCGGCATGATTGTTTCCAATGACGCTTACGGTCCGATCGTGGATAACGCCCGCGGCCTGGCTGAGATGGGTGAGCTTGGCGATGAAGTTCTTGAGATCACAGATGAGCTGGATAGCGCAGGTAATACCGTTAAAGCTGTTACAAAAGGATTCTCCATTTCCGCTGCCGGTCTGACTGTTATCGCGCTGCTCGGAACATTCATGAGCGAAGTCAATACCGCAGCTGCGGAACTCGGTCTTGCGGGTGTTACCGGATTCGATGTGATGGATCCGATCGTCTTCTTCGGGATGCTCGTTGGCGCTGCGATTCCTGCCGTATTCTCAGCAATGCTGATGCTTGGTGTTGACCGCAACGCTCAGCGTATGGTCGAAGAAATCCACCGCCAGTTCAAGGAGATCCCCGGGCTGCGTGAAGGCACCGGCGATCCGGATTACAACCGCTGCATCGATATCGCTGCGACTGGTGCGATTCATGAGTTGATTCCTGCCGGCCTTACGGCTATCGTATCTACGATCGTTGTCGGTGTCATCGGTGGAGTCAATGCTATTGCCGGATTCCTGGTTGGCAACATTCTGAGCGGTCTGCTGCTCGCTTTGTTCATGTCTAATGCTGGCGGTCTCTGGGATAACGCAAAGAAGTTCGTTGAGGCCGGGAATGAAGGCGGCAAGGGCAGTGAAGCACATAAGGCAGCAGTTGTTGGAGATACCGTCGGCGACCCCTTCAAGGATACGGCCGGTCCTTCCATCAACACGCAGATCACCGTCGTGTCTCTGATCGCTTCGCTACTCTCCACGCTGTTCCTTACTTTCAGCATTTTCTAAGAATATTGTGGACTGATTAGTAAATAAATAAACAGTGCATGTTCTGCTAGCGCGGTGCATGCACTGTTTTTGCTTGAATATGAATCTGAAAAAGAGTCAGAAAGAGGAATCATGAACTGAAAGGTTCAGCAAGGGATTCATTTCTTGCCAGAATCTGTTTTCTGAAGACGGAAATCGCAGACTGCGTTTCCATATCCCATAGTTCCGGTCCGGATAAAACGAATTCCCGGAAGATTTCCGTAAAAAGCATTGTCACTGTCACAGAAACTACGGATCAGTTCTGGACAGCCCAGTTCCAAGAGAGTTTTCTGATATGGACAGCCGAGAATTTCCAGGGAAACATGATCAGAAGAGGGTTCGTGATAAACAGAGATAAAACCATTCTCATCTCCGTAAACCTCTCTGCAATGATCTGTCCACCAAAGGAAAAAAGAGTCAATGCCGTCACGCAGTATTCTTGTTTTCAGCGCTTCCGAATCTGCTGCAGAAGCAGCGAACTTCGCTGCATGGATCAGAGAATAAGCGTCATCTGCGATCAAATCTTTCAGAGCCATATAGATGAAAGCAATCGGTACGATGTTGTCTTCAACATGGATAGCCTGTCCCTCAGGGAGACGGTCGTGGGTGTTCCAGTATTCCGAGATTCGCGTTAGCGCATCAGAAAAAACAGCGTCTGCGGTTTCGCGCCCAAATCGTTCTCTGATTGCATCATAATAATGCTGTTTTCCTCTCAGAACAGACTCAGGTGTTCTGGTGTCTGAAATCATTAGTTACCTTTCAAACAAGTTGAGATAGATTGATATCAGTCTCCGGCTCGGAAGATTTTCCTGCCGTCTTCTGTACGTTCAGGTTTCGGATTCTGTGAGGGAGAATTGATTTCTTCCTCTTCCTCGTCTTCCTCCTCGTCCTCATCTTCTTCATCTTCACGTGTCCGGTGTGTCCTGCGAGACGTGCGCCTGGGAGCAGGACGGTTTTCCTCTGGCCCGCGGATCGCTTCGATGAGATCCCAGTTTAGAAGGAAATCAAAGAACGGAACATCCTCAAAATGCTCGAGGATTTTAAAGATGATTGCCGTGATGATCCAAGCGATCAGAGCACCGGCAAATCCCAAAACCAGTCCGGCAATGCAGTCGGAAGGATAATGCATCAGAAGATAGCAGCGGGCAAAGCACATGCCTATCGGAAGAAGGAGTGTCCAATACTTGCGGTCTCTTTCTCCGGCAAAACCAAACCCACAGGCAAATGCGCTGGCAGCGGTGCAGTGACCAGAGGGGAAAGAATAATCACTGTATTTTGTGATTCCGAATACTTCCCACCATTTCCGGATATCATCAAAGGTCTCAAAAGGCCTCGGACGCATGAACATATCCTTGACGATGATGTTCGAAAAGATAGCGCCGCATCCGATCGCTCCAAAGACACAGACACCGATTTTCCGCGTGTTTTTGAAAAGCATCAGTATCAGGGCAATCACAAAGAGTACGATACCGTCTTTTCCGATGAAACTCATCACATTGGAAAAGGGGGTCAGGTAATTCGACCACTTCTCGCAGAAATCGTGCATGAAGACAAGCAGGTAATAATCGATACGTGTCAGAAGTTCCATTTCCTACGCCTCCAATTTCTATGTACACATTGTACTCCAAAATGATTGTGCTTGGTAGAGTGAACCGCTTCACCTCAGAAAGGCAGCTTTCACCGTTTTCCGCAGCGCTATTTTTTGTTAGAATAGATTTGAATACAGACGAGAGGTTTTTGATATGGGTGCAAATCTGTTCCAGAGAATGCTATACAAGTCATTTTGCGTCTTGTTCGGGCTGCTGTATTTGTGGATCAGTTTTCTTTGCCTGACAGAAGGACAGATTCAGCCTCTCGATATCACCGCCGTTCTGTCTGTTGCGGCAGTTGTTTCGGTGATTTGTGTACTGTTTTACCGTTTTCTGTACCGAAGAGAGATGCAGAGAATGCCAGGTATCGGAAAAAAGAACAGGGATATGCTTATCCTGATGGTATTCTTCCTCATATATATCCCGCTTCAAGTCTATATCGCGGTCAACATGTATTCCGTACCCGGCACCAGTTGGGATTTTAATGTTGTTGCCGGTCATGCAATGGACTATGCCAGATATCAGGGAGATGCAGTCAGTTACCGCGATGTGATGAGCGACAGCGCAGCATCTTACTTCAGTTTATGGCCGAACAATATCCCGCTGTACCTCCTCTTGGGAAAACTGTTTCGGCTCTTCGCAGGGACAGGTATCTCTTTGAATGCTGTGGGGATCGGCCTGAATATCCTTGCGATCGATATCTCCATAGCGTTTATGTATCTTTCGGTCAGGAAAGCCACTGGTACGATGTCAGCGGCTGCTGTTTCTCTGCTGCTCGCATTGCTGCATATCCCGATGCTGATCTACGTGCCGATCTACTACACGGATACGCTGACGCTTCCGTTTCCGATTATAGGGTTCTATCTATGGCTCAGAGTCAAAGAATCTCTGGGCAATGAGAAGACCGGTCTGGCGGTGGTTTACACCACATTCATGGCCATCCTACTCGGTGCGGGAGCAATTCTGAAATTATCTGTGATCTTTTTTCTCATCGCTTCCGCAGTGGACGGGCTCATGATGATGAAACTGAGAAAAAGTCTCCTGATCGTTGCCGTACTGCTGGTCATCGGAATGACGGTCTATCTCGCGGGTTATCAGCTCTGCATGGATTCTGATATGGTCGTTTCCAATAAGGAAGGCTGTTACATCCCGAAACTCCACTGGGTCATGATGGGACTGCAGGGAAAAGGGAATTACTTCGATCCGGATTATCAGCTGACACTTTCAGTTCCGGAGGAGGCAAGAGACGATCTGGTGCGATACATGATCCGTATGCGGATCGAGAGTTATGGTTTCAGCGGTATTGTGAAGCACCTTCACGCCAAGATTGCTTTCGTTTGGGCTGAAGGCACGTATTATTCCTCACTGAAGATCGAGCGTGACCGTTATGCAAAATGTTGGCTTGACCGTTATGTAAACTGGATGGGGGACCGGTTTGTCCCATATGCTGAGTACTGTCAGGGATTGCTGCTGATCAATCTGCTGATGTTCGTAGCCGCTGCGATAACCGTCGCGTTTAACAAACCGAAACGCAATCAACTGATTCTGGTGG
>JAEEGL014387046.1_pt1 | contig 10265 bp, 7 predicted proteins | sample 9134231 | NCBI WGS metagenome assembly JAEEGL01 (sample SAMN16246548, study PRJNA631951) | gut metagenome | biome: gut microbiome; feature: rumen; material: fiber-attached | host: Bos | place: Iran: Karaj | collected 2018-10 | reverse complement strand
TTAGCAAAATAAAGATATTTTTTTGATTTGTTTTAGTAGATTAGTTTTTAAGTAGTTTGTTTTAAAAACCGGATGTCGTGAGACAATCGGTTTTTTTATGTCCCAAAAAAGAAACGAATTTTTTTTGTTTTGTGCTCGACTTTTCGTAACTTTGGCTTCGTCGAACTTACTATGCACTCGGGAATGAAAAGAAAAGTAAACTTTCCTTTTGCATTTCTCTCGTTTTTTCGTAACTTTGTACCCAGTATGCACCAGTTAATTAAGTTATATAAGGAGTGGAGCGGAGCGGAGCCTACAATGACGGAGCAGTTGCCCGTGGCAGGCAGTAACCGTGTCTATTATCGGATGACGGCTCAGGATGGAACGACGGTGGTAGGTGTTATCGGAACTAGTCGTGACGAGAATCATGCCTTTATCTATCTGTGTCAGCATTTTACCAAGCGTCAATTGCCCGTACCGCATCTGTTGGCTGTCAGTGACGATGAGTTACGTTATTTACAGACAGATCTCGGCTCGGTGTCTTTGTTTGATGCCATCCGAGGTGGTCGTGAGGCAGGTGGTCGCTATACGCTGAAAGAGCAGGAACTGCTGAAACGCACCATCCGTGAGTTGCCAAATATCCAGATACGGGGAGCAAGGGAACTGGACTTCTCCAATTGTTATCCGCAGGCGGAATTTAATGTGGATTCGGTACTCTTTGATCTCAATTACTTTAAGTATTGTTTCCTGAAGGCTACAGAGTTGGACTTCCATGAGTTGAAATTAGAAGCAGATTTTCGCTTGTTGGCCAAAGACCTGACGGCAGAGAAGTGTGATGCCTTCCTCTATCGTGATTTTCAGGCTCGGAATGTGATGCTGGATGGAGATGGCAAACCCTATTTCATCGACTTCCAAGGTGGTCGCAAAGGTCCCTATTATTACGACCTTGCTTCTTTCCTCTGGCAGGCATCGGCGAAGTATCCCTATAAGCTACGTCGTGAACTGGTGTATGAATACTATCATGCCCTGAAACAGTTTACGGAAGTGCCTACACCCCATCATTTTGTGGCACGTTTGTCACTTTTCGTCCTGTTCCGCATCCTGCAGGTATTGGGTGCTTATGGCTTCAGGGGCTATTTCGAGCGTAAACAGCATTTCCTCACGTCTATTCCTCCTGCTATCCAAAATCTGTGGGAATTACTGGAGGTCAGCAACTTCCCCTATCCCTATCTGACATCACTGCTGCGTCAGTTGACGGAATTACCGCAGTTTCGGCAGATTGAGACGACGGCAAGTCGTGCAGACGGTTTCAAGACGACAGACCACAACCCCTATAAACCCCATCCGCAGGACGGTCCTGCCACGTTCTCCAAATACGATGCACAAGGACCGCTGGTAGTGAAGGTCTATAGCTTCTCCTATCTCAAGGGTATTCCTGAGGATGAGAGTGGCAACGGTGGCGGTTATGTGTTCGACTGTCGTTCGACGCATAATCCGGGACGTTATGAGCCGTACAAACAACTGACAGGACTGGATGAGCCTGTCATCCGTTTCTTGGAGGACGATGGGGAGATACTGACCTTCCTCGACTCTATTTATAAACTTGCCGATGCACATGTACGCCGTTACATCCAACGTGGTTTTACGTCTTTGATGTTCTCTTTCGGCTGCACAGGCGGCCAGCATCGCAGCGTTTATTCCGCCCAGCATTTGGCTGAGCACATCCATAGGAAGTTCGGTATCGAGGTGCGTATCTGTCACCGTGAACAAGGTATCACGCAAACATTGGAAGCACGATGAAGCAGGCAATGATCTTTGCAGCAGGGTTAGGGACACGGCTGAAGCCGTTGACGGACACGATGCCGAAGGCATTGGTACCTGTGGCAGGTCAACCGTTGTTGTGGCATGTCATCATGAAACTCAAGGATGCTGGTTTCGAACGTATCGTGGTCAATGTGCATCACTTTGCCGATCAGATTATCGATTATCTTCATGCCAATGACAACTTCGGACTCGATATCCGTATCAGTGACGAGCGTGAACAACTGTTGGAGACGGGTGGGGGAATCAAGAAAGCGGCTCTGCTTTTCGATGCCGACAGTCCTATCTTGATACACAATGTGGATATCCTGAGTAATATCGACCTTGCCGCCTTGTATGACAAGGCACAAAGAGCTGAGGCATTGCTGTTGGTGAGTCAGCGTCAGACCAAGCGTTACCTGCTCTTCGATGAGGCTGTGCGTTTGGTTGGATGGACGAATATCGAGACTGGAGAGGTGAAGTCGCCCTATCATGATATAGAAATATCCAGGTATCACCGCCTTGCCTTCAGTGGCATTCATGTGTTCCATCCCTCATTGTTTGCACAGATGGAGGGCTATCCTGAAAAGTTCCCCATCATGGACTTCTATCTCCAGCACTGTGACCGTGCGAAGATTATGGGTTATGAGCAGACAGACCTGCGCTTGATGGATGTGGGCAAACTCGAGACCCTTGATGAAGCAGAGAAATTTATAAGTAATATATAATCAATCAAAATGCAACAGAAAATAATCATATTGGATTTCGGCTCCCAGACGACACAGTTGATAGGTCGTCGTGTACGTGAGTTGGACACCTTCTGTGAGATTCTGCCTTACAACAAGTTTCCGAAGGACGACCCTTCCGTGATTGGTGTCATTCTGAGTGGCTCGCCCTATAGTGTCCACGACCCTGAGGCGTTTAAGGTAGACCTCAATCAGTTTGTGGGCAGACTTCCTGTGTTGGGCATCTGCTATGGTGCGCAGTTTATCTCGCATACCCTTGGTGGAAAAGTAGAGAAGACTGACAGTCGTGAGTACGGACGTGCCCACTTGGAAACCATCAATCTCTACAATCCTTTATTTAAGGGTTTCGATAGAGGCTCGCAGGTATGGATGAGTCATGGCGACACGATTACTGCCATTCCTGAAGGTTTTGAAGTAATCGGTAGTACAAAGGATGTCAAGAACGCTGCCTTTGCTTCTGTGGAACAACCCATCTGGGCAGTACAGTTCCATCCGGAAGTCTATCATACTACGCAGGGTGCATTGTTGTTGAAGAACTTCGTGGTGGACATCTGCGGCTCTAAACAGGACTGGAGTGCCGCTTCGTTTGTAGAGACCACTGTGAAGGAGTTGAAGGAACAGGTCGGCAACGATCGTGTTATCCTCGGCTTGTCAGGTGGTGTTGACTCTTCTGTTGCTGCTGTGTTACTCAACAAAGCCATCGGTAAGAACCTTACTTGTATCTTTGTCGATCATGGTATGCTGCGTAAGAATGAGTTCACGCAGGTGATGGAGGACTACAAGGTGTTAGGTCTGAATGTGATTGGTGTCGATGCCAGTGAGAAGTTCTTTAGTGACCTTGCCGGCGTGACGGAGCCGGAACAGAAGCGTAAGATTATCGGTCGTGACTTCGTGGAGGTGTTTAATGCCGAGGCAAGGAAGATTACTGATGCGCGTTGGCTGGCACAAGGTACTATCTATCCTGATCGTATCGAGTCACTGAATATTACGGGTAAGGTTATCAAGAGTCATCATAACGTGGGCGGACTGCCTAAGGAGATGAACCTGCAACTTTGTGAACCACTGAAATGGTTGTTCAAGGATGAGGTGCGTCGTGTAGGTCGTCAGTTAGGAATGCCTGAACATCTGATTACACGTCATCCGTTCCCTGGTCCTGGTTTGGCTGTCCGTATCTTAGGTGACATCACACCAGAGAAGGTTCGTGTCTTACAAGATGCTGACGATATCTATATTCGTGGCTTGCGCGACTATGTAGATACCGATGGTGAGACCTTATATAATAAGGTATGGCAGGCTGGTGCTATCCTGCTGAGTCCTGTTCGCAGCGTGGGTGTGATGGGCGATGAGCGTACTTACGAGAATCCTGTTGCCCTTCGTGCCGTTACTTCTACGGATGCGATGACAGCCGACTGGGCGCACCTGCCTTACGACTTCTTGGCAAAGGTCAGCAACGAGATTATCAACAAGGTACGTGGTGTCAACCGCGTCTGCTATGATATCTCGTCAAAGCCACCTGCAACGATAGAGTGGGAGTAGATGTCCGAAACAAAAAAGCCACCAAATTGGTGGCTTTTTTGTATTTTAATGCTTGCTTAGATACTCACGGAAGTAATCGATGATATGGTCAAGCCCCTCATCCAAAGGAACCTTAGGTTCCCAGTTCAATTCCTTCTTGGCGACACTGATGTCAGGACGGCGCATCTTGGGGTCGTCGCTGGGAAGTGGACGGAATACAATCTTGCTCTTGCCGCCAATCTTCTTAATCACCTTCTCAGCCAGCTCAAGCATCGTGAACTCACCAGGGTTACCTAGATTGACAGGTCCTGTGAAATCGTCTGGAGTTTCCATCATGCGCATCATACCCTCGATGAGGTCGCTCACATACTGGAACGAACGGGTCTGCTGTCCGTCACCATAGATCGTCAGGTCTTCACCGCGCAATGCCTGGACGACGAAATTGGAGACTACACGACCGTCGTTGACGGCCATACGGGGACCGTAGGTGTTGAAGATACGGATAACCTTGGCACGCACTTTGTGGAGACGGTGGTAATCGAAGAAAAGGGTCTCAGCACAGCGTTTTCCTTCATCGTAGCAGGAACGTAGACCGATGGGGTTTACATTGCCCCAATAAGACTCAGGCTGTGGGTGTACGTTAGGGTCACCATAGACCTCACTGGTTGATGACTGAAGGATCTTCGCTTTGGTACGACGGGCAAGTCCCAGCATATGGTAAGCTCCGAAGACACTGGTCTTGGTCGTCTGAATTGGGTCGTTCTGGTAATAGATGGGAGAGGCTGGACAGGCGAGGTTATAAATCTCATCCACTTCAGCCCAGTAGGGATTGATGACATCATGGCGTACCAATTCAAAATTAGGTCTGCCAATCAGGTGCCACACATTCTCTTTCGAGCCGCTGTAGAAATTATCAAGGCAAATAACATCATGACCTTCGTTGACCAGTCGCTCACAAAGGTGGGAGCCAATGAATCCAGCTCCGCCGGTTATCAAGATTTTCTTCATAGTTGTTTGTAGTAATTATAATGATATTGCAAAGATAATACAAAAATCTGATATACCAAGAAAAATGATAAAAAATATAAGTGGGACATATCCTCACGGACATATCCCACCTTCGGTTGTTAGCAATCTAAATAGGTAGTAGTATGTCATTATCAGGGATTAGAACTCCCTGTAAAAATCCAACGCATCCTTGATATCCTCCTCTGTGGCTGTCTGGTTGATACGGATGTCTCCGATATTGCCCAATAGTGTGAAGTTAATGTCGTTGCCCTGATTTTTCTTGTCATGGTGCATCAGTTCCAACAGATAGGGATAGTCGTCGCAGGTAATCGCCATCCGGCCATAATATTCCTTGATAAATGAAACAGTCTGTCGCATCTTATCTTGGGGGAATCCGGTTTTCACACAAGAGAGGTAGAGTTCTACCACCAAGCCATAGGCGACGGCATAGCCGTGAAGAATAGGCCGTCTTTTTAGTGCCAGTGACTCAAAGGCATGTCCTGCTGTATGTCCTAGGTTTAATGCCTTGCGGAGACCTTTCTCCGTCGGGTCCTCAGTCACAATGCGCTGTTTGACGGCAACACTGTCGGCCAGGAGAGAGGAGAGTTTGTCTAGATTGTCCAGATGATTTAGGTTGTCTAGGATATCTAGAGTTAATAATTCTGCCCAATTCTTTTCATTGCTGATTAAGGCGTGCTTGAGCATCTCCGCATAGCCAGAGAGGATATTCTCCTTATCCAAAGTACGCAGGAAGATGGTGTCGAGAATAACACAACGGGCATTATTGAACACCCCAATTTCATTTTTTAAACCTCCGAAATTGATACCTGTTTTACCGCCCACACTGGCATCAACCATTGAGAGTAGGGTGGTGGGTATATTAATATAAGGAATACCGCGCTTGAAAGTGGAGGCTGCGAATCCGCCCAAATCTGTCACCATACCACCTCCGAGGTTGATTATCAGCGAATGACGGGTGGCTCCTAAGCGTTGCATCTCACTCCACACATGGGAGAGAGAGTCTAGATTTTTGTGAGTATCCGTAGCTCCGATGCAAATGACTTGTGCCTGTTGCATATGTTCAAAGTCGCTAATGACTGGTAAACAACAGTTTTTGGTGGTCTCATCGACGAGCACCAATAAGTGGTCGTGGGCACATTCCCCCACGGCTTGACTAAACGTTTCACACAGATTCTCAGAGATGATAACCTTTTGTTGTTCCATTTGCGGCTGCAAAATTACTATAAAATTTGTAAATACAAATATAAAAGTCTGATTAATTGTAAAAAAGACAACTTTTTGTGTAAGAGATTTAAACTTTTTCTTTTCTGTGGCGTCAAAAAGACATAATCAACGTAAAAGATGAAGAAGTTATATCTATTCATAATTCTGTCTGTATCGGTAATGCAGGCAGTGGCACAACGAAGTATCACAGGTAAGGTGATAGAGAGTGATTCTCAGGAGCCAGTTGCCCAGACTACCGTTCGTTTGTTGAAAACGGATAGTACGATGGTGACAGGTTCTTTGACAGACTTGGACGGTGTTTTCAAGGTCAAGGCTCCTTCGGCAGGTAATTATATCGTTCAGGTGACCTGTGTGGGTTTCAAGTCTTATACAAAGAATGTGAAGGTGACGAGTGACAAGGATGTCTCTATGGGCACCATCAAACTAGAACCGGATGCCATCATGTTGCAGGGTGCTACAGTGACAGGACGTGCTGCTAAAGTGACTCTGAAAGCTGATACTTTTGTATATAATGCTGCTGCTTTCCGTACACCGGAAGGTTCTGTGGTAGAAGAACTGGTGAGACGTCTGCCTGGTGCTGAAGTCAGTGACGACGGTACCATCAAGATTAACGGTAAGGAGGTGAAGAAAATCCTTGTAGATGGTAAGGAATTTATGACGGGTGATACAAAGACAGCCATGAAGAATCTTCCTACCAATATCATTGACCGTATCAAAGCATATGATCAGCAAAGTGACTTATCCCGTGTCAGTGGTATTGAGGATGGAGAAGAGCAAACGGTGCTTGACTTTGGTGTCAAACCAGGTATGAACAGAGGTTTTATGACCAATAACGACATTGGTATTGGTACCCGTAAAAGATATGCCGGTCGTACGTTTAACGGATTGATGAAGGATAACACGAAAGTCATGCTGATGGCAAATGCCAACAACGTAAATGACATGGGTTTCGGTGGCGGCGGTGGTCGTTGGGGGCTGGGTCGCCAGGGACTGAATGCTACGAAAATGGTCGGTTTGAACTTTAACTATGAGAAAAAAGGAAAGCTGATTTTTGACGGAAGTGTGCGCTGGAATCATTCTGATGGTGACATTTTCTCAAAGAAAAACGCTGAGACCTTCTTTAGTTCGACCGTCTCACAGTATACTAATAGCAGGAATCAGAATTACACCCGTTCGAACGCATGGAACGCTCAGATGCGACTGGAATGGACGCCTGACTCTATGACGAACATCATGTTCCGTCCTTATTTCCGCTATAACAGCAATGACGGCAAACAGACAGGTGAGAGTGCTACCTTCGACGAGAACCCCTATCAGTATGTGACAGATCCCTTGGAAGAGATTGCAAAGATAGATCCCATACATGTTAAGAACTACCAGATACAGAATGGTATCAGCTATAGTGACACGAAGAATGTAGGAGGTATGCTGCAGTTTAATAGAAAACTGAATAGTTTTGGTCGTAATATTACTGTTCAGTTAAACGGTAGCTGGAGCGAGGGTATGAGCAAGTCACTCACAAACAATATCGTTGAGTTGTTGTCTACGAGTTCGTCCTACCAAACCAACCGCTGGAATGTCACACCGACAACTGATTACAACTATAGTGCCCGTTTCAGTTATAGTGAGCCGATCATGCGCCGTACTTACCTGCAGTTCAGTTATACATATGGATACAATTACCAGAAAAGTGACCGCCAGACTTATGATTTGTTGGATACAGACTTCTCCGGTCTGACTCCTGCATTCCGTGGATGGGACAAATATCTGGAGCGTCTGGAATATCCTTTGGAGACTTATCTTGATGAGAAGCAGAGTCGTTTCTCAGAATATAAGAACCATACGCATACGGCAGAGGTGATGCTGCGAATTATCCGTGACTCCTATACTTTCAATGTAGGCTTCCAGGTAGTTCCACAGAAGTCACATTACCTTCAGGACTATCAGGGAGTACATGCCGACACTGTTCGTACGGTGACAAATATAGCACCTTCACTTGACTTCCGCTGGAAGAAATCTCAGGTCAGCCAGTTGCGCTTCAACTATCGTGCTAATAGTCGTCAGCCGTCTATCAGCGATCTGTTGGATATTATAGATGATAGTGACCCGTTGGCTATCCGCAGGGGTAATCCTGGACTGAAGCCTTCGTTTACCCATAACTTCCGCCTGAACTATAACGACTACTTCCAGAAACACCAGCAGTCTATTGGTGCTTTCCTGCACTTCTCGATGACCAGTAACTCGGTCAGCAACAAGACTACATTGATTGACGAGAAAACGGGTAAAACAGAGACAAAGCCTGAAAATATCAATGGTAACTGGAACGGTAACCTCTTCCTGATGTTCAGCACAGCGCTCGACTCCGCTGCTTATTTTAACTTGAATACATCGACGAATCTCAATTATAGCCACAATGTCGCCTTCGTCAGTGTCGGTGATGTGAAGACCTCTCAGGAGAGTGTCACCAAGTCGTTGGGTATTGGTGAGCGCTTGGCTCTCAGTTACCGCAATGAGTGGTTTGAGGTTGAGTTGAATGGTGCATTGAATTATAATAGAAAGCGCAGTGAATTGCAGGAGAACAATAACCTTGATACTTGGCAGTTCTCGTATGGTGGTATGATTGGTATCACGGCTCCGTGGGGAACAGCATTGTCAACGAACATGAATATGCAGAGTCGTCGTGGTTATAATGACAGTTCTATGAATACCAACGAGCTGATATGGAATGCTCAGTTGTCGCATAGCTTCCTTAAAGGCAACGCCCTGACTCTTTCGCTTCAGTTCTACGATATTCTGCATCAACAGTCTACCATCAGCAGTGTTCTCTCAGCTATTGAGCGCAGTGATACAGAATATAATGCTATTACCAACTATGCAATGCTACACGTCATTTATCGTACGAATATTTTTGGCGGACGTGCCGGACGTGGCGGATTTGGTGGCCCTGGTGGTCCTGGTGGCAGTCGTAATAGTCGTGGTGGCTTTGGTGGTCCTGGTGGCGGTCGCTTTGGTGGTGGCTTCGGTAGACCGGGCAGATTCTAAGAAGAATAAAAGGCACTCAATTGGGTGCCTTTTTACTTCTTAACTCTTAACTCCTGTCATCAACATTGTCTCCCTCCGTCGGTGCCATCTCTTCCTCGAAGTCAGTGATGCCTGCTTCGACGAGGATATTGTACCATTGGATGAGTTTCTTGATATGACTGTTCTGTACACGCTCCTGATCCCAGTCAGGAAGTACCTTGCTGAAATATTCGTGCAACTCCTGAGGAGACGCCTTCTTGTAGTCGAGGCTCGAAGCCTTGCCTTTCTCTAGATCACGCAGAGCGGCAAGTACTTTCATCAAGGGAACATCCTCTGTCTCTGTGAACATGGCGATGTCGGCGAGAGAGGTGATTCGGTCCGTACCAAAGGCTGGAATGCGTTTGCCTGTTCCGTCGAGTGCCTCGACAATTAGACTGTTCTTGGCACGTGATACGAGTTTGTAAAGTCCTGGCTTCCCAGAGATGGCTAAAATAGTCTGTTTCATTTTCTTTATTCTTTTTTGTTATTACATTATTTCGTTATGACGTTATGACGATGTAGGAAATCCTCAATCTGCTGATCGATATCTGCTTTCCCGTCATTGACGATCTCATAGTCGGCATGGCTTTTGACTTCCTCTTGTGACCATTGCCGCTGCATCCACTGGAGTACTTTCTCACGGGTGATATGGTCGCGGTTCATAACCCGTTGGATACGTAGCTCCTCAGGTGCTGTGACCACAATGACCTTGTCGACTAGGCGGTAGATGCCTGATTCATACAAGATGGCACTTTCCATCCATTGCATACCACTATTCTCGAAGTCATGAAAGACGGCAGGATGTACAATGGTATCAATCGCTTTCGTATTCTCTTCACTCTGTAGCAGAAACTGGGCGACAGCCGCCTTGTTGAGTTTTCCGTTGATATAAGTGTCTGGTCCAATTAGTTC
>JAEEGL014245075.1_pt1 | contig 10265 bp, 10 predicted proteins | sample 9134231 | NCBI WGS metagenome assembly JAEEGL01 (sample SAMN16246548, study PRJNA631951) | gut metagenome | biome: gut microbiome; feature: rumen; material: fiber-attached | host: Bos | place: Iran: Karaj | collected 2018-10 | reverse complement strand
TTGGAGAATGAAACATGGACACCGGATGAAAACACGCACAGATCATAGTCATATCTGGCACACTGTTCCATTATGCCTTCTATGACTCTGCGAACATATGTTATTTCGGGATATGACACGAATAAACCGATTCGTTTGCGTTTCCCCATCTATATACCCTCCCTCATGTTCTTAAGCTGATACTGTTCACAGTTTAACAATTATTTCGAAAAAACGCAATCCTGAGATATTTTTTTCGGAACCCCCAAAAAATCTTTCCGGAGTTCGTATATGATAACATAGAGAAAAAGGAGGTACGGATCATGACAATCACAAGCACTTTTATTTCGACTCTTTTGAATATGGCCATCGAAAAATACAGCAAAATCCATGGTTCGATGCCTTCGGATGAGAAGAAAGATTCAATGCGCGAGGAACTTCAGTTATCTATTGAGTACGAGGGACTTGAAGTCGCAGCCAATAAGATCGAGCTGCTGTGCGCATAATTATTTTCGGTTCACGAAATCGGCATATACGGGGGATGAACGGAATACGTTCTTTTTTGTCTGTATTTGGAATTGAACATCGTTCGTTATGGTACTATCAAATGTTAAAAGATAAACTCTCAACGCAAGTTGGGAGTTTTTGTTTGCGTTGAAACGGGATTCAGTATATAATAGGAGAAGCTGTGACAAATTATCCGATACGGTATCAGCAGAGGGAGGCCATGATGCCTTTTTTGCTTATCGGATAGAATGATAACCACTGATTTCAAGGCGGGTTTAAGATGAAAGTAAATATATATTACGGTGGGCGGGGAGTATTGGACGATCCCACATTGTATGTGTTAAAGAAGATAGAAGAGGTTTTGGATGATCTCCGCGTAAAATACGAGAGATTCAATCTTTATGAGCAGAAAAACCTTATATCAACGCTTCCACAGACCATAAAGGATTGTGATGCCGTGATCCTGGCTACCACTGTTGAGTGGCTGGGGCTCGGGGGCTATATGTATCAGTTTTTGGATGCTCTGTGGCTTTACGGTGACAAGGAGAAGATCAAGACCATATACATGCAGCCTATAGTAATGTCCACAACCTATGGCGAAAAAGAGGGCAGGCTACATCTGGAAAACGCATGGGAGATGCTGGGGGGATTGCCCTGTAGCGGTCTCAGCGGCTATGTGGAAAACTCCGTTGATTTTGAGCTGAATAAGGATTATGCCCAGATCATAGAGAAAAAGGCGGAAAACCTTTATCGTACCATCTCACAAAAACAGAAGGAGCTTCCCACCAGCAATCAGGCTATAACGCGCAATGTAACAAAGACCGCAAAGCTTGAACTCACACCCAGGGAGAGCGAGAAACTTTCGGAGTACGTGGCAGATGATGAGTATGTAAGACAGCAGAAGGAAGACATACGGGAGCTCTCCGAGAAATTCAAGAGCATGATGGGACAGAATGAAGTGCCGTCTGACGAGGAATATATAAAGGATTTTGAAAAGGCCTTTAAGCCGGCGGATCCCCCCAGGAAAAGGACCTTCGCTTTTGTAATAGAGGGTAAAAAGCTTCCCTTATCCGTGAAGATAGACGGTGATAAATGCAGCTGTTCATATGCTCGCGAGACGGAGGAGGCTGATGTTTATGTGAAGGCGCCACAGAGCGTTATGGATGCCATAGTTGATGCCAGAGAGACATTCCAAAGGGCCTTCATGACCGGAGAGATATCGGTCAAAGGCGACTTTAAGCTATGGAGCGAGCTGGATGACACATTTATATTCGGATGAAACCGATCGAAAAGGAGGACAAAATGGGAGATTGTATTTTTTGTAAACTGGCTAACGGAGAGATACCAACACGAACGGTGTATGAGGATGAGAAATTCAGGGTTATAATGGATGCGGCTCCGGCCACCAGAGGGCATTCTCTGATACTGCCGAAATCTCATTATGCCAACATATTTGAGATGCCGGAGGATCTGGCGGCTGATGCAATGCGTCTTGCTAAGAAGATGGCAACGCATATGACGGAAAAACTCGGATGTGACGGCTTTAACCTGGTCCAGAATAACGGAGAGGCAGCAGGTCAGACTGTATTTCATTTCCATCTGCATCTCATACCAAGATATGCAGAAGGGAACAACCCGGCGAATGTTAACTGGTCGCATATCGAATTGTCGGATGAAGAGATGGATGCGATATGTAAGACTATCAGTTGCTGAGTCTGAATCGTGTTATATCTCAAATGCAGGAATCTGCGGATATGATGTCCATATTGTTATTAGACAGATCCGCGTGATCAGATCTTTCTACCCCGTGGCGAGGCTGCGGGGTTTTTTAAGGAGTGGAACATGGGAGATATTTACAGGGAACGCATAGAAAAACTGAGAGTTCTCATGGAAGAGAATGATCTTTCCGCATATATCATATATTCAGGGGACTGTCATGGTTCGGAATACGTGGGAGATCATTTCAGGTGTGTCAGATTCATATCCGGATTTGACGGTTCTGCCGGAACTGTGGTGGTACTGAAGGATCATTCCGGGTTGTGGACAGACGGACGTTATTTCATACAGGCTGCCGGGCAGCTGGAGGGAACGGGGATAGATCTTTTCAGGTCGGGAGAACCCGGGGTTCCGAAGATACATGAATACCTCTGTGAAAAGCTGGCAGCAGGTGCTAAGGTGGGCTTTGACGGTCTTACCATCACTGCGGAAGAGGCTGCTGAACTTAAGGAAAAGCTTGACGCAGCCGGTATCGGGATAGTCATGGATGAGGATCTTTGCGGCAGGATCTGGGATGATCGCCCACCCATCGACCACAGAAAGATATGGTCTTATTCAACGCAGTATACAGGTGCATCATGTGCTGATAAGCTGTCTTTGATCAGGGAGAAAATGCAGGAAAAGGGCGTAGACTGTCATATCCTGTCCGCTTTGGATACAATAGCCTATGTCTATAATCTCCGTGGAGATGACATTGCCTACAATCCCGTGTTTATGTCTTACTCGGTCATTTATCCTGACAGGGCGTATCTCTATTGCGATCCCGATGCGGCAGGACCGGACGTCAGAGAAATACTTGAAAATGATAATGTTTTCATAAAGCCGTATGATTCTTTTTTAGACGACATTAAAGCTTTGCGCGGGACAATACTGGTGGATGGATCCGCTCTTAATGCTCTGATGATGGGTGTTTTGACTGACAATGAAAAAGACGGTGTTACCCTTTTGGATGAACGGGATCCGGAAACGCTCATGAAAGCGATCAAGAATCCCACTGAGATGGAAAACATCCGTTTAGCCCATATCAAGGACGGTGCTGCTGTCACGAAACTGATCTTTTGGCTAAAACATCATGATGATATAGCAAGCCTCACGGAGATCGATGTGGCGGAAAAGCTTGTATCCATCAGAAAAGAGATGGACGGGTACATCGGAGAGAGCTTTGACCCCATCATAGCGACAGGAGCGCACGGAGCCATCGTGCATTACAGTGCGTCGGAAAAGACCAATGCACATTTGGAGAAAGACACGTTTCTGCTGATGGACACCGGCGGTCATTACATAAACGGTACCACCGATATCACCAGAACCATTGCGACAGGGGAGGTTACCCCGGAGATGAAGCGTCATTTTACTGCTGTCCTGAAAGGCCATCTAAGACTGTCGGCGCTGGTATTTAAGGATTCTACCGGTGCAAATCTGGACATTTACGCCAGAGAACCGTTGTGGGAGATGGGGCTTGATTACAGGCACGGCACGGGACACGGCGTTGGGCATCTTTTGAATGTGCATGAGGGACCGCAGTCGATACGCATAAAACACCTCAAGGACGATGAAAAGTTTGCAGCCGGTATGTTGACCAGCGATGAACCCGGCGTGTACATCGAAGGACGCTACGGAATACGCACGGAGAATCTTATGCTCTGCGTTCCTTATGACAAGACGGAATACGGTGAGTTCCTGACTTTTGAGTTTGTTACCATGGTGCCTTATGACAGATCCGCAATAGATTTTGATGAATTGACAGCAAAAGATATGGATATCCTGGAAAAATACTACAAAAAAGTCAGGGAAAGCATTTCGCCTTACCTGACCGATGATGAAAAGGAATGGCTCTTAGAGGAAACTGATATCAGTATTCCACAAAAGCCATAAAATCTGCAGTTAAAAGTTTTCCGTGTTCTGTGGTCATCAGGGCTGAGTCCCGGTGGCCATAGAACGCCTTGCATGAGAATTCGTTGGCCAGCTGACAGAGGCGACCGGCTTCTGCCTTACTGCAGCCTATAAAGTCATACCTCAGGACATACTGATCTCTGTAGCTGTAAAGACATACACATGCACCCTTGATGCTGATCCTTCTTGCAAACTCAAATACTGAATGTATATCATTAAACACTATGGTGATAGGCTCGATCCATGGTGCATCCTCAGCCAGACTGATGGGCAAAACGGGCTTGGACTCCAGAGTGATGGGGCGATCGATGCTGTCTGCGTTGAATTTGTGCTTGAACTTTTCGATCTCTTCTTCGGTCAAAGCACGGAATACAAGCTCCAGAGCATTATTTACAACAGTTCCCTCAACTGACATGGGACCGTTGTTTTCAAAACCTGTTTCCTCTTCGGCTTTTTGCATGACATACTGCAGAAAATTATAAGCTCTCTCGTCGCGCTTCAGAATGTCATTCAGCTCCAAACCTTCTTTTTTTATCTCTTCCATAGGGATCTGACACCTCAACTCCCTGTCGGATATCTTGTGAAATCGCATATCTTTTCCTTTCATTACGTGTACCTTTACATACTATATTTTTGTATGTTCATTGTCAAGATAAATATACCATTTATGATACCTAGAATAACCTCGGATGGGCTTAAAAAGATTTATTGCAACATTCAGGGGTTTGTGGTACAATGTCGCGTGTTTGGGCATCGTCCCATAGTACAGCTATAGAAAAAGGAGATAAGGAAATGGCACAGAAAGTAGTTATCGCATCGGCATGTCGTACCGCGATCGGAAAGATGGGCGGAGCACTCAGCAACACACCGGCTGCAGAGCTGGGAGCAGTAGTTATCAAGGAGGCGTTAAACCGCGCAGGCGTTAAGCCGGAGCAGGTGGACGAAGTCCTCATGGGCTGCGTTATACAGGCAGCGCAGGGACAGAACGTGGCAAGACAGGCTTCTATCAAAGCAGGTCTTCCGGTTGAGGTTCCGGCAGTTACATTGAATGTAGTCTGCGGTTCGGGTCTTAAGTGTGTAAACGAGGCAGCGGCACAGATCCTTTCGGGTCAGGCCGATATAGTAGTGGCAGGTGGTATGGAGAACATGTCAATGGCTCCATACGCTATGACAAAGGCTCGTTTCGGTTACAGAATGAATAACGCCACCATCATCGATACCATGGTAAATGATGCTCTCACAGACGCATTCAACAACTACCACATGATGATCACAGCCGAGAATGTATGCGATAAGTACGGCCTTACAAGAGAAGAGCTTGACGCATTTGCTGCAAACTCACAGCAGAAATGCGAAGCTGCCATAGCTGCAGGCAAGTTTGATGAGGAGATCGTGCCTGTAAAGGTTAAGGTTAAGAAAGATATAGTGGATTTCGTAAAAGATGAAGGTCCCCGTCCGGGTACCACAGTCGAGACACTTGCAAACCTTAAGTGCTGCTCAGGCAAAGAGGGCGGACTTGTGACTGCAGGTAATGCATCCGGCATCAACGACGGTGCTGCGGCTGTTGTAGTCATGAGCGAGGAGAAGGCAAAAGAGCTTGGCATCACTCCTATGGCTACATGGGTAGCAGGAGCTCTCGGCGGTGTTGAGCCGGAGATCATGGGTGTCGGTCCTGTGGCAAGTACACGCAAGGTTCTCACAAAGACAGGCCTTACAATAGACGATTTTGATCTCATCGAGGCTAACGAGGCATTTGCTGCTCAGTCTGTTGCAGTAGCAAGAGACCTCGGCTTTGATATGAGCAAGGTTAATGTAAACGGTGGAGCCATCGCTTTGGGACACCCGGTAGGAGCTTCAGGCTGCCGTATCCTGGTAACACTGCTGCATGAGATGAAGAGACGCGGTGCCAAGAGAGGCCTTGCAACTCTTTGTATCGGCGGCGGTATGGGATGCTCTACCATCGTTGAGATGTAGGATTCAGGAGGATAAAAATGTCAGAATTTATCATATATGAGACAGACGGTGCAGTAGCTACCATTACCATCAACCGTCCGAAGGCATTGAATGCATTGAACAGTCAGGTTTTGGATGAGCTTGACGCAGCAATAGATGCCATAGATCTTAATACTGTCCGCTGTGTTATATTGACAGGTGCAGGGGAGAAATCCTTTGTGGCAGGTGCGGATATAGGAGAGATGAGCTCTCTTTCAAAGGCTGAGGGAGAAGCTTTCGGTAAGAAAGGCAATGATGTTTTCAGGAAACTGGAGACCTTGCCGGTACCGGTTATCGCTGCGGTAAACGGATTTGCTTTAGGTGGCGGATGCGAGATCTCCATGAGCTGTGATATCAGACTCTGCTCAGATAACGCAGTATTCGGTCAGCCGGAGGTTGGTCTCGGTATAACACCGGGATTCGGCGGTACACAGAGACTTGCCCGCACGGTAGGCGTAGGCATCGCAAAACAGCTGATCTACACTGCGCGCAATATCAAAGCTGCCGAGGCATATCGCATCGGACTTGTAAATGAAGTATTTTCCGCTACGACAGATGAGAGCGGAAACGTGACTGCTACTGCACAGGAAAATCTCCTGGCAGGTGCTAAGAAGATGGCACAGACTATAGCAGCAAACGCACCCATAGCAGTGCGCAACTGCAAGAAAGCCATAAATGACGGACTTCAGGTTGATATAGATTCAGCCCTTGTAATAGAGGAAAAACTTTTCGGAGACTGCTTTGAGACAGAGGACCAGAAGGCGGGCATGGGTAATTTCCTTGCGCCGAAGGAGGAGAAACTCAAAGTCGTTCCCTTTAAGAACTGTTAATTATGCAAACGGATCATTTTTTACGTAAAAAATATAAGGAGGATCAGGTAATGAAGGTAGGTATCATAGGCGCCGGCACAATGGGCCAGGGCATCGCAAAGGCATTTGCCGCTGTAGACGGATATGAGGTTGCTCTCTGCGACATCAAGCAGGAGTGGGCAGAAGGCGGAAAAGACAAGATCGCAAAAGGTTATGCAAAGCTTGTAGAGAAAGGAAAACTCACACAGGAGGCTGTTGATGGCATTTTGGCAAAGATCACACCGGGACTCAAGGAAGATCTTTGTGCAGACTGTGATCTCATCGTTGAGGCAGCTTTCGAGGATATGAATGTCAAGAAGACTACTTTTGCTGAGCTTGACAAGATCGCAAAGGCTGAGTGCATCTTTGCATCAAATACATCATCACTCTCTATCACCGAGATCGGAAACGGTCTCACACGCCCAATGATCGGTATGCATTTCTTTAACCCTGCAGACCGCATGAAGCTGGTAGAGGTTATTGCAGGAGTTAACACTCCACAGGCTACAGTTGACGCTATCATCAAGATCGCTGAGGAGATCGGAAAGACTCCGGTTCAGGTCAATGAGGCAGCAGGCTTTGTCGTAAACCGTATCCTGATCCCCATGATCAATGAGGCAGCCTTCATCAAGATGGAGGGCGTTTCGGACATCGAGGGCATCGATTCCGCTATGAAGCTCGGTGCAAATCATCCCATGGGACCCCTTGAGCTGGGCGATTTCGTAGGTCTTGACATCTGCCTTGCCATAATGGATGTTTTATACAAAGAGACAGGAGATTCAAAATATCGCGCATGCCCGCTTCTGCGCAAGATGGTAAGAGGCGGCAACTTAGGCGTTAAGAGCGGAAAAGGTTTTTATGTTTACAATGCTGACCGCACTAAGACACCGGTTGACAAATTGTAAAAACTCAGAACCAAGGCAATCTGTCGAATATGCCGGGCAGGTACTTGTACATGCCCGGGCATATTCGGACAGATTTCTTTGGCGAGAGCCAGACAGCTCGAAAATCTCTGATTTTCGAGCTTGGTTCTGAGAAAAACCAACAGATAAAGAAAAAGGAGACAGTATAGATCATGGATTTTACATTGGATAAAAAGCATGAGATGACCCGCGACCTGTTCAGAGATTTTGCGGAAAAAGAGGTTAAGCCCCTCGCTATCGAGACCGATGAGACAGAGGTCTTTCCGCAGGTTACCGTGGACAAGATGGGAAAATACGGGTTCATGGGTATTCCGGTGCCAAAGGAGTACGGCGGACAGGGCTGTGATATCCTGTCATACATTCAGTGCGTTGAGGAGCTTTCAAAGGTTTGCGCAACTACAGGCGTTATCCTCTCTGCACACACATCACTGTGTATCGACCCGATCCTCACCTACGGCACAGAGGAACAGAAACAGAAATATATCCCGGATCTTGCATCGGGCAGAAAGCTTGGCGCTTTCGGTCTTACCGAGCCCGGAGCGGGAACCGATGCCCAGGGATGTCAGACAAAGGCTGTCCTTGACGGTGATGAGTGGGTTTTGAACGGTTCTAAATGCTTTATCACTAACGGAAAGGTTGCGGATGTCTATATCGTGATCGCCATCACATCCGTGACAGAAGATAAAAAAGGCCGCAAGAAAAAGAACTTCTCGGCTTTCATAGTAGATAAGGGCGTGCCGGGCTTCTCCTTCGGTACCAAGGAAAAGAAGATGGGTATAAGAGGATCCAGCACATACGAGCTCATCTTTGAGGATGCCAGGATTCCCAAGGACGCTCTGCTCGGCGTAGAAGGAAAGGGCTTTCCCATCGCCATGCATACTCTTGACGGCGGCCGTATCGGTATAGCCGCACAGGCTCTCGGTATCGCAGAGGGCGCGCTGGAGCGCACTGTTGCCTACACTAAAGAGAGAAAGCAGTTCGGCCGTTCCATTGCTGCACAGCAGAATACCCAGTTCGAGCTTGCAAACCTTGCCACAAAGGTTGAGGCTGCCAAGAACCTTGTATACAAGGCTGCACTTAAAAAGCAGGAGTTCGCTGACGGTGCAAAGGTTTCCTACTCCGTGGAAGCTGCTATGGCAAAACTTTTTGCCGCAGAGACAGCTATGGAAGTTACCACCAAGTGCGTACAGCTCTTTGGCGGATACGGTTACATCCGTGAGTACGAAGTTGAGCGCATGATGCGTGACGCCAAGATCACGGAGATCTATGAGGGAACATCCGAGGTTCAGAGGATGGTTATTTCAGGTGCGTTGCTTAAGTAAATCGCAGATGGCTTTTGCCCGGAAGTCTTTAGCCGGACAGAAGCAGGCAATGTATTTTATTGAATATCAAGTTGGAATTTCGATAAGGAGAATATATACATGAAAATCGTAGTATGTATTAAGCAGGTTCCGGACACAGCCGGCGGCGTTAAGTTCAATCCGGACGGAACCCTTGACAGAGCGTCGATGTTAGCCATCATGAACCCTGATGACAAGGCAGGACTGGAAGCCGCTCTTCGTATAAAAGATGCCGATCCGGATAACACAAAGGTAACGGTGCTGTCCATGGGTCTTCCCAAGGCTGATGCGGTTTTGAGAGAGGCATTGGCAATGGGCGCTGATGATGCGATCCTGGTTACAGACAGGGTTCTGGGTGGCGCAGATACCTGGGCTACTTCAACTACCATAGCAGGCGCATTGAGAAATCTTGATTATGATCTTGTGATCACTGGACGTCAGGCTATCGACGGTGATACCGCACAGGTTGGTCCGCAGATCGCAGAGCATCTGGGACTTCCGGTTGTATCCTATGCCGCAGACATAAAGGTTGAGGGCGACTCGGTAGTGGTTAAGAGACAGTTTGAAGACAGATATCATGTTTTGAAGGTTAAGATGCCGGCACTTGTGACAGCTCTTTCAGAGCTTAACGAGCCCCGCTACATGACACCGGGCGGTATCTTTGACGCTGTAGACAAAGAAGTTACCGTATGGGGCAGAGCGGATCTTAAAGATGTGGACGATTCTAACCTTGGCTTAAAGGGTTCACCAACCAAGATCGCAAAGGCATCAGATAAGGTTCCGAAGGGAGCCGGAGAAAAGGTTAACCTTGACCCCGCTGAGGCTGTAGCTTTCCTGATGGGAAAATTCGAGGAGAAACACGTTATCTAATACCGCAGCAATTCGTGGTAATAGTTTGAGAATATTTAAGGAGAAAACAAAATGGGTTTAGAAGAATACAAGGGTGTATACATATATGCCCAGCAGATAGACGGCGAGATCAGCTCTATTTCTTTTGAACTGATCGG
>JAEEGL013228409.1_pt1 | contig 10265 bp, 7 predicted proteins | sample 9134231 | NCBI WGS metagenome assembly JAEEGL01 (sample SAMN16246548, study PRJNA631951) | gut metagenome | biome: gut microbiome; feature: rumen; material: fiber-attached | host: Bos | place: Iran: Karaj | collected 2018-10 | reverse complement strand
TGCGTTTTTGCTGCAGAACGGATACCGCGCCGTCCCGGTGAGCGAGCTGCTCCTGACGGGCGACTATGAGATCGACAACACGGGGCGCATGTGCAGACCCAAGACAACATGATGTCCTCGCCGAAAACAGGCAGACAAAGAGGCTTGCGGCACTCGGAGAATACAGTGAAAGGCGTCCCGAAAAAAACAGGGGCGCCTTTGCCGCCGATTCTTGTGTTGGGAGCAAAATGTTTTTTTAGAAAAATGTGATATTGGCACAGTGAATAACGCATGTTGTACTACTATAATAATCATTAGACTAGGAATTATGTGGTTTTTTGACAAAGGTTCTGCGGAAACAGAGAAACGATTTGATTGAGTGGCAGAGAAGAACCACCGTAAAGGAGGGTCAATACGATGGGAACATGGCATGATTATGTGAAAGCCAACGGAACGCCCCCTGCGTGGCCGTATCCGATCAAATTCGGAGAAGAGCACGAGGAGGAGACTGACGTCCTTGTGATCGGCGGCGGCATCGCCGGCTGCTGGGCGGCGATCAGCGCCGCGCGCAGCGGCGCGAAGGTCACGCTGTTGGAGAAGGGCGACGTGCGCCGCAGCGGCGCCGGCGGACCGGGCTGCGACCACTGGTGCAACGTCCCGGCAAACCCGCTCTCCCGCGTGGATCCGGACGACTGGGCTATTCAGGAGATGAATGCGCTCGGGCGCTTCAGCAACGGCATCGGCATCGAGATCCAATGCCGTGAGGACTACGACACGCTCCTCGAGATGGAGCAGATGGGCGGCAAGATCCGCGACACGGACGACGAGTTCGTCGGCGTCGAGGGCAGGGATGACAAGACCAAGCTGATGATCTCCCCGCGCTATACGAAGAAAGCGGGCTATGCGCCCGGCGAGGGCTGGGACAAGCCCGGCTTCAATCCGCCGGAGACGCGCAACAATGTCGTTATCCGCATCTGGGGCAGTACCTTCAAGCCCGCGCTGAAGAAGGAGTGCCTGCGCCTCGGCGTCAGGATCCACGACCGCGTGATGGGCACATGCCTGCTCAACGAGGGCGGCAAGCTCGGCAAACGCATCGTCGGCGCGACAGGCCTCGACGTCCGCACGGGCGAATTTCTCATCATCAAGGCGAAGGCCGTCATCGTCAGCACCGGCGGCAGCGGCCAGCTCTGGAATATTGACATGGAGCACGGCGGCTTCTCCACCATGGGTCCGCGCAACGACAGCGGCGAGGGGACGACGATGGCCTGGAAGGCCGGCGCCACCCTGACCATGATGGAGGGGAGCTCTCCGACCAATATCGCGACCGGCCTGAAGCACAAGTGGTACACCGGCGGCGGCGACGCCAGCTACGAGAACGTCGCGCTCGTCGATGCAGACAACAAGCGTCTGCCGGTGCCGATCCAGGGCTGGGACGACGGCGGCGCGATGTACGGAATCATGTCGCCGCAGACGGCGGAGATCCGCGAGGGCCTCAAAAACGGCAAGTACAAGCTCCCGTTCTTCGGCGATTTCGCCGGCATGAAGCCCGAGGAGAGCGACGCCACCTGGAAGTTGATGCTGACCGAGGAGTCCACGACGAAGGTCATGGTCCAGACGATGGAGAAGTACGGCTTCGATAACCACCGCGACCAGATCATGAACTACTTCTTCAATGAGTTCGGTCTCTGCGAGCAGTACCGCAGCGCGCCGCACGGCGGCGGAATCGTGATCGACTGGGATCTCCGCTCGAGCGTCGAAGGACTGTATGCGGCCGGAACGACGATGTTCTCACCGGAGGACCACAGCTTTGCTGCATCGACGGGCCGCTATGCCGGACGCAAGGCGGCCGCCTATGCGCAGAGAGTATCTGCCGGCGAGATCTGCCGCACGCAGGTGGATCAGGAGAAGGAGCGCGTCCTCGCCCCGACGAAGCGCAGCGGCGGCATCGAGTGGAAGGAGCTCCACAACGGCCTCTGCCGCGTCATGCAGTACTATGCCGGCGAATACCGCAATGAGACGATGTTCAATCTGGCGCTCGAGGAGATCAAGCGCATCGAGGAGAACGCGGTCCCGCAGCTCTACGCGCTCGACCCGCACAAGCTGATGCGCTCGCTGGAGACGCTGACCGCGATCGATCACGCGAAGATCGTCCTGCAGGCGATGCGGGAGCGCCGCTTCACCAGCAAGGAGCTCGGCATCATGCGTCTGGACTATCCGGAGAGCGACGCGAAGGAGCTGAACAACTATCTCACGCTGACCCTGGAGAACGACGGGATCCACTTCGGGAAAATGCCGACGCGCTACTGGGGCAACATGAAAGAGGAGTATGAAGAGCACAACCGCGACTATCGCGGCGTGTACTGCCCGGAGACTTGAGCGGCGCGAACCGCCGGCGCGGTTCCGCTTGAACTGAACAGACAGGCAGGCCGGAGTTCGATCCGGTCTGCCTGCTTTTAAAAAAAGGATTCAATTCTGTGCGGAACTGTGTTATAATACTGAAAATCACGTCAGAAGATAACGAGCTCCGCAGACGCCGGGGGGAACCGGCGTGCGATTCCGGGACGCAGTGAAGCGTTTGACCCGACAGAGGTGGCATCTATGTTGCTGTTGAATCTTGCTTTTATATTACAGAGACTGGAGGAACGTCCGGACGCCGTCTGCGGGAACGTCAACCATGAGATGACCCTGAAGGACGTCCGGCTGATGTCAGAGATGGCGGGGCAGAAGCTCGATCCGAATTATCTCTATGTCCTGCGCTGGGATCGCCAGCCGCGCGACGTGATCTATCCGCCCTACATGATCTGCATCGGCGGGGGAGAGCGCGCCGCTGAGTGGTTCTCCAGTCAGGGGATCAACTGCGCGATCTTCAAGTCCTCGACGGATGTCGCAAAGGTCCTCTCCGAGATCCAGGACATCTTCGGGCACTACCACGATCTGCACAACGAGTATCGGATGATCCTCTTCACAAAAAAGCCCATGCACAGGATCCTGAATCTGTGCCGTGAGTTTATGGAAAACGACATGTTCCTGCTGGACGCGAAGTATTCCATCCTGGAGACCTGCTCTCTCGTCGCTGAGGAGGGGAAGGGCGCGGAGGAACCGGAGAAGCGCGCCGAAAAGGAAGTGATGGAACGGATCGCCGAGCAGATCAAGCTGAACAGCATGGTGGAGACGGATTCCAACGGCCTGCTGGTCGAGCATGTGGAAGCCGCAGACGGCTTGCCGGAATACTTCTTCTCCCGCTTCTTTGACGGGAACAAATGCATCTGCACCCTGGTCTCCATGCAGACGGCCCGTCCGTTCTATCCCTACGCTTCGTCCGTCATGCAGTATCTCGGAAATCTGATGCAGCCGTGCGTGATCGGGCGCTACAGCCCCATGGTCAAGAACCACAGCTATGTGCGCGCCGCGATCAACGCGATCATTGAGAACGACGTCGGCAATATCAACGCGCTGACGGAGCATCTCGCCCTGATCGGCTGGGGGATGCACGACACCTATCAGCTTGTCTATATCCGGACGATCGTCGGAAGTCAGCGGCAGTACCAGCTCACAGACGATTACTACCGCTACGAGAATATCTTCTTCGACAGCATCGCGGTCAACAACGTCGAGTACGCGATCATCCTGATCCACAACGCGACGGACGAGGTGCTGGAGCACGGCATGGACACGCTCCGCGAGCTGATGACGCGCAACGGGATGGAGTGCCGCATCAGTCTGCCGTTCACCGGACTGCTTCAGCTGAAGCCCCACTACGACCTTGTCAAGTCCTCACTGGCGAATCTGGGCGAGCAGCACGACAACGTCACGATGTACAAGGACATGATGGTCGAGCACGTCGTCCGCGAGATCTACGCCGTCTTCCCGCTCGAGGCGATCTGTCACCTCGCCGCGCTCCAGCTGGAGAAGTACGACCGCCAGAACGGGACGGAGCTGCTCCTGACGCTGGAGAAATACCTGCTCAACAACCGCAGCATTTCCAAGGCTGCGGACGAGCTCTTTATCCACCGGAACACGATCAACTACCGGCTGAACAAGATCGAGAAGATCACCAACATCTCGCTGAACGATATGCCGGACCATCTCCACCTGCTGCTTTCGTGCATCGTGCTGCGGATCTTAAAAGAGTGATCTCGTGGCGAAGTCGATCTCCTCATTCACGGTGTCGTAAACGCCGGGGTAGATGCTCGCCGGACCGCCCTGCGTGGTGCAGGGGATGAAGTAGAGCTTGCCGCAGTCTTTGCAGATCTCGCTGACGACCTGGCGGATGTTCTCTCTTGTCGATCCCTCAAAATCGACCTTCGAGCAGTCGACGCCGCCCATGAAGGAGATCTTACCGCCGTACTCCCGGATCAGGCTCGGCAGGTCGTTCGTCGACATGGCGCCCTGCCAGATGTCGATCCCGGCCTCGATCATATCGGGGACGAGCGTCGCCGCATAGGAATCGGAGTGGTGGACGATGAGCTCCACGCCGTTGTCGTGATAGTAGCCGTAGATCTTCTTCGCGGCGGGCAGGATGAATTCGCTGAACATATCGGGGGACATGAACGTTGAGATCTGGCTGCCCCAGTCGTCGTGATGCAGGATCGCATCGGGATGTGCGTGCGAGCAGATCTCTTCCGCGAGACCGAGCTCCCAGTCCGTGATATAGTCGATCAGCTCGTGCATGGCATCCGGCTCCAGATACAGATCCATCAGGATGTTCTGGATGCCGCCGAGATAGTGACACTGCTCGAATACACCCGGCGCGATCCCGAAGGTCACGTAGTATTCATCGCGGTCCACGGCGGCGACGGCGTCCAGGATCGGCGCCCACTCCTCGTCCGTGCTGCGCACCTCCGGCGCGTGCACGAACTCACGCCAGCGCGTGATATCCTTGATCACGATCTTGTCGTCCGTGTGGACGGGGAAAGCGCCCGGCGTCCCGAGCGGCCACGCGATCGTCACGCCCCAGGCGTTGACGACCGGCTCTCCGCCGTACTGCGGTCTTGGATTCCGCCGGGAAAACGGCGGATAGAAGAACTTGAACGCCTCGTACTGCCTGACAAAACGCTCGGGATTCCCGCCCCGGATCGTCTCCAGCAGGTTCTGTTTCGGTGTAAGCATGCGCTGAGCCTCCTCTCGCATCGGAAAGAACAGAGACAGCCTCTTATCAGATCTGAGGCTGTCCTCTTATTGTATACACTGATCATATCATATTAATTTCGAAAAACAATGTGCGGAGGCCCCAAATATCATGTCGATTTTTCATGATGCGGAACAGAATCGACCGGCACGGCCGTCGAAAATGCCGTCCCGCCGCCTCCGGGCGGGGAAAGGAGCGATGCGATGCTGATTTTTGATCCCTTTGTCTTCTGCACGAACAACTATCCGGGCGAGGACCTCTGCGGTGCGCTGGACATGGCCGTGCGCTGCGGGTTCCGTCGTGTGGAGATCGCCGCGATCGACGGCATGTGCGAGCAGGTGAACGCCGACACGCTGACCGACGCCGATGCGGAGACCGTCCGGAGCGAGCTGGAGAAACGGGGCCTTACATGCCGGGCAGTCTCCGGACACTGCGATATGACGGACGAGCGTGCGTTCCGCCGGCTGCTGAATAAGATTCGGTTTGCCGGAGCGGTCGGTGCGCGCTGTCTCAACACGCGCTGCGGCCCGCGGGAGCGCTATGACGTGTTCTCCGACCATCTGAAGGAGGCCGCGGCGCTTGCGGCGTCGTACGGCATGGACCTCAACCTCGAGTCTTACGGCGATATCGTCGGACCGGCGTGCGAAGCGGCGGAGGTCTTTGCGTCGCTGGAGCTGCCGAATGTGCGCTATAACTACGACCCGGGGAACACATACCGCTTCCGGCTCGGGCAGATCCTGATCGAGGAAGACCTCGCCGACGCAGCGATCGTGCCCGCTTACATTCACCTGAAGGACTGCGCGATCAGAGACGGCATCCTCCGCAACACGCCGATCGGCGCCGGCGCGATCGACTGGCCGGCGGTCTTCCGTGTCCTTGAGCGCCGCGCCGGGACGATCCCCTGTGCGCTGGAGGTGCCGCAGACATTCGCTGTTGAGCTTCCGGCGCTGAAGATGCGCTTCCTGCAGCCGAGCGTCGCGCACGCGGAGCAGGTCGTTCGCGATTCCGTCGACTACCTGAAGGGGCGCGTTGAGCTCCGCTATTAAAAAACCTCCCTGCCGATCTGGCCGGGAGGTTTTTTCAGTTCGCCATCAGAAAGATGCTGCCGTCTGTCGCAAAGTTCTTGACGTTGTAGCAGATCAGGATCTGATCGATATCGTTCTCGGCGATATAATCCCGCAGGCTCGTGCGGTAGTAGCGCAAGTCAATGATGTGGAGCGCGGAAAAGTGGGCGAGCAGGAAAGGACTGAGCGAATCCATGTAGGAGTCACGCAGGATCAGAAGGGAGGGACCCTCGTTCCCGGTCTCCACGGTCAGAAGCGGCGTATTGCCGCCGTAAAAGTATCGATACTTGTCCTTTGAAGCAAGGGCGCTCTCGTCGTAGAGCGTTCCGGGGACCGGCTGGCCCTGCGGATAGTTCGTGACAACGGCGTCTCCTTGGTTTACATAAGTCGTTATCTCGTCCGGCTCGACCCAGGAGAAGCCGGAGGCGGACCAGGCCGTGCCGCAGAAATCCGTCGTCACGACGCGCGGCACGTAAGCAGAGAGCGGAACGGGCGAAAAGCCCATCGCCTCGGCGAGAGCGGTATAGCCGTAGTAGGCGCCGAGCGTTGTCCAGTGGTGGTCTGTGCGGTAGAAGATGGGCTCGTCCTTATGCGTCTCGAGCGCACTGCGGATGTCTGCTGTCGGTAAGTTTACATAATTATAAGCATATTCGATCGTCTCGCGCTGGCTGTCGTTCGGCGCGCCTGCCGGCAGCCTGTCGGCCCAGATCTCGCAGGGGGAGGGGATCAGCGCGAACGTGACGGGGACGCCGGCGGTCTCGCCGAGCTGCCTGACCGCGTCGAGCGAAAAATCGAGGTCACCCGGCGCCGGCGCGGTGTAGGGCTCTATGAGCGTGTCGCCGCCGCAGAGATAGACGCCGTTGTTCTCTTTTTTTCCGCTGACGAGCTCAGCGCGCGCCTTGAGCGTCATCCACTCGTCGCGCAGCGCGAACTGATCGCTGACATAATCCTCGAACGACGCCGTGAACTTCCCGGAAAAGAGGTCTGATAAGGTGAAGCGCGGCGCGGTCTGGAGCATCCGGTTCTCCTGCGGGGAGAACGTGCGGTCAGGCAGGACGAGAAAAAGGACGAAGAACAGGCCGATAAAGAGAAGAAAGAGGATCGTCTGGACCAGGGGGGCTGTTTTTTTCATCTTGCCGTCGCCTCCTCAGAATCGAAAATACAGGAACGGATTGTAGGTCGCGTCCACGAGATAGGCGGTCGAGACGAGCAGCACGGCGAGGATCATCACGGGCGTCGCAACGGCCTTTACGCGCGCCGGGAGACGGCCGTAGAGGTTTTTCCCGAGCGGGAGCGCCGCCAGGATCGCAACGAGGAACACGGCGGCGTAGCTGCGCAGGTAAAAGAGATCAGCCGCGCTCGCAAGGCCCGCGCCGGCACCGAACATCGCGCCATAGTAACGGACGGCGCCGGAGATCGTCGGCAGATCAAAGAGCACCCAGCCGAGCACCGCGACGAGCAGCGTATAGACGGTGGCGAGCACCGGGACCTTTTCGAGCTTTTTCAGCAGGAATCCCTTTTCCAGCATCAGGAAGACCGCGTAATAGAGGCCCCAGCAGAGGAACGTCCAGTTCGCGCCGTGCCAGAAGCCGGTCAGCGCCCAGACGATCAGCAGGTTCAGGAACTGCCGCGCTCTGCCGCAGCGGTTGCCGCCGAGCGGGATATAGACGTAGTCGCGGAACCAGCTGCCGAGGGAGATATGCCAGCGGCGCCAGAACTCCGTGACGGACCTTGCGATATACGGGTAATTGAAGTTCTCCAGGAACTCGAAGCCGAGCATCCTGCCGAGTCCGATCGCCATATCGCTGTAGCCGGAGAAGTCGAAATAGATCTGCAGCGTAAAGGCGAGGATCCCCATCCATGCGCCGAGGACCGTCAGGTCCGCCGGCGCGGCGGACTTGTAGATATCCCAGAGCATCCCGATGTTGTTTGCGATCAGGACTTTTTTCCCGAGCCCGACGACAAAACGGCGGACGCCGGAGGCGAACTGCTCCCGGTCTGTCGCGCGGAAGCTCAACTGGTCCGCGATGTCGCGGTAGCGGACGATGGGACCGGCGATGAGCTGCGGGAAGAGCGCGACGAAGGTGCCGAAGCTGACATAGTTCTTCTGGACCTTCGTATCGCTGCGGTAAACGTCGATCGGGTAGCTCATCGTCTGGAAGGTGTAGAACGAGATCCCGATCGGCAGCGTCAATCCAAGCGTCGGGATGCGGACGCCGGGGATCAGGTTCAGCGTTTCGGCGAAGAGGTCGTAGTACTTGAAAAAGCAGAGGAGGGCCAGATTCAGCACGACGTCGGCGATCAGCACGCGCTTCGCCTTCGCGCGCTGCGAAGAAAAGCGCTCCAGCATAAGGCCGGCGGCGTAGTTGAAGCTGATTGAAAAGAGCATGAGCAGGATATAGACCGGCTCTCCCCAACCGTAGAACACAAGGTTGACCGCAAAGAGCCAGACGTTGCGCCAGCGGCGCGGGACGATATAATAGACGGCCAGAACGACCGGCAGATACAGAAAGAGAAAGAGAAGGCTGGAAAAGACCATCGGTTCAGTTCTCCGGATTCCTTATTTTGACGGCGTCTTGGGGCGGAAGGAGCCGAGCGGGTTCGCGCTCGCGGCGATGCGCAGCTCCGTGGAGTCGACGTGGGTGTAGATCTGCGTTGTGTTGAGGTGCTCATGGCCGAGGACCTCCTGCAGCGTGCGCACGTCCACGCCGTTTTGCAGCATCAGCGTCGCGGCCGTGTGGCGCAGCTTGTGGGCGGAGTACTTCTCCGCGTCGAGCCCGGCGCGCAGAAGGGACTTCTTCACCATGCTGTGCACGGCCTCGCGGGACATACGAGTGCGGCGGCTGGAGAGGAAGAGCGCGTTTTTGTCCGCCGCGTCGATCTTACCGCGCTCGGCGAGGTAGTCGTTGATCGCGGCGGCGGTCGCGTCGTTGAGGTAGACCACGCGCCACTTATCGCCCTTGCCGTGGACCCGGAGGCTGTCCGTGCGGATATCTTGGAGGTTCAGCCCGACGATCTCCGAGATCCGCAGTCCGCAGTTGAGGAAGATGCAGATGATACAGTAATCGCGCGCGCGGTGCCGGCTGTCGATCGAGCTGAGGAGCCGTTCGCTCTCCTCCAGTGTTAGGTAGCGGGGGAGGGACTTCGGGATCTTCGGCGAGTCGAGGTCCTGGACCGGGTTTTCGTCGATCAGCTTCGCCTTGACGGTCAGATATTTGTAGAAGCTCTTGATCGAGGCGATCTTTCGCGCGCGGGAGGAGGCGCTGAGGCCGTATTCCACGTCGCGGCTGCGCTGGTTCTTCACGCGGTCGCGGCTGAGAAAGGCGAGATATTCGTAAACTTCGGAGAGCGTGACGACGCGGACGAAGTCGAGATCGACGTCGTCGATGGAGATCTCCTCGAACTCTGCGTCCGCCGGGGCGACGCCGCGGCGCAGCTTCAGGAAGCGGAAAAAGGTGCGCAGATCGAGAAAATACTCGTCAACCGTGTTTTTTGAGTGCCCCTTGATCGTCTCGTGATAGATCAGAAAATCCCGCAGGATCTTCGGGGCGTCGCTTCGGAAATCCATCATCCGAACCACCTGCTTTATCAAACAGCATTTCCTTGTTTTGTTTAATATTAGCCGATATGGGATCAATAGTCAAGATGACTGAAGGGAAATGCCAGAAAGAAAAGAGAGCCGTCCGACGGACGGCTCTCTCGCATGAGATTTCTTACTTGTCGTTCTTCAGCCCCATGACGGCGGCGTTGAAGAGGCGCTTGTCCATGAGCTTCAGATCCGGGGAGACGGCGGGACGGAAATCCATCTTGCCGAGGACATCCTTTTCCAGATCGACGCCCGGGGCGATCTCAACGAGCTCGAGGCCGCTCTCCACAAGGCGGAAGACAGCGCGCTCGGTGATATACATGACTTCCTGGTGGTTCTTGCGGGCGTAGTCGGCAGAGAATGTGATCTGCTGCACATCCTTGATGAACTTGACCTTGCCGTCGGTGTTGATCCGAAGACCCTCGCCCGTGATCTCAATGTCCGGCTTGCCGATCGTGAAGGTCCCCATGAAATAGACCTTCTTTGCGTTCTGAGAGATGTCGATATA
>JAEEGL012855166.1_pt1 | contig 10265 bp, 10 predicted proteins | sample 9134231 | NCBI WGS metagenome assembly JAEEGL01 (sample SAMN16246548, study PRJNA631951) | gut metagenome | biome: gut microbiome; feature: rumen; material: fiber-attached | host: Bos | place: Iran: Karaj | collected 2018-10 | reverse complement strand
AGATATTTGAATCGTTCTCGCAGGTTGACAGCAAAAGAAGCCGCTCCGCAGAAGGAACCGGCCTCGGACTTGCCATATCCCAACAGCTTGTATCCCTTATGGGAGGCACTCTTACGGTTCAAAGTGAGTTCGGCAAGGGCAGTACTTTTTCATTTACGATCCCTCAAAAAGTCACAGATTGGACTCCGAGCGTAAGAGTAAAAGAGCCCGACCGCTGCATTGCACTGTCTTTATTCGGAAGCAGCTTTAAAAGCGCAAACTTTAAAAGAGATTCCAGCAGACTCGGCGTGATCACCTACAATATGGATCCCGATCAGGATCTGAATGCCAAATACGAAGAGATCAAAAAGTCTTATCCGGGACTTGAGCTTTTCCTGTTCCTCGAAAACAGCCAGCTTACATCTGAACGAATCGAGTTTATAAAGAATAATCCTGAAGTGACCGCGGTTCTCGTAACTGACTTCGGTACCAGAAATGAACAGAACTTAAGCAACCTGATCCATATAAACAATCCTATTTCAACTCTCATCATCGCAATGGTCTACAATCATGAGACCGTATTCTATGACGAGGGCCAGATCGAAGATACAGGTGACTTCACTGCTCCGACCGCATCCGTACTCATAGTTGATGACAACGCTGTGAACCTGACCGTGGCCGAAGGACTGTTGGAACCTCTTAACATGAAGATCATGACGGCAGACAGCGGAAAAGAAGCTCTCAGCATGACCGCAAGGCATGATTACGATATCGTACTGATGGATCATATGATGCCGGAGATGGACGGAATCGAGGCCACCGAGCTGATCCGCAAAGAGAATCCCCAGTACAACGATATCCCGATCATAGCGCTCACCGCCAATGCAATGAGCGACGCAAGAGAAAAGTTCCTTCTGGCAGGAATGGATGACTTCATAGCCAAGCCTATAGAAGTCCATAACCTGATCTCCAAGATCAAACACTGGCTTCCTCCCGAAAAGATCAAGCCTCTGACCGAGGAAGAGGAGATCGCCCGTAAGATGAAGGCGCGCATCAAAGACTCCGCAAAAGAGGATTTCCCCGTGATAGGCGATCTTGATACAAAGGGTGCGATCACAATGATCGGCGGTGAAAAGGTATTCTTCAATATCATCAAAGAATTCCGACGCTCTATGGATTCAAAACATCAGGCGATACGGGATTCATATGATTCCGAAAACTGGACCGATTATACGATCGAAGTCCATGCGCTTAAGAGCGCGTCAAGACAGATCGGCGCATCCGAACTTTCCGATATGGCCGCCGACCTTGAAAAAGCCGGCAAGGAAGGCGATATCGAATTCATCAAGACTCACACCGAAGCTCTGCTTGACAGATATATCTCATACAGGGAAGTGCTTGATCCTTACTGCGATCAGGATAAAGACAATGCTTCAAAAGAGCCTGCAGATCCCGAAAAGATAAAAGAACTCTTCTCAAAACTTAAGAGCGCTGCAGATGAACTGGATCTCGACGGAATGGAAGAGGTTTCCGAAGCTCTTGATGCATTCAGCTATCCCGAAGAACAGGCCGGACTTCTTGAAGAATTAAAAGAAGCTGTCGGCAATATAGATACCGACAGCTGTCTTGAGATAATCTCCAAATGGGAAGAAAAATTATAATACGCTGTTGATCTTGGCTTCCAGATCGGGCTGGGATACGGCGCCTATGCTTGTAAGCACGGGTTCTCCGTCCTTAAAGATCATGATCGTAGGTATGCTCATGATACCGTATTTGGAAGCAAGCTCCCCATCTTCGTCAATATTGCATTTGCCGACTTTGAGTTTTCCCTCATAGCCTTCCGCAACACGCTCAACGATCGGAGCCATCATCTTGCAGGGGCCGCACCAGTCAGCATAAAAGTCTACCAAAACAGGGATATCGGATCCCTTTACTTCTGCTTCAAAATTCTCACCTGTTATCTTCAGTTCCATATCAAACCTCCTAATCTTTATCTGACTTAAGTTCCTTTATCTTCTGCGGTTTAATGCAAAGCCCAGACAGGCTCCGACAAGACCGCCTATAATATGTGCAAAATTGGCTATATTATCTTTTACGAACAATCCGGAATATATCTGCTGTCCCAAATATATGAATGCTACCAGAATAAACGTGAGCGGTATCTCTTTATTGTTAAACCCGGTGATCGATGCCAGGATTATGAAAGCAAACACGATCCCGCTCGCTCCCAAAAGCGCCGCATCCGGGAAAAAAATATAATTGAGAACCCCGGTAATGACCGCCGTTATGGCTATGATGCCAAGCAGCAGTTTAGATCCGTATTTCTCCTCGAGCATCGGTCCCAAAAGCAGGATATAACTCATATTGCCGAGAAGATGCTCCCAGCTTGAGTGGCCTAAAACATGTGTGAAAAACCTCACCCATGTAAGCGGGTCTTTTAAAGATGCTCTGTACGTCATAAAGAACATCTGATTGGTACTGCCCTCGGAAAAGAAATTCAATAACAGTACAGCCACACAGGAAATCCCGAATATCAACACTGTTGGAGCATTAAATACGATCTTCCATCTCTTCCCGTTCATTACTCTTCCTTTAGCAACGGCACGAGTCCTGTTTATCGGACACGTGCCGCATTATCATCAGTATATAAAATAGTTCAGTCTTAAAGGAGGTACACCATGGATCTTAAAAAAAGCTTTTTTACCGTTATAGTTATCTCAGTGGATATGTTCGAATCAACCATAGTCGATGAAAAGCACTTCGGTTCGATCCAGGAAGCATTGTCCTTCAGAAACAGCCTGCCCGATGACCTGCAGGGTCTGGTTTGTGAGATCGCTGCCTGATCAGCCCAAAACTCCGTTAACCTGCTTTAAGAGTTTTTCCTTATCAATAGGCTTAAGCAGATATCCCTGAGGCTGGAGGCTTAATACCTCTTTTACTCTGTCCGTATCCGAAACCCCTGTCAAGAATACTATCGGAACATTATCAAGTTCGCGCCTGGTACGGAGATTTAAGAATACTTCGGGACCGCTTTCGCCGGGCATTTCGTAATCAAGCAGAACCATATCCGTGGATTTGGTTTCAAGGAATTTGTATGCGATCTTGCCGCTTACAGCCGTGGCAACATCATACTTATCATGCAGATACTCTTTGATCAGTTTGAGCATCAGCGGATCATCATCGATAACAAGTACGTGTTTGCGTCTGTTCTCAGCTTCTTTTATAAGCTGCTGGGCCTGCACCTCAACCTGTTTTTCCTGCTCCTTGGGATCGTTCTCTTTCTTTCTGTCCCTGTCTAACATCCAAGCATAGATATTTCCGCGGATCACGTCATATGTCAAAGGCTTGGCAAGTATAAGATCTGCCATCATATGCGTCTTGTTCTGGAAATCTTCACATTCCTCTTTGGATCCGATGATCGCCAGGCCTGTTCCGGATTTATCAAGATGTCTTTTGAACTCATTCATCTTGGCATAATCATCCGATGTCTCATTATAAAGACAATAAACAAAGAGATCCGGTTTGAACAGGTCTAAGTTCTTAACCATATCGCGGAAAATCGTCGAGGAAGAAAGCAGGTCATATCCGTTATCCATATGAGTATAGAACTCGTCGATAACCAGCTGGTTTTTGCCGGAGAGAAGGATCTTATAGATCATTGCGCGATAACCCCCATTGAATACGTAATATACCTAACATTGGTAAAAAATAAACCCTATTGTTATTTTATCCGTAACTTCAGAATACCGCAACAAAAATCAATAAATCGATCAAATAGACTCGTGGAATGTCCTGCTGATAACGTCAGCCTGCTGCTCGGGAGTCAGCTTTATGAAGTTAACGGCATAGCCTGAAACTCTGATAGTGAGCTGAGGATAGTTCTCGGGATGCTTCTGTGCATCAAGCAGAGTGTCACGGTTAAGAACGTTAACATTTAAATGATGTCCGCCCTTAACTGCATATCCGTCAAGTAAAGAAACAAGATTATCAACCTGTGCTGTGTTAGTTGCTGCCATAATAATACCTCCTTTTAATTAAAAACAGTAACGATTACTATTATCTTAATTAGAGATTATCATGTCAGCGCAAGAATGTAAACAAAATCATTGTATTTTTTTGTATACAAATATAAGAACAGATCACTGTCTGTCAAAATAAGCCTTGTCGGCATAATAGTAAGTCCGGATAAATCCGTCTGTTGATACAACTACAAACTCGCCGGTATCTTCGATGTAATAAACATCATCACCGTCTTCCTGCTCAAGTTTATGCAGGGCTTTGGGGTTATTGGCGACCGCGCACGCAGCTTCTTCATATTCCGCAGCTGATGCAAATCCCATCTCTATTCCGTGTTTGTCGTAATGCTTATCAAGAAGATTGCGGTTACGAAACCGGTATTCTATATATGATGAGGGTTTTTCATCTTCTGTCCCTGCACCGGCAGTATCGGTCTCATGTCCGGTGTCGAAACTGTCCTGTTGGGTTTCTGTATCGGATTTAACTTCATCAGAAGCAGATTCGGATATGTTATCGGAAAAGTCTTCACTGTATCCTGCGCCGGACGTATCCTGCACGGTTTCGATCTCCGATGAATCTGCTTCAGTTAAATCTTCTGTCGGGGCGGAAGGCTCCCCCTCCTCAACGATCTGCACGGCGGACTGCTCCGAAATCGTCGAAAGATTACCGGATTCGTCCCTTAGCGCAAACCATCTGCTTATAAAAAAGATGATAAACAAAAGGAGCGCGATCCTGATTATGATCTTGCCCCAGTCTTTGTCATTTTTCTGCAATGAACAGTACCCCCAATGTTCCGGGACCGCAGTGGCTTGATATCACGCCGCCTGCGCTGGTCTCGAGTATCTCATCAAATACATCAAGTTCTTTTAAGTAATCCCTGATCTGATCAACGATCGCGGGATCAATAGGCGTATGGGTGATGAACACGCGGTCTTTCCTTGCAGACTTAAGATCATCTTCCATATCCTTCACATAATCGACAACTATATTGGAATACTTCCCGCGATACTTCTTCTCGGGATGCATGGCCCCGTCTTCGACCATGATCTTCGGATGGAGCTTAAGCGCGGTACCTGCCAGAGCCGCAACGCCGCTGCATCTGCCTCCGCGGTGAAGATATGTCAGCGTATCAACGACAAAACTTGCACGCACGAGCGGTTTTAACTCTTCGATTCGGGATACGATATCGGCGCGCGACACGCCCTCACCTGCCATGATAGCCGCCTCTACAACCAGAAGACCTATGCCCGTAGAGAGGTTGGCTGAATCAATCACGCTTATGCGGTCTGTGGCGTTGAGAATCTCTGCAGCCATATTTAAATATCTGCAGGAAGCGCTCATTGAAGATGAGATGGAAAAGACAACTATCTCATCACCGTTTTCAAGGATAGGTTTAAACAGATCTACCGAATCCTCTACGCTGGGTGCGGATGTCTTGGGCGTAGTCTTGTTTTCATCGGCCCAGGCAAATATCTCTTCTATGGTAATATCGACCCCGTCCCTGTACTCTTTTTCTCCGAGAAGAACGTGGAGCGGCAGGATGGTGATCCCGTAGCGTTTAACCAGCCCGGGACTCAGATCGCATGTGCTGTCTGATACAATTCTGACCATTTGGTACTCCTTTTTACTTTAATGGATTATAGCACAAAGGCATATATCTCTCTACCCAAGCGCGGAGCACTTCGCCCACTGACCAGGCCTGGGTATAACAGCCGCGTCCGGTATGGGGAGCATCTCCTTCAAAGATCTCGCAGATGCCGCCTATGCAGTTTTCTTCCGACTGATGTCTGATCACGGGATCAAACAAAGCCCTGACCCGGTCCTTTATACCGGGTTCGCCGGAATGTACGATCGCATAGGCATCTATATAAGTTCCCAGAAGATAGCCCCACGCCGTTCCCCCGCCCCCCCCCCCCTCTCTTTTGGCAAGTGCGCCCTTATATTCGGGATGGTAATCCGGGTGGGACGGTGCAAGCGACCTGATGCCCACACCGACATACAATTCTTTTTCGGCTATATCAACGATCTGTCTTTTTACTTCATCGCTTAACGGGGAAAAAGGAAGTGAAACCGCATAAAGCTGGTTTGGACGGAGTGAATCGTCTTTTGTCTTATAACCGGGATATCCGTCAACCACGTCATAGAGATAACCCGCAGGTGTCAGATATATTTTCTCAAAAACAGCTTCGACCCTGTCGGCCAGACCCGTCCAATATCCGGCGCGTCCGTTGTCATCAAACATATCCGCAAGATGAGCCCCTATGCGGAGCGCGTTATACCAGAGGGCATTGATCTCAACCGGGCAGCCGTGCCTGGGCGTTACGACCATATCGCCTACCCTTACATCCATCCAGGTGACCTGGTCAAGCCCGCTTCCCGCATGTATGAGTCCGGATTCATCCATATAGATGCTGTTATCGGTCCCATGCTCATATGCATCAAGGATCTTAACGAGAACCGGATATATCTCGTCACGGATAAATTCTACGGAGATTTCCTTCTCCCCGGGGTTTTTGGACGCATACCCAAGGTAGTTATATACCGCAATAAAATACCATAATGAAGCATCCGCAGTATTATACAGAGGCTTAGCGCCGTCATCCGGGAACATATTGGGGATCAGCCCGTTATTCTCATAGAGCGCAAATGACTTAAGGATCTCACGGGCATCATCAAAACGGCCCGCGCACAGACACAGTCCCGTAAAGGCGATCATCGTATCCCTTCCCCAGTCCGTAAACCACGGAAGACCCGCCAGCACAGTCTTAAGATCCGTAGACCTGCGGTATGCTATAAAATGATCGGAATCAAGGATGAGCCGGTCGGTAAATTCAAGAAATGAATTATCGGGAGTGCACCCACAGATACACTTAAGGTTTTCATGTGCGCGGGTTATGAGCCGGTCATACCGGTCTTTTACATTTTTGATAAGTTTGGACGCAGTGCCTGCTGCCACGAATCTGTCGGACGCCGCTTCCAGAAGAGCTTCCCCCCGCAGACCGGTTTTCTGCGCGCTGCCCGAAGACGACCCATCCGCATGATCGGTCGCAGTCACGGTGCATATGACCGATACGCTCTTTGATTCACCGGGCGCGACCTCAATCCTAATATCGTACGGCATAAATGAAGTGCACAGGCCTTCCGTCTCAAGGTCGACTTCGGTCTGCAGCTCCACGTCCCTGTCATACTTGTCAGCAAGCTCAAGGAATTCCCCTTCGCTGACGCTTAGATCGATCCTTATATCATCTTTTTGTTCGGGGACCAAAGACAATGTGTCTCCGGTAACGAGCGAAAGAAATTTAAGATCTTCCTCTGAAGAAAGAGTATTATGCTCGTGGAAATTAAACCGGGGTGTCAGATAGATCTCCGCTTTATCCGCAGAATAATTGATAAACCTGTATTCGACTGCGACCGTATTCTCATCCCTGACGAGCGCTATATGCTTGGTCAGGCTCATTGGAGAAGTTCCGGATTCACAGGCCGAAGAATGCTCTTTTAAGTCATATTCAAACTTAACGGTTCCGTCGTAAGTGACCTTCTTAAGGTACCTGTAACCATCCGTGATCGTATGTCCTTTGTGCTGCGAAGCTTCAAGGTCATAGTCTTTAGAGCCCAGATTCACATACTCCGTGATCCGGTCAAGCACCACATAACGGCCGGTCGGCGGGTTTAAAGAAGCGATCAGATATCCCTGGTGAGTTCTGTTTTCCGCGCCGATCAGCGATCCGCCGGCATAAGCCCCGTTGCCTGCCGTAAGGACCCATTCCATGGAATTTCCTTCGTCAAAAGAACTCCAGTAACGCGCATCATATGTATAAGTCGCCATGTCTGCCTCCGCGTCTTCTTTTGCGTCTACGCTTTTTATCTGCGCGTCTGCCCGAAAAATGATACTCTTTTCCGATACGTATGAGCACTATGAGTATCGCAAGTACGACGGCAGTGAGGGTGACGGCAAGAACTATGACTTTAACATTCAAAAAGACCGTGCGGTCCTGCTGTTCTATGGTTATTCCGGATTGGGCGTCTTCAATTTCCTCAGCCGATACATGCTCGAATTCGTATTCAGGCTGGGAATTCTCAACTATCTCGATAAGCGCCGATCCCAGCTCCATCCCGTGGAAAGAGAAGAAGACCTGCGCTGCCGCATCCTCGGTATCATAAGAAACCTCTGCATCCAGATCGTCAAAGTCAACATTGTTGGGAAGTATGATCCGGCTGCTTGGATTCATCTGAAGGAAAGGTTCAGAATTGCCGAATATATCGGAGCCGGTCTTAAAGAAGCTCTTTTCGCTGACGGAATAATCCGTCTCATAGTCGCTGACCTTGACCAGCGTAAAGTTACTGTAGCCGTAATCAAAAAGACTTATCGTGTCATAGAACTGATTCGGAGTCTCCTCCATCATGATCACACAGATAAGACGCATGCCGTCCTGCTCGCAGCAGGTAACCAGCGTCTGTCTTGAATCGCCGGTAAATCCCGTTTTGCCGCCCTTGATCCCGGTATATGAGATATCCCCGTTTATCAGGGAATGCTTATTCTTCAGATAAAAATCATCCGGCTGGGTGTCTGTCGGCTCAAAATGATATCTCGGAGTATTGGCGATACGGGCCAGCATCTCATTTGAAAAATACTCGCGTCCGATCAGGGCCAGATCATAGGCCGACGTATAGTGGTTTTCATCCTGCAGTCCGTTTGTATTGGTAAAATGTGTATTGACGCACCCGAGTTCTGCAGCCCTGTCATTCATCATCGCGGTGAAATCATCGACCGTACCCGCCGTGTATTCTGCCACGGCATTGGCAACCTCATTGGCGCTGCCGACCATTATTCCGTACAGACACTGCTCAAGAGTTATGGACTGTCCGGCGTCCATTCCGATATTGGATCCGTCAGACGGTACGGAATGAACCGCTTCATAAGAAAAAGGGACCATATCGGTCATGTTGCCGTTTTCCTGGGCGATCAGACATGTCATGAGTTTGGTCGTGCTTGCAGGATACAGCTCTTCATGTATGTTCTTTGCATACAAAACGGCGCCGGTATCCACGTCCATGAGAACCGCTGCCTCTGCGCCTATCTCAGGGCCGGCCGGCCATCCGGGTATCTCATTGGTCTCGATCGGAAGACTCTTTCTTGCTTCGGCATTGGCATCAAGCTCTTCCTGTGTGGCCGCGGCTCCGGATTTGGCTGCATAAACATTCATCACATCCGCAAAAATAAAAGCGCATAAGCCGGTGATGGCAACAATCGTCATAAGACTGCGTGAAATATTCTTTTTTGCGTTTGCCAGAAAAACAGTCATATATCCTTATTTCCGGATTTCCAAGTAAGCCTGTGAAGTTCGCCCCCGGTCTCAAGGCCTTCAAAGCCCTGCTGTCTGAGCGCCTCATACAAAACAACCGCAACGGCATTGGACAGATTAAGCGACCGGATGTCCTGCGCCATCGGGATGCGTATGCAGTGTTCTTCATCCTCTACAAGTATCTCTTCGGGTATTCCCGCGGATTCCTTGCCAAACATTATGAAATCATCCGGTCCGAAACTTACTTCCGTATACGTTCTCTTAGCTTTAGTGGTCGCTTTCCACACTACAGCTTCCGGATGGGCTTCCGTAAAAGCCGCATAGTCATCATATTTGGTGACATCGAGCTCATGCCAGTAATCAAGACCGGCCCGCTTGAGGGCTTTGTCATTTAACTGAAAACCCAGTGGTCCTATCAGATGAAGCGGTGTACCTGTCGCAAGGCAGGTCCTGCCTATATTTCCCGTATTGGCCGGCATCTCCGGCTGATGAAGTACTATGTTCATTGGTTATGCCCTACTTAGGTACGCGGGGATCTGATCACATATTTACATATGGGATTGCCGACAGATGAGAACCTCTCCTCATACTCTGTCATGATATTGTCACGCATAAGTTCTTCGTCGGCATGAAGATCATAAGTAACGAGAAGTTTTTCCCAGCCCGCAATATCCGCTTCTTCCACGGCAAAATCAAACAGGTCGCGGTTATCCGTCTTAAACTCTACCAGCCCTTCGGGTACAAGGATCCGTTCGTACCTGCCCAGAAATTCTTTGGACGGAAGCCTCCTCTTGGCATGTCTGTCCTTGGGCCACGGATCGGAGAAGTTTAAATATATCCGGCCGACCTCTCCGGGAGCAAAAACCTCCGTGATATACTCAGCTTCCATACGGATGAGCGCCACGTTATAAAGCGGTTCTTCCTCGAGTTTCTGTATCCCTCTGAGCAGGACGCTTGAGTATTTCT
>JAEEGL012359696.1_pt1 | contig 10265 bp, 8 predicted proteins | sample 9134231 | NCBI WGS metagenome assembly JAEEGL01 (sample SAMN16246548, study PRJNA631951) | gut metagenome | biome: gut microbiome; feature: rumen; material: fiber-attached | host: Bos | place: Iran: Karaj | collected 2018-10 | reverse complement strand
TTCATGTCTATATCATATAGCTTGTTTATAGACGATGAGAGTGGAAAACATTTAGTTGAAAAGACCAATGAAGGGCAGCCGTTCCAGTTTATCAGTGGTTTTGGTATTGCACTGGATGCCTTCGAACAGCAGCTCACACCATTAGAGAAAGGGGCTTCTTTCGATTTTGCTTTAACCAAAGATCAGGCATACGGTGACTATCATGATGAGTTGCTGATGGAACTGGAGCGCGAGGCATTCAGCATCAATGGTCATTTCGATCATGAGCATGTCTATCAGGATGCCATTATCCAACTGCAGAATGAAGAAGGCAACCGCTTCAATGGCCGCGTTGTTGAAATCGGCGAGGAGAAGGTGAAGGTCGACCTTAATCATCCCTTGGCTGGCGAGACGCTTTATTTTAAGGGTGAGGTGTTAGAAAACCGTGAGGCTACCGAAGAGGAGGTTCATCATCTGATGAAGCATCTGGCAGGTGGATGTGGCGGCTGTGACCATGACTGCGGCGGTGGCTGCGAGCATGATCATTGTGATGACGGCTGCGGCTGTGGACATTGTCATTAAGTGATGAATACATTCGGACAAATATTCAGACTGACCACGTTTGGCGAGAGTCATGGTGAGGCCATTGGCGGTGTGGTGGATGGCATGCCTGCGGGCATTGAGATTGACGTAGACTTCATCCAACAGGAATTGGCGCGTCGTCGTCCTGGACAGAGTTCTATCACTACCAGTCGTCAGGAGCTTGATCAGGTGGAGCTGCTCAGTGGTGTGTTTGAAGGACGCTCTACGGGTTGTCCTATAGGCTTTATTGTGCGCAACCAGAACCAGCATTCTCATGACTACGACAATATGCGTCAGTTGTTCCGTCCGTCGCATGCTGATTTCACCTATTATTATAAATATGGTGCGCGAGATCATCGTGGAGGTGGTCGTTCGTCAGCCCGTATCACTATCAGCCGTTGCGTTGCTGGTGCTTTGGCCAAGTTAGCACTGCGTCAGTTAGGCATAAGCATTCAGGCTTATACCTCTCAGGTGGGCGATATAGCCTTGGATCGTGATTATCATCAGTACGACCTTTCAAAAACTGAAAGCAATGCCGTCCGCTGTCCGGATGCTGAGAAAGCTGCACAGATGATTGCATTGATAGAACGTGTGAAGGCTGAAGGCGATACCATTGGTGGCATTATTACTTGTGTCGTAAAGGGCTGTCCTGCCGGTCTGGGCGAACCTGAGGCACATAAACTGCATGCAGACTTAGGGGCTGCCATGCTTAGCATTAATGCTGTCAAGGGCTTTGAGTATGGTGAGGGCTTTGCCGGCGTCGCCCAGCGAGGCTCTGAGCAAAACGACATCTTTCGTCCTGTAGATGGTCGTATTACGACCGTTTCGAATCACAGTGGCGGCATTCAGGGCGGAATTTCCAATGGTCAGGACATCTATTTCCGTGTGGCTTTCAAACCCGTTGCCACTTTGTTGCAGACGCAAGATACAGTCGACATCAACGGAAAGCCTACCACTCTGACTGCTCGCGGACGTCATGATCCGTGTGTATTGCCACGTGCTGTACCCATTGTTGAATCGATGACCGCAATGACGATATTTGACCATTATTTACTGAACAAGACGGCAAAAATGTAGAAAAAAGGCATAATATGCAAAAAAAATCCAAAAAAGCATTGCAGTTTAAAAAAATAATACTATCTTTGCAGTGCTATTCGGGTTTGTGAAAATCGGAATATGCTTTAGTTAAGTCTAGTTTAGTTTTTGTGTTGGTTGAGAGCGGTCAAAAAACGGCCGCTCTCAAATTGTGTTTGATGAGAAGTTTATAAGTTAATAAGTTTATCAGTTAGGAAGTTAAGGAAATAGAAGAAACGATATGAAAAAGGAGCTACTACTGACAATTGGTACCCTGCTTGCACAACATGCTGATGCTGCAGAGCCACAAAACCGAAAGGCTACACCCGATCGTCCCAATATTATTTTTATCTTGGCAGACGATATGGGATATGGTGATTTGTCGTGCTACGGCAACAAATATATCAAAACGCCGAATATCGACCGTCTGGCTGCTACTGGCACCAGTTTTACACAAGCATACGCGGGTAGTGGCATCAGCTCGCCTTCACGTTGCTCGCTGATGACGGGCCGTAACAGTGGCAATACACGCATTCGCGATAATCAGTGCTATGCCGGCGGTATGACTGGTCTGAAAATCAATCCTCGTGGCGATACGACAATTGTTCGTCGAGCCAATCTGCTGCCTGAGGACACCACGTTGGCTACCGTTATCCGGACTGCTGGCTATCAGACGTGCCTCGTCAACAAGTGGCACCTCGACGGCTACGACCCTGGTTCTGCGCCCAATCATCGTGGCTTCCATGAATTCTATGGCTGGACCATCAGCACTGTACACAGTAATTCGCCTTATTATTACCCTTACTATCGTCTATGGGGCGACAGCTTAGTTACGATTAATGAGAATGCTCACGATGCGCATGTACGCCACAACACGGAGATTTCTACCGATGACGCCATTGCCTTTATCCATCGCAACAAGGAGAATCCCTTCTTCCTGTTTTTAGGTTACGATGCGCCTCATGAACCTTATAATATCGACGATACTTCGTGGTATGACGAACATGGTGAATGGTCGCTCAACACCAAACGCTATGCCGCCTTGGTCACCCACATGGACTATCATATTGGGCGTATTTTGGGGGCACTCGATAATCTGGGACTGCGAGAGAATACGCTCGTCATCTTTGCCTCCGATAATGGTGCTGCCGTGATGGCTCCGCTGAGCGAACTCAATTGCCACGCAGGACTAAAGGGACGCAAAGGCCAACTTTACGAGGGTGGCATCAAGGTGCCTCTGATCGTTAATCAGCCAGGCCGTGTTCCTGCCCGTCAGATTACTAATCAGGTGTACTTCCCCGACTTCATGCCTACGTTGGCTGCACTCACTGGAAGTACGAATGCATTGCCTCAGACGGATGGCATCGATGTGTCGCCCTTGTTTTTTGGCGGGAATGTCGATACGGATCATCGCTATCTCTATTGGGAGTTTCCAGGCAAGCAGCGAGCTGTGCGCTATGGCGAATGGAAATGTGTTACTGTCAAGAAGGATGCGCCGTTGGAACTCTATCATATCAGTGAAGACCCCAATGAGCAACATAATCTGGCCGAGCAATATCCTAAGATGGTGAAAGAGCTGGATGAGGTGATGCATCGTATGCACAAACCCTCCGTCAATTATCCCATCCCAGAGGACAATCAGAAGCCTGTCACTAAAGCACGAAAGAAGAAAAAGTGAACCGTACCGCCATTCCCTTTGGAAGTCCACTCTATGTGATGCTCAAACCCGTTGGCTCTCGTTGCAATCTGGCTTGTCGATATTGCTATTATCTCGATAAGCCGCATCACGAAGAGATGACTGACGAATTGCTCGAAGCGTTTATCCGTCAGTATATGGAAGCGCAGACGCAGCCTGAGGTGCTGTTTACGTGGCACGGCGGTGAGCCGCTTCTGCGCCCGATTACGTTCTATCAGAAGGCTCTGCAGGTTCAACAACGCTATGCTCGTGGACGACATATCGACAACTGTCTGCAAACCAATGGTACGTTGATAACAAAGGAATGGTGCCAGTTTTTTCATGACAACAACTTCCTGATAGGTATCAGTATAGACGGGCCTCAGGACTTGCATGATGCCTATCGTCAGTCGCCTCGCCAGCAGTCCAGTTGGCAACAGGTTATGCATGCCATCGAGTTGTTGAACCAATATGATGTCATGTGGAACGCAATGGCTACCGTCAATCATCTCACTGCGAATGAGCCCCAGCGCTTCTATCGTTTCTTTCGCGAGATTGGTTGTCAGTTCTTGCAGTTTACGCCAATCGTCGAGCACTATCAAGGGGTGGTGGCCGATTATTCTGTGTCGCCTCAGCAGTGGGGTGGTTTCCTTTGTGGTGTTTACGACGAATGGGTATGTCAGGATATTGGCGAAATGTTTGTCCAGCTGTTCGATGCCACGTTGGCCAATTGGGTAGGAGAGGCTCCTGGTCTTTGCTCGATGTCGCCGCTTTGTGGACGCTGTGCCGCTATGGAGTCGAATGGCGACGTTTATAGCTGTGATCACTTCGTTTTTCCGGAATATTTTTTAGGTAATATCCGCACCAGTACGCTGACCTTTATGCTCTATGGCGAGCGCCAACAGCAGTTCGGACGCAACAAATCGGAGAAATTGTCGCGCCAGTGTCGCGAATGTCCTTTCTTGTTTGCCTGTCATGGGGAGTGTCCTCGTAACCGCTTTGTTACTGACTGTTATGGCGAACCCCATCACAACTATCTCTGTGCAGGCTATCGGCAGTTTTTCGAGCATGTCGCCTCGGACATGAATTTCATGAAAGACGAGTTAGAGGCAGGCCGAGCACCAGCGAATTTGATGCTTTATAAAGGCAAAAGTGGAAAAAAGTAAGGCAAAATACAATTTTTCTATCAAAATGTTTGGCTGTTTGGCAGAAAAGTTATACTTTTGCAAGCGTTAAACAAAAAATAGAGACAATGAACATGTTGAATCAGTACTTTTACGGCTATTACTTTTACTTTACAAGCAATTGTGAAGCGGTAAGTCGTATGTAATGATAAACATGAAACATAAGAAAAAACAAGGCTCCGCTTCACTTCAAGGTGAAAGCGGAGTTTTTTTAGATAAGAGTAAGATATAAAAGATGAAGAGAATAGCGATACAAGGACTGATAGGGTCGTTCCACGATATAGCGGCACACCTGTATTTCGAGGGTGAACAGATACAACTGATCTGTTGCTCTACATTCGAGGAGGTGTTTCAGAATATGAAGCAGGACCCCACCGCCATTGGCATGCTGGCCATCGAGAATACCATTGCAGGTTCGCTGCTGCATAACTACGAACTGCTGCGCGACTCAGGTACAACCATCGTTGGTGAGCATAAGCTGCATATATCGCACTGTATCTGTTGTCTGCCCGAGGATGACTGGAGTACGATTACGGAAGTCCATTCTCACCCCGTAGCCCTTATGCAGTGTCGCCAGTTTCTGGCTCAGCATCCGCAGCTGAAAAATGTGGAGGCCGAGGACACCGCTGGTTCGGCGAAGATGATTGCCGAGGGACAGCATCAGGGTTGGGCTGCCATCTGTCATGCTGAGGCAGCTCGTCTTTATGGGCTGAAGGTATTGGAAGATCATATCGAGGACAACAAGCACAACTTTACGCGATTCCTTGTGGTGTCGAATCCAAATAAGGCCGACTTGCTGCGTCCGCTGACCGAAGCCAATAAGGCCAGCATCGTCTTCTCGCTGCCTCACGAGGAGGGCTCGTTGAGTCATGTGTTGGCAATCCTCTCGTTCTACAAAATTAACCTGACGAAGATTCAGTCGCTGCCTATCATCGGACGGGAATGGGAATATCTGTTCTATGTCGATGTAATGTACGACGACCTGACACGATACCGTCAGTCAATAGATGCGATTATCCCGTTAACAAAAGATTTCAAGATTTTAGGAGAATATAAAGATGGCAAACAAACGAATTGAACCAGCAGATAGATTAAGCTTAGTACAAGAGTACTATTTCAGTAGGAAACTGAAAGAGGTGGCACAGATGAATGCCGATGGCAAGGACATCATCAGTCTTGCTATTGGTAGTCCCGATATGCCCCCGTCCGATCAGACAATAGAGAAGTTGTGCGAGGTAGCCCGTCAGCCCAATGCTCACGGCTATCAGCCTACTCAGGGTACACCTGAGCTGCGTGAGGCTATGGCAGGCTTCTACAAGCGTTGGTACGATGTAGACCTCGATGCCAAGAGCGAGGTGCTGCCGTTGATTGGCTCAAAGGAAGGAATCCTACACGTCACGTTGGCTTTCGTGAATCCTGGCGACGAGGTGTTAGTGCCCAATCCCGGCTATCCCACGTATACTTCTCTGAGCAAGATACTGGGTGCGAAGATTGTGAACTACGACCTGCGCGAGGATAATGGTTGGCAGCCCGACTTCGACGAATTGGAGAAGATGGATCTCTCGAAGGTAAAACTCATGTGGACCAACTATCCTAACATGCCTACGGGAGGACGTGCCCAGCGTTCTACCTACGAGCGTCTGGTGCGGTTTGCCCGCACGAACAACATCGTCGTAGTGAACGATAATCCTTACAGCTTCATTCTCAGCGAGGAACATCTGAGCATTCTTCAGATTCCCGGTGCCAAGGAGTGCTGTATCGAGGTCAATTCGATGTCTAAGTCGCACAATATGGCGGGCTGGCGTGTCGGTCTCTGTGCTTCGAATGCCGAGTTTATCACGTGGATATTGAAGGTGCAGTCGAATATCGAGAGCGGAACGTTCCGCGGCATCCAGCTTGCTGCTGCCGAGGCGTATAAGAACGATGAGGCCTGGCACCGTGAATTTAACATCGAGACATACGCCCGTCGTCGCCAGTGGGCCGAGAAAATCATGGATGTTCTGGGATGCACGTACGACAAGAATCAGGTAGGTATGTTCCTGTGGGGCAAGATTCCCGACAGCATCCAGAATGTAGAGGATCTGACGGAGCGCGTTCTTCACGAGGCTCGTGTATTCATCACTCCCGGCTTTATCTTTGGAAGCAATGGTGAGCGTTATATTCGTATTTCACTCTGCGCAAAAGAAGAGAAGATACAACAAGCACTTCAGAGAATTGAGAACTTGAAATAATGAGAAATTAAAAAGCGATATAATTATGGAACTGGAACTTCAACCGTTGAATTTACCGAGTGACAACGAACGCCCCTTCGTCATTGCAGGTCCGTGCAGTGCCGAGACTGAGGAGCAAGTGATGAACACAGCCCGCCAACTGGCCATGAAGGGTTGTCATAACTTCCGTGCCGGCGTGTGGAAACCGCGTACTAAACCAGGCGGTTTCGAGGGTAACGGCGAGAAGGCATTGCCTTGGATGAAGCAGGTGAAGGACGAGACTCACATGCTGATCTCGACCGAGGTGGCTACGCCCGAACACGTGGAGCTGGCCTTGAAGTACGATATGGACATCCTGTGGATCGGTGCCCGTACTACCGCCAATCCCTTTGCCATGCAGGCTCTGGCCGATGCGCTGCGAGGTGTTGACAAGCCCGTCTTCGTGAAGAATCCCGTCAATCCCGACCTGGAGTTGTGGATCGGAGCTATGGAGCGTCTGAACCAGGCTGGCGTGAAGCGTCTGGGAGCCATCCATCGCGGTTTCTCCAGCTTTGAACAAAAGATTTATAGAAATGCACCTATGTGGCAGATTCCCATTGAGTTGCATCGTCGTATTCCAGATCTTCCCATCATCTGTGACCCCTCGCATATCGGAGGCCGTCGCGAACTGATAGCACCGCTGTGCCAGCAGGCTATGGACTTGGGCTTCGACGGTCTGATTGTGGAGAGCCACTGCGATCCCGATAAGGCGTGGAGCGATGCCAAGCAGCAGGTGACGCCCGACGTGCTCGACTACATTCTCTCGCTGCTAATCATCCGCGACGAGCATGCAACGACGGAGGGCATCCAGCAGATGCGTAAGAAGATTGACGAGATCGACAACCAGTTGGTGGAACTGTTAGCCAAGCGTATGGAGGTTTGTCGCGAGATAGGCCATTACAAGAAGGAGCACAACATGACCGTGTTGCAGGCTTCGCGCTACAACGAAATCCTTGAGAAGCGCGGCGTACAAGGTTCGCTCACGGGTATGTCGCCAGAGTTCGTTGCGAAGGTGTTCGAGAGCATCCACGAGGAAAGTGTCCGCCAGCAGATAGAGATAGTAAATAAATAAAGGGTCGTTAGCTTTTAGCTGTTAGCATTTAGCTAATAGCCAATTGCCAAAAGCCAATAGCAAGATTATGAAAATATTAGTATTAGGTGCAGGAAAGATGGGCTCGTTCTTCATCGACCTGCTGAGTTTCGAACATGAGGTCGCCGTCTACGAGCGCGATGCCAAGCGGATGCGTTTCACGTACAACTGCCAGCGTTTTACGCAGATGGAGGAGATTCGCGACTTCCAGCCCGAGTTGCTTATCAATGCTGTTACACTAAAGTACACCATCCCTGTGTTCGAGCAGGTGATGCCTTATCTGCCCAAGGACTGCATCATCAGCGACATCGCATCGGTGAAGACCGACCTGAAGGAGTTCTACGAGCAGACGGGACGCCGCTACGTGTCGACGCACCCGATGTTCGGCCCAACGTTTGCCAATCTGCAGCAGCTTAGCGAGGAGAATGCCATCATCATCAGCGAGGGCGACTATATGGGACGCATCTTCTTCAAGGATCTCTATCAGAAGCTTGGACTCAATATCTACGAGTATACTTTCGAGGAGCACGATAAGACTGTGGCTTACTCTCTTAGTATCCCATTCGTGTCTACCTTCGTGTTTGCTGCTGTGATGAAGCATCAGGATGCTCCTGGTACCACCTTCAAGCGCCACATGCGAATCGCCAAGGGTGTGCTCAACGAGGACGACTATCTGCTTCAGGAAATTCTCTTCAACCCATATACCCACGATCAGGTAGCCCAGATCCGTACTGAGCTGAAGGAACTGCTTGAGATCATCGATAATAAGGATGCTGAGGGTATGAAGGGTTATCTCACTAAGATCCGTAACAACGTTAAGCGCGACATAGAAATCAAGCAATAGGCTATGGCAGCAGGAAAGTGGATAGGAGGAGTTATAGGATGGATGGCAGGAGGACCTTTGGGTGCTCTTGCAGGATATCTTTTCGGGTCGATGTTCGACTCTATGCTCGATGGGGTGAATAATCCAAGCAACTCAGGCACCTGGGGCTCTGGCTCAGAACGCGATACGGGCAGTTGGCAACATGGTTCTTATCAGGACTATAACCAGGCTTATCAGCAGGCATATCGACAGCGTCAGGCTCAGGGACAGAGAAACAGTTTCCTTTTCTCATTGCTTGTGCTCTCGTCGTATATCATCAAGGCCGATGGTAAGGCGATGCACTCAGAGATGGAACTGGTGCGACAGATGCTTCGTCAGAATTTTGGCGAAAGTGCTGTGTCTCAGGGAAATGAGATACTGAACAAGCTCTTCGACGAACAGAAACGTGAGGGCTGGACTCAGTTTAAACAGACTGTTCGCCAGTGTTGTGGACAGATAAACCAGCAGATGGACTATTCGCAGCGCCTACAGCTCCTTAACTACCTCGTGATGGTGGCAAAGGCTGATGGCAATGTGCCTCAGAGTGAGATAAACGCCCTTAAGGAGTGTGCTCAGTGGATGGGACTGTCTCAAAAGGAGGTCGACTCCATGCTCCATCTCTCAGGTGGAACACTCGAGGATGCTTATAAGGTACTTGGTGTCAGTCCTGATGCCTCTGACGATGAACTCAAGAAAGCCTATCGTAAACTGGCTCTCGAGCATCATCCTGATAAGGTGGCTGCTCTCGGCGAGGATGTGCGCAGGGCGGCAGAGAAGAAATTCCAGGAGATAAATGCGGCTAAAGACAGAATCTGGAAGGCCCGAGGCCTCTAAATCCATTATAAGGTATCGAATTTTCGGTACCTTTTTATTTTTTTCTTAAATCTAACCATCAATTCCAAAAATAATTCGTAACTTTGCAGCCGAATTCCGCGTATGCTTGCGCCGATGCCAAAGGATGATATCCTGCGGAGGAAGGGTGGGTAGCGGGGTTCAGACATGATGAAGGCGTTTACAAGCGCTACGTTTAAGACCATCTGGAATCTGGTAAATTCTCTGTTACTGTCTTGAACATAGCAACGGTAGATGACCCTGGGATGTGTTTATACGCGTCCCCTTATCCGTATCGGATAGGGAGAACTATATTCATATCGGCGTGGGCTCTGACGTTGTCTGTTCTTACAGTAATGGGCATACCAGAGCCTCAGGTGGTGGAATAGACGACAGCGACGATTCCACGCTTTTTTTATGTCTTGATGCCAGTATTCTGGTGACATAAAGAAATTCTTTCGAAAGTTGTCCTATCCGACGTGAGTACGAAGAATACAGTTGCACCACAGCAAGCTATCCGTGCCCTCGGTGCGGACACTCCGAACTATAGTCCTGTCACATCCCTCACGAAGGCCGAGACCAACGGTAATGCCAGTGCCGACTATGCCAGTCTGGCCAACCTCGAGATCGATGACAATGAGGGCCGCTGGTATCCCCTCAACATCTATCGCTCCAGTCCCAAGAAAGCATTCCGCATCCGTGAGGCCTTTTTCGAGAAAGGCTTCACCTCCGATCTCCG